>ENA-ORXB01002544-ORXB01002544.1-sediment-metagenome-genome-assembly--contig:-NODE-2544-length-15267-cov-3.613562_pt1 | contig 15267 bp, 15 predicted proteins | sample MGYA00237863_ERZ511475 | MGnify/ENA primary metagenome ERZ511475 (study PRJEB26305, sample SAMN06343858) | sediment metagenome | isolation source: hot spring sediment | place: Canada: British Columbia... | reverse complement strand
CGCTCGCCGCGCGTCGGCTAGCTCCTGCTCCGTAATTACCACCGCGATGTAGCCGCGGAGCCGACCTTGCTGATCGTGGACGGCAATGGGTTGCTCGGCGCCGACGACGGCTTCCGCGTTGGTCTCCACCACCTTGTCGGCGAGGCCGAGTTCGGCGACGCGGGCGCGTGTCTTGGCCGAACGCGCGGTGGCGACGATCTCGCGCACCGCGCCGTGGGCGCGCGCGGCTCTGGCGATCGATGAGCCGATCAGCCCCACGCCGATCAGGGCGAGCGTGTCGAACAACGGCTTGGTCATTGCAAGGGCGCGCCGTTCTTGCCCATAAAACCGGTCAGCGCGTCGAGCACCGCGCGAGGCTACCCCGACCCACCGACACGCTCAGGGCAGGCGCACGTCGAGGCCGCCCTCGGCCCCGCCGCGTGCGCGGGCCTCGACGCGCAGGACCCGGTGCGAGCGCAGGAGCGGGTACGAGGCGAGGCGGAGCAGCCCCCCGTCGGGGTCCTCCTCCTGCTCGAGCACGGGAAGGGCCGCGCCGTCGGCGAGCAGATGCACCCGGAGGGGCCCGAACGGCTCCACCGCGAGCGCGAGGCGCAGGGCATCGGCCCGGCAGTCGAGCTGCTCGAGCCGCACCCGGACCCGCCCGCCGACGGTGAACGCCCGCCCCACCGGCACGCTGCCGCGTCGGACGGATCCGCGCGGCCAGGGCACGAGGAAGCGCCGCCCGCCCGAGTAGGTGCCGAGGACCCCGTCCACCTCGAGGTCGCACTCGAACCCGTACCAGCCGGGCGGCAGGTCGGCGACCATCAGCTCGAACGGCACGAACAGGTCCCGGTGGGGCGCCACGTCGACCACCGAGACCCCCACCGGCACCTCGCGGCGCTCGCCCGGGCCGACGGGGACCGCCCGGACGCCGTGGAAGACCACCTGGTGCGGATCGGGGTCCTCGCCGCGCAGGATCAGGGCCCCCTTCACGGTCGCGGGGAACCGCTCGAACCGCGCCCGCACGCTGAGCTGCGGCCTCACGCCGCCCCCCTCGCGGCGAGGAGCTTCGGGAGCGTCTCGCGGTACGGCGGACGGACCACGCCGGCCTCGGTCACGATCGCGGTGATGAGCTCGGCCGGCGTGACGTCGAAGGCGGGGTTGGCAGCGGGCGTCCCCGGATCGGCCACCGGCACGCCGAGCGGCGCGAGCACCTCGGCGGGGTCGCGCTCCTCGATCGGGATCCCGGCCCCCGTCGGCGTCGAGGGGTCCACGGTCGAGGTCGGGGCGGCCACGTAGAAGGGTACGCCGTGGTGCCGCGCCAGCACCGCGAGCCCGTACGTGCCGATCTTGTTCGCGACGTCGCCGTTCGCGGCGATGCGGTCGGCCCCCACGATGACGAGGTCGACGAGCCCCCGAGCCATGAGGGAGCCGGCCGCCCCGTCCACGATGAGCGTCCTCGGGATCCCCAGCCGGCCGAGCTCCCAGGCCGTGAGCCGCGCGCCCTGGAGCACGGGGCGGGTCTCGTCCACCCACACGTGCACCCGTCGACCGGCCCGATGGGCCGTCACGATCACTCCGAGGGCCGTGCCGATCCCGGCCGTGCACAGCATCCCGGTGTTGCAGTGCGTGAGGACGTTCGCGCCCTCCGGCACGAGCGCGAGCCCGTGCGCGCCCATCGCGGCGCAGGCCTCCCGGTCCTCGGCCTCGATCGCGAGCGCCTCGGCGACCATCGCCTCGTGCACGCGCTGCACGGTGCTGCCGACGGAGCAGCACTGCCCGGTCGCCACCCGCATCATCCGGTCCACGGCCCAGCCGAGGTTCACGGCGGTCGGCCGCGCCGCCTTCAGGGTGCGGGCGGCCTCCTCGAGCTCGGCGAGCAGGCGGCGCGGCCGACCCTGCGTCGAGACCGCGGCCGCGAGCGCCATCCCGTAGGCCGCCGCCACCCCGATGATCGGCGCCCCCCGCACCGCGAGCGAGCGGATGGCCTCGGCCACCTCGCCCACCGTGCGGCACTCGAGGACCTCCTCGCGATGGGGCAGGAGGCGCTGGTCCAGGATCGCGACGGCGTCCCCGCGCCACTCCACCGGGACGATGCCGGGGCCGGTCACCGCCCCTCCCGAACCTCGCGCACGAGCCGCTCCACGGCCTGCTCCAGGCTCGCGGCGTGCACGTACCGGCCGTGCGGCTGCCCCTCGGTCCACCCCTCGGGCACGCTGCCCGCCGGGTGCGCGTGCACCACCGCGCCGGGGCCACGCTCCCGGTACATCGCGCGGTGCACCTCGAGGTCGGAGGAGGCCCCCTCGGGGGGCGCCTCGAGCGTCCCCTCGAGCACGTCCTGCGGCCCGAGCTCGGCCAGGCTGCACCCGGTGCGGGTGATCCACAGTCGCTCGCCGTCCCACACGGAGAGGTTGCCCTCGCTCTCCTTGACCAGCCCGAGCGAGAAGAGCGTACGCCCGGCCCGGCGGAACGCGCTCAGGTCCCCTGCTCCCACGAGCGCAGGTACTCCTCCTGCTCCGGGGTGAGCGCGTCGATCTCGACCCCCATCGCCCGGAGCTTCAGCCGCGCCACCTCACGGTCGATGTCCTCGGGCACCGGGTACACCCGCGGCTCGAGCTCCCGGTGGTGCCCGACGAGCCACTCGACCGAGAGCGCCTGGTTCGCGAAGGACATGTCCATGACCGCGGCCGGGTGCCCCTCGGCCGCCGCCAGGTTCACGAGCCGGCCCTCACCGAGCAGCCGCAGCCGTCGGCCGTCGGCGAGCCGGTACTCGTCCACCGAGCCGCGGACCCGGCGGACCGAGACCGCGAGCTCCTCGAGCGCGCCCTTGTCGATCTCGACGTCGAAGTGCCCGGCGTTCGCGAGCACCGCACCGTCCTTCATGAGCTCCATGTGCTCGCGGCGGATCACGTGCGTGTCGCCGGTCACGGTCACGAAGATGTCCCCCACACGCGCCGCCTCCCGCAGCGGCATCACGCGGAAGCCCTCCATGGCGGCCTCGAGCGCCGGCAGCGGCTCGACCTCCGTCACGATCACCTGCGCGCCCATGCCGCGGGCGCGCGAGGCCACGCCGCGGCCGCACATCCCGTAGCCGCAGACGACCACCGTCCGCCCGGCGAGCAGCAGGTTCGTGGCGCGCATGATCGCGTCGATCGTCGACTGCCCGGTCCCGAAGCGGTTGTCGAACAGGTGCTTGGTGTTCGCGTCGTTCACGCTCACGATCGGGTAGCGCAGGGCGCCGTCCGCCGCCATCGCGCGCAGCCGGATGACCCCGGTCGTCGTCTCCTCGGTCCCGCCGAGGACCTCCGGGACCTGCCCGGGCCGCTCCCGGTGGAGCAGGCTCACCATGTCGCAGCCGTCGTCCATGGTGATCTGCGGGTGGGTATCGAGCACCGCCTGGATGTGGCGGAAGTACGTGTCGTGGTCCTCGCCCTTGATCGCCTGGGTCGGCACGCCTGCCTCGACGAGCGCGGCCGCCACGTCGTCCTGGGTCGAGAGCGGGTTCGAGGCGCACAGCGCGACCTCGGCCCCGCCGGCCCGCAGGGCGAGCATGAGGTTGGCGGTCTCGGTCGTCACGTGCAGGCACGCGCCGATCCGCACCCCCTCGAGGGGCCGCTCCTTCTCGAACCGCTCCCGGATGAGGCCGAGCACCGGCATCTCGCCGGCCGCCCACTCGATCCGCTCGCGCCCCTGGGGGGCGAGCGCCATGTCCTTCACGTCCGCGTCCATCCCGCTCCTTCCGCGAGCACGTCCTCGATCACGGCGCCGATCGTGCCGGCCATCCGGTCCGAGGCGCGCACGACCTCCTCGTGCTCCACCTTCACCCCGACCTCGTTCGTCACGAAGAACAGCCCGAGCACCCGCATCCCGAGCGCCCGTGCCGGCACGGCCTCCGGCACGACCGACATCCCGACCACGTCGGCCCCGATCGTGCGCAGGAACCCGATCTCGGCGGGGGTCTCGTACATCGGCCCCATCATCGCCGCGTACACCCCGCGGCGCACGGGCACCCCCCGGCGTTCGGCCGCCGCGATCGCGAGCTGCGCGAGCTCGGGATCGTACGCGTCGACCATATCGACGAACGGGGGCGAGCCGTCCGGCCGCCGCCAGCCCCGCAGGGGGCTCTGGCCGAGCAGGTTGATGTGGTCCGAGCCCACGACCAGGTGCCCGGTGGCGAGCCCCGGCGCGATCCCGCCCACGGCGGCCGTGAGGATCGCCGTCCCCGCCCCGAGCAGGCGCGCGAGGCGGATCGGCAGCGCGCAGACCGCGAGCTCGTTGCCCTCGTAGAAGTGGATCCGTCCGCGGAACAGCGCGACGCGCACCCCCGAGACCTCGCCGAGCACGAGCCGCCCGGCGTGGCCGGGGACGGTCGGCCGGGGGAACCCCGGGAGCTCCTCGAAGGAGAACGAGGCCTCTTCGCGCACCGAGGCGAGGGCCGCCCCGAGCCCGCTGCCGAGGATCACGGCGACCTCGGGCTCGAAGGCCGTGCGCGAGCGGACGGCCTCGGCCGCCGCATCGGCGAGCGGGTCCGGCGGCGCGGGGAGCATCAGGCGTCCGCGAGCGCGCGCTTCAGGCGCACGATCGCCTCCATCTCGGTCGGGTCCTCGCCGTGGGCGAGCCCGAGGTACGTCGCGGTCATGTCCCCGTGGGCGACGAGCGTGAGGAGCCTCGCGAGCGCCGAGCTCCCGCTCGCCCACACCTCCTCGGTCAGGGCGCCCGAGTCCCGGGCGATCTGGAGCGAGAGCTCCACGCGCTCCGGCACGCCGGCCGGCTCGCCCTCGTGGCGCAGCGCCACGACGAAGAAGCGGCGGCCCCGTTCGTCGGACCAGCCGACGACCTCGTTGTGGTCGAGCTCGGGGAGCGCGCTCGACCAGGCCGGGACCTTGCCGTTCTCGTTCAGCTGCGCCTTCCACCGCAGCGCGGCCACGGCGCCGATCCCCTCCGCGCCCCAGATCACCGGCACCCGCTCCCCGATCGCCTCGGCGAGGTGCTTCGCGGGGTTCGCGGTGGTGGGCAGACCCGGCGCGAGCTGGGCCAGGCGGGCCTCGGCCTCGGCGGCCGCCTCCTCCACGTCCGCCCGCATCGGCGGCAGGAGCCCCATCGCCTCGAGCGCCCCGAGCAGCCCGAGCGCGAGGTACCCGAAGGCCGCCCGCGGGACCGAGCCCCCCGGCACGAGGACCCGTCCGAGACCGAGCTCGGCCGCGCGATCCGCGAGCGTGCCTCCCGAGGTCACGACGATCGTCCTGCAGCCCCGGCGGAGCGCCTCCTCGAAGGCAGCGAGCGTCTCGGCCGTCTCCCCGGAGTACGAGGAGGCGACGACGAGCGTCCGGTGCTGGCACCAGGCCGGCAGCTCCGGCGAGCGGACGACCACCACCGGCGCGCCGAGCCGCGGCGCCGCGAGCGCCCGCAGCACGTCCCCGGAGATCGCCGAGCCGCCCATCCCGCACACCGCGAGGGCCGAGACCCCCTCGGCCGAGGGGAGGTCCGGCGCGGAAAGCCCGAGCTCGTAGCCCTCACGCGCCTGGCGCGGGAGCGCCGCGACGTGCTCGAGCATCCCCGAGCGGTCGCCGGCCCGGAGCTCGCGCTCGTCGTCGAGCAGCCTCACCGCCGCTTCTTCCCCGTCGGCTTCTCCGCCTCGTCGATGAGCATCACCGGGATGCCGTCGCGGACCGGGTACCGGTACCCGCACGTGCGGCAGACGATGACCTGCTCGTCCTCGAGGTAGTCGACCTCGCCCCGGTCGTTCGGGCAGACGAGGATCTCGAGCAGCTCCGGATCCAGGCTCACGGCGTTCCCCCCTTGCCGCGGATGATGGCGAGCACCTCGGCGGTCTTCTCCTTCAGCAGCTCCTCCGTGCGCGCCTCCACGTTCAGGCGCAGCAGCGGCTCGGTGTTGGACGGGCGCACGTTGAACCACCAGTCGTCGAACTCCACGGTGAGCCCGTCGGTGCGGTCCTGGCGCCCCTGCGGGTACGCCGCCGCGATCGCCTCGATCGTCGCGCCCTGATCGCGCACGACCGTGTTGATCTCGCCCGAGGCGTGGTACCGCCGCAGCGGCGCGAGCACCTCCGAGAGGGGACGCCCGGCCTTGGAGAGGACCTCGAGCACCACGACGGCCGCGATGAGCCCGGAGTCGGCCCGGTAGTTGTCGCGGAAGTAGTAGTGGCCGGAGTGCTCGCCACCGAAGACCGCGTCGGTCTCGGCCATGACCTGCTTGATGAAGGAGTGCCCGACGCGGGTGCGGATCGGGATCCCGCCGTGCTCGCGGATGACCTCGGGCACGGCCCACGAGCAGATGAGGTTGTGGACGATCTTCGCGCCCGGGTGGCGCTCGAGCATGGCGATCGCGACGAGCGCGGTGATCTCCGACCCGCTCACGCCCTCGGCCCGCTCGTCGACGACGAAGACCCGGTCCGCGTCGCCGTCGAACGCGAGCCCGATGTCGGCCCCGCGCGCGAGCACCTCGCGCTTCAGGTCCCGCTGGTTCTCGGGGTCGATGGGGTCGGCCGGGTGGTTCGGGAACGTCCCGTCGAGCTCCGGGTACAGGTGCACGAGCGTGACCGGCAGGCGGGCGAACACCCTCGGCACCACGAGCCCGCCCATGCCGTTGGCGGTGTCGACGACCACGGTGAGGGGCCGGAAGCTCGCGGGATCCACGAAGGACAGGACGTGCTCGGTGTAGGCGTCGAGGAGGTCGCGGCGCTCCACCGAGCCGGTTCGCTCGGCCGGCGGGTACGCGTCGCGCTCGGCGAGCGCCCGGATCTCGGCGAGGCCGGTGTCCCGTCCGACCGGCCTCGCGCCCGCCAGGCAGAACTTCAACCCGTTGTACCGGGGCGGGTTGTGGCTCGCGGTGACCATGACCCCCGGGACGTCGAGCGAGCCGGAGGCGAAGTACAGGAGGTCGGTCGCGGCGAGGCCGAGGTCGACCACGTCGACGCCCCGCGAGGTGATGCCCTCGGCGAGCGCGGCGGCGAGCGAGGGCGAGGAGAGGCGGCAGTCGCGCCCGAGGGCGACCCTCGGCGCGCCGGCCCAGTGCGCGAACGCGGCCCCGATGCGCCGGGCGACGTCCTCGTTCAGCTCGTCGGGGACGACGCCGCGGACGTCGTAGGCCTTGAAGATGCGTCCGAGGTCGGGATGCGGTCCCACAGCGACCGCATCCTACCCGACGCCGCGATCAGGCCTTCCGGGACAGGACCGAGCCGATGACGCTCTGCAGCGGGACGGGATCGCCGTCCCGGTACCACCACTTCGCCTCGCAGAGGTGGCAGGTGGTGAAGGTCAGCTCGCTCCCGCTCACGTTCATCGAGATGCTGATGAGGTCGCCCTGGTGGCAGACGGGGCAGGTGCCGTGGAGCTTGCCGTTCATGCCCGTATCCTCGACCCGGAACCGCGCGGCGGGCCATAGCACGCCGACCTCATTTCCGCCGGTCCGGGCGGGTGGGGCGCGGGTCGGCCGGGACCGAGGCTCGAGCGCCCCCCGCGGCTCCGAGCCGCGCCGGACCGGCTAGGGCGAACGACCCGCGACCCGTCCCCCGATCGGGGGGTCAGGGCTTGATGATGACCCGCGTCCCGATCGGCACCAGCGGGTAGAGCTCCTCGGAGTCCGAGATGTACATCCGGATGCACCCGTGCGAGGCGTAGGTCCCGATCGAGGCCGCGTTCGAGGTCCCGTGGATCCGGATGCCCGGGCTGTTCAGGTACAGCGCGCGGGTGCCGAGCGGGTTGTCCGGCCCCGGCGCGATGACGGGAGGAAGATCCGCGCCCCACGAGTCCAGCGCCGGGTTGTACCAGGTCGGGTTCTCGCGCTTGTCGATGACCTTCCAGGTCCCGACCGGCGTGACGTAGCCGGGCGCGGCCGTCGCCACCGGGTACTCCTTCACGACCTTCAGCCCGTCGTAGAGGCGCAGCACGTTCTCGGAGAGGTCCACGACGATGGTCTTGCCGAGCTCGGAGGCGGTGACCTCGGGCTCCAGGGTCCGCAGCGGCAGCTCGACCGAGGACGCGCGCTCCTCCAGGGCCTGCCGGATCCGCTCGATGGCGGCCTGCAGCTTCAGCGTCCGACCGGTCCTCGCGTGCCGGAGCACGAGCTCGTCCCCGACGAGCGCGATGCGGGCGCTCACCGGGGGCACGGCGACCTCGGCGCGGGCCTGCTCGACGAAGGCGCGGACCCCGGCCTCATCGATCGGGAAGGCGAGGTCGATCTCCGCCCGCACCGGCCGGTCGGCGAGGCGGTGGTACACGCGGCTCACGAAGGGCAGGTCCTCGGCGACCGCGAACGCGCGGTCCACGGCCCCCTCGACGTCGGCGCGCATCCCGATCGCGGCCGGCGTGACGGTCCAGGTGTGCCCGCCGGCCTCGACCGTGAGCGGCGCCTCCAGCGTGCGCGCCGCGAGCGCGGTCAGCTCGCGCACCGCCTGCGCGCGCGTCATCCCCGACACGTCGAGCCCGGCGATCCGCACCCCCGGCAGGATCCGCACCGAAGCCGCGGCGTCGTAGCGGTAGGCCGCGTAGGCCGTGCCGCCCCCGACGAGGCCGAGGACCCCCACGACGACGAGCGCGGCCTTCAGGCCGCGGTGCCGTCGCCTCCCGTGCTTGCCCACCGCCATGCCGTCACTCCCTCGGCGTTGCTCGACCGAACATCATACCCCGGCCTGCGCCGGAGCCCATCCGTCGGGCAGACGCACCCCGAGCGCGACCGCGTACGTCGCGTAGCCCTCGCGCCCCAGCGCGTAGGACGCCGAGACCGGCACGAACGTTCCCGCCTGCGCCACGGCGAGCACCGAGGAGGTGGCGGCTTGCGCGGTGAACCCCTTGGGCGCGAGGACCGTCGCGCCCGGCGGGATCCGCACGGTGACCGGCGAGGGGACCGCGCCGCCCTCCACCGGGAGCACCGAGAGCACGACCGAGGCCGGCTCCTCCCCGGGGTTCGCGAGCGCGATCTGCGGGTGCGAGGGCTGCCCGATGACCGAGGGCATGAGCACCCAGGCCGCGCCCGGCTCGGTCGCACCGGCCGTCGAGCCCTGGTCGGCGACGACGCCGAAGGTGCGCCGCCCGAACGCGACCCCGGGGCGGTCGGCGCGGACGAGCAGCGTGGACGGGCTCCCCGTCGTGAGCGGCACCGTCGTCGCCGCCCTCGGCCTCGGGCCGGCCTCCGCGAGCGCCGAGAGCGACTGCGCGCCCTCGGGCTCGAGCATCTCCCCCGAGATCGTCGCCCGCTCCTCGCCGGTGCTCACGATCGTGAGCTCGGAACGCCCCGCGTCGCCCGCCCCCGGCAGGATCTGCTCCGTCGCGTCCCCCGGAACCCCGACCTCGCTGCGGATACCCCCCTCCGTCGAGACACCGAGCGTGGCCACCGCGACCCGCCCGATCTCGGCCTCGACGAGCGTCGCGGCCGTCGTCTCCCCGAGGGCGACGGCACCCAGCCGGAACGCCCGGGCGCGGTACGGCTCGATCGTCTGGTTCGTCCACCGCTCGATCTGCACCGGATCCCGGCCGTCCGAGAAGACCGTGAGCGAGACGACGGCCGGCGCGGGAAGCGGGTTCATCACCACGACGACGTCGTCGTACCCGCGCAGGCCCGAGCCGTCCGGCAGGAGCCACCGCGCGCCCGCCTCCGGCAGGCACGGCTCGGCCGCGACGCCGTTCGCGTCCTCCCCCGCCATCTCGAGCCACCCGGCCGCGAGCACGCCCCCGAAGGACTCGACCACGGTCGAGGCCTCACGGCCCTCGCCGGGAACGGGGACCAGGAGCGTCGAGCCCGGCGCCACCACGTGATCCTCGGGCGCGGTCGGGCGACCCGCGCCGATCCCCCGCAGGCGCGCGAGCACCGGCTCAGGGCCGGGGTTCGCGAGACCGATCCGCACGTCCCACGCCTCGCCGCCGCCGTGCGGGCAGAACCAGGCGCCCGTGGGGACCCCCGGCGGCGACGCGGCCCCGAGCGGCCGGGCGCCGACCACCCGGTCCACCTCCAGGCCGGCCGCGACGACCGCCGCGAGGATGAGGAGCCCGACGAGCAGCTGCGCGCGGTCCTTCATCGCTGCGCCGGCCTCCTCGTCACCCACAGCGCCGCCGCCCAGAGCACGGCGAGGACCCAGAGCTCGGCCGTGCGACGGGCCGACGGGCTCGGCGCGAGCACGACCTCCCCGGGCTCCACCGGCGCGGCCATCGCCCACCCGAAGGCCGGGCGCACCGGCGAGACCGATCCGGCGACGCGCGCCCGCCACCCTGCGTCGAGCTGCTGCGCGAGGTAGGCGGTCCCGCCCTCGCTCCGCCCCGCGAACCCTCCGTCGCGCGGCGCGAGCGGCGCGGCCTGGAGCGCCGGGAGCCGCGCGAGCGCCGGGAGTCCCCCGTCGGCGGCGGCGGTCGCGAACGCCTCCCCGGAGACCACCGAGGCGACCGGCAGCGCGCGGGGGTTGCGGTAGATCACGAGCCCCCCGGCCGGAACCCGCACGAGGTCGAGCTGCTCGTCCAGCCGCGCGAGCACCCGCTCCGGCACGTCGCCCTCGGCGGCGACGAGGAAGCGGACGCCGAGCGGCGCGAGCAGGTGCCCGCCGTGCCGGGTGGAGCCGGCCACGATCTCGGTGAGCACCTCGCGCAGGAACCCGTAGCCAGGACCGTAGCGGGCCCGGCCGAGGTCCAGCGCGGAGATCCCGTCCCGGTCGGTGATGCCGTAGCGGATGGAGGCCTCCCCCGCCTCGATGAGGCCCATCGGGTCTCCCCCCGGTGCGGGGAACCGCCCCCCGTCCGGCGCCCCGAACCACACGATGCGGAAGTTGCCGGGCGCGCTCGCGTCGATGAGCGGCCAGGCGGCCGGCAGCCCGTCCCGGCCGACCGCCCAGTCCCCCAGCACGACCTGCAGCCCCTGGCCCGCGAACCCGAGCCCGAGCACGCAGGCCAGGACGAGCGCGACCACCTGCCGCACGCCGAAGGCCTCGCGCCCCAGGCGCGCACCGAGCGTCGCGAGCCCGAACCCGACCAGCACCGCCATCGCGAGCGCCGCGAGCGCGAGGTACGCGGGCTGGTTCGTGAGCGCCGGGGGGAGCCAACGGGCCGCCGAGGCCCACCCCAGCGCCGCCCCGCCGAGGGCGAGCAGCAGCGCCCGCCAGGCCGGGCCGCGGTGCTCGGCGCCGACGATCGCGAAGCAGGAGATCGCGGCGAGCGGCAGGAACCCGGCGACGATCCAGGTGCCGGGACCGCCGCCCGGCGCGAGCCGAAGCACCCGCCAGGGATCGGTGGTGCCGACGAACGAGGCGAGCGCCGCCTCCGGGGCCCGGAGCACCTCCGGGACGAGCGGGAACGCGAGGGCGGCCGCGGCGAGCAACCCGAGCACCGAAAGCCCGAGCCCCCTCGCCCGGCGCCGGCCGGCGAGCAGGAGCACGAGCACGACCGGGAGGGCGGCGAGGAGCGCGCCGGGGTCGGCGACGAAGCCGATGGCCAGGGCCGTCCCGAGGCCCACCACCACGCGGGCCGGCCGCTCGACCGGGTCGCGTGCGAACAGCGATTCGAGCCGCTCCCAGACCGCCGGGAGCACCGCGAGCAGGACGAGGGTCGCGAGCCTGCCCTCCGAGAAGGCCCAGAGCGTGATGCCCGACAGCCCGTAGGCGAGGGCCGCCACGACGGCTGGCCCCGGCCGCGTCCGGCGCGCCATCGCCCGGTACAGCGAGATCCCCGCGATCGGCGGCAGGAGGGCGAGGAGCACCTTCTGCGCGAGCGCCGGCTGGCCGAGCGAGGCCCACGAGACGCCGGCGAGGGCCGCGAGGGCCGGGCTCGCCGGCTGCGCGCCCCCGAGGACGGTGGTGCGCACCCCCGAGGTCAGCTCGCGCCAGAACGCGACCGGCAGATCCGGGAAGGCCGCGAGCGCGCCCCCCTGGAGCACCTCGGTGCCGAGCAGGTGCCGCACCGCGAACGCCCCGAGCGCGAGGGCGAAAGCCGAGGCGACGAGCACCGGATGCGCGCTCGCGAACGACGCAGCGCGCTCACGCAGCCGGGGGACCGCCTCCTCCTCGGCGCCGACCTCGAACTGCTCCTCCAGGAGCTCCTCGGCGCGCTCGAACCATCTCGGGACGTGGAACCACGAGGCCATGAACCGCCGGATGTGGCGATCGCGGACGCGACGCACCGACTGGACGCGCACGCGCCGCCGGAGCGTGCCGGGGAGGTGCGCGAGGTTCCACCCCCACGCCGCGAGCAGGTCGATGGCGTCCTCGAACCGACGGCCGAGCGCGAGCAGCGCGAGGCGCACGAGCCCCACGACGAGGTAGAGCGGCAGCACCCACAGCAGGGTGAGGAGCCCGTAGTCCTTCAGCATCGACGCGAGCCCGGCCCGCTCGGCGTAGTAGCGAGCGGAGCGCGCTCGGTGCTCGGACGGACGCTCCCCGCGAGCGGTGGCCTCCGCGTGCCGGGCCACCGCGAGCGGGGTCATCACGACCCGGAAGCCGGCCACCCTCGCCCGCCAGCAGAAGTCCAGATCGTCGAAGTGCCCCCCGTACCGCTCGTCGAAGGGGCCGGTCCGCTCCCAGGCCTCGGCGGAGACGAGCATCGCGCACGAGGATACGAACAGCACCTCCAGCACCCGGTCGTACTGCCCCTGGTCGCGCTCGCCCTCCTGGAGGGGGTCGTAGGGGTGGCCGAACGCGTCGACCGAGCGACCGACCTCGCGGAGCACCCGCGGGTCGTCCCAGTCCACCACCTTCGGCCCGACGACGCCCACGTGCTCGAGCCCGCGGATCTGCTCGGCCGCCTCGACGAGCCGCATGACGGCGTCGGGCGCGAGCGCGACGTCGTCGTGGAGGATCAGGAGGTAGTCGGCGGCCTTGACCGCCGGCAGCTCGGAGGCGGCTCGGAGCGCGCCGGCGACGCCTCGGTCCTCGTCGAGCCCGAGCACCCGCCGCTCGCCGAGGGCCTGGACGAGCACCTCCCGCGACCCGTCCGTCGAGGCGTTGTCCACGGCCACCACGCCGAAGCGCGGGTAGCGCTGCGCCGCGAGCGACCGGAGGCACTCGCGGAGCCACCGGGCCCCGTTGCGCACCACCAGGACCGCCAGCACGCTCGGCGTGCTGAGGGCGTCGTCAGCCGTGGATCGATCCGTCGTCGTGGTGACCATGTGGTGCGCCTGCGCGCGGCGCGCAGCCTAGCACGCGGCCCCACCGGAGAAGCGGAAGGGGGGCACGTCCACGCGCCCCCCTCCCACGATGAGCGAGCTACCGCTTCTTCGCGGCCGTCCGCTTGCGGGCCGCGGGCTTGCGCGCCGCCGTCCGCTTCTTCGCGGCGGTCTTCTTCGCGGCGGTCTTCTTCGCCGCGGGCTTGCGCGCCGCCGTCTTCTTCTTCGCCGCGGTCTTCTTCGCCGCGGTCTTCTTCGCCGTCGCCTTCTTGGCGGCGGTCTTCTTCGCCGCGGGCTTGCGAGCCGCGGCCTTCTTGGCCGCGGGCTTGCGCGCCGCCGCCTTCTTCGCTGCCGGCTTGCGGGCGGCCGTCTTCTTCTTGGCGGCCGTCTTCTTGGCGGGAGACATCGGTCACCCCCTTTCCTTCCCTCAGGACGCCATGCGCTTCAGGCGTCGGCGTTCCCGTTCGCTCATCCCTCCCCACACCCCGTACCGCTCATCGCGTCGGAGGGCGTAGTTCAGGCACTCGATGCGAACGGGGCAGTCCGCACAGATCCGCTTGGCCTCCCTCGATGACCCTCCCTTCTCGGGGAAGAAGACCTCGGGGTCGTGCTCTCGGCACCTGGCCCGTTCCTGCCACGGGATGTAGTGATGCACCGCTCTCTCCCCCCAGAATCACACGCTTGTGATTCTCGGGGAACCACCCCCCTCTTGGCAAGAGGGGATCCGAAGATCCCGGTGCCCTCCACATGCGTCCCCTCGTGAATCGTCTACACCTCGAGGGCGCCTGACAAGTGTTTCGAGCCGCGAGTTCGGTCGTAAAGCTGACTGACCAGTTCGGTCAAGTGGCTTGACCGACCTGCTTCGGTCAGCGAGCGCCGCGCAGGGCCGGCACGGCCTCGGCGACGTCGAGGATCTCGCCGGAAGCGTTGCGCCGCACGCGTCCGTAGGTGGTCGTGCGCTCGGCCGGGATGCGCCCGATCCCCCGGATGGCCGCCTCGAGCTCCCACGGATCCTTGCGGATCCCCCACTCGGCGCCGGCCATCCTGCTGATCGTCTCCTCCATGAGCGTGCCGCCGAGATCGTTCGCGCCGCCGCGGAGGATCAGCGCGCTCGCCTCCATGCCGAGCTTCACCCACGAGACCTGGACGTTGGGGATGAGGCCGTCGAGCAGGATCCGGGCGACGGCGTGCATCCGCCGGCTCTCCTCGAAGGTCGCCCCCGGCCGGGCCCGGCCGGCGAGGTAGATCGGGGCGTTCTGGTGCACGAAGGGCAGGGGCACGAACTCGGTGAACCCACCGGTGTCGGCCTGGATCCTCCCGATGCGACGGATGTGGAAAACCCAGTGCGGCGGGGCGTCGACGTGACCGAACATGATCGTCGCCGAGGAGCGGATCCCGAGCTCGTGGGCCGTCCGCACGATCTCCTCCCACGTGTCGGCCGGGAGCTTGCCCTTGGTCAGCAACCAGCGCACATCGTCGTCGAGGATCTCGGCCGCGGTCCCGGGGATCGTGCCGAGGCCGTGCTCGCGGCAGGCGGCGAGGAACTCGCGGAAGGAGATCCCCATCCTCGTGGCCCCGTTCATGATCTCCATCGGGCTGAAGGCGTGGATGTGGATATCCGGCGCCGCCGCCTTCACCGTATCGAGCAGGTCGAGGTAGAAGCTCCCCGGCAGGTCGGGGTGGATGCCGCCCTGCATGCACACCTCGGTCGCGCCGTAGTCGACGGCCTCCCGGACGCGCTCGGCGACCTCCTCCAGCGTCAGGGTGTAGGACTCGGGGTCGACCTCGCGCTGGGCGAACGCGCAGAACCGACACCCCACGTAGCACACGTTCGTGAAGTTGATGTTGCGGTTGACGACGTAGGTGACCTCCTCCCCGACGGCCTCGGCGCGCAGGCCGTCGGCCACCGCGCACAGCGCCTCGAGCGCAGGGCCCTCGGCCCGGAACAGCGCGAGGGCCTGCTCGTCGGAGATCGGCAGGTGCCGCTCGGCCCGGCGCAGGGCCTCCCGGATCTCGGGCTCGAGGCGCTCGGGAGGGACGCGCTCCGCGTACCAGGCGCGGGTGCGCTCGTTCTCCGGCTCGGGCAGGTCGCCGTAGACGACGGCCGCGTCCTGCCGCAGAGATCGGAAGAGCACACGTCTGAACTCCAGTCACATGTCAATCTCGTATGCCGTCTTCTGCTTGAAAAAA
>ENA-ORXB01002537-ORXB01002537.1-sediment-metagenome-genome-assembly--contig:-NODE-2537-length-15323-cov-3.831234_pt1 | contig 15323 bp, 14 predicted proteins | sample MGYA00237863_ERZ511475 | MGnify/ENA primary metagenome ERZ511475 (study PRJEB26305, sample SAMN06343858) | sediment metagenome | isolation source: hot spring sediment | place: Canada: British Columbia... | reverse complement strand
CAGCCTACCAGCTTTGATTTGGCAATAGAAAACGAAGTAATAGAAGCTCTCGAAGCGGATAAAATAAACTTAGCCAATGTTCGAGTTAACGTCCTTGATGGTGTTGTTTATTTGGATGGAACAGTAGATAGCATCAAGCAAAGAGATAGGGCACGCGAAGTCGCTTCCTCGATACCGGGTGTGCGCTATGTCCAAAATGACCTCGTAGTTGGCTTCCATATTGAGCCCAAGGCTGCTTAAACTCTTTCAGAGTTTAAGCAGCCTTGAGATAAGCTAATATCCTGAAAGACAAACATCAATAAAGTTATCTATTAACTGCTTGTTTGGGCCGCTCTCAAAGGCCGCTTCATCGTTCCACTCCTCAACAGGATCGGCAAAGAACTGGTTTGCACCAAAGTCAATCTCTGGGTGAAACTGAACCGTCCAAATCGGCAGCTTTGAATGCTGCATCGCCTGGATTTCGCAGTAATCCGATGTTGCAATTAGCTCAAAATCCTCTGGTACAAAACTAACTCTATCTTGGTGATAAATTGGTGACCTCCAGCTTTGCGGCAGGTTATTAAAAATGGGGCTATCCTTGATTTTTACAATGTTGGCAAAACCAACCATCCGCTGGCCTCTTATTACCTCTGACCCAAAAGCCTTGGCAATGAGCTGGTGGCCAAAACATATCCCAAGTATGGGCAATCTAAGAGATGCTGCCCGCATGATAAGATTTATTTCTTTGGCAATCCAGTCTTTTGGGTCATTAACAGATGGAAGGCCTCCGCCAACAATAACCCCAGCTGTTGAGTTAGGGAAATCGGCTGGAAATCCTTTTAAAGGGTCAAATACTAAGCTGTCAATCTTATCACCAATAAGCTTGCAGGTAATCAACGATAAACTTTGCCCATCTGCTTTATCATCATTCTCAAAAATAACTAAGACCTTACCCAACACATGTCTCCTAGTTTCAATACATTATACGCATATAGGCCCTGGAGCAGAGAGCTGGCTCACCTTGCCCTTGGCTCGCTTAGTTAAATCGTTTTCCAGCACTAGCAACTTTCTTGCAAGCTCAGATTTCTTGCCAGAGCCGCTAATTATCAATCTATGGTTAACAAATGGTTGAGCTAGCCACTTTTGTTTATACGGCTCTTCTCCCCTTAAAAAATCAAAACTATTTAGGCCTGAAGCTATCGAGTCCTCAATTGCTTTTGCGATTAGGACAGTTGAGACGCTTAGCGATCCCCAATCTGGTTCAAAACCGCCAAGGTAATAATAAAATGAGTCTGCAAACTGAAAACCATAAAGCGTAGCTACGGGCTTACCATCTATTTCTAAAAAATAAAGACGCAGCCAATCGTTCTCAGATAAAGTCATAGCTAGTTCTAAGTGAAATCTTCGAAAGCTTGGAGTAAGATATGCACCCGGTTTCTTCTTGCTTAAAAAACGCTTCTGATGGAGTTTGAAGAAAAGCTCGATATCACGATTTACTATACTTTTTTCGCTTAACCTGAAAGATATTGCATGATCACGATTTAAACGCCGTAGGTAATACTGGATATTCCAGCGAAACTTCTTGCTTAAGCAAGCTAGATATTCTTCCCAGCTATCGGGAAGACTAAGTTTATAGCAGATATCCTGGTCTATCTGCTTGAAAAAAAACCCCTTATATGCTGCCACATTTTTAAGTATGCTTGCAACAAGGCTTCCATCAGGCACTTGGTGCAGGTCAATTGCATCCCAGTTCGTTGCGCTAAGCAAACCATCGGCTAGAGCAGCAACTACTTCGGGATCGTCTTGCTTGCAGATAAAATTTAGATAATCAGTCGCATTGGTTCCAATAAAAGCAACTACTTTTAGCGGGAGGCCATAATAAGAGTTTGATATATAAAGAGGAGCGATGCCGACCAACTGGTTATTATTCTGAACTATGTGTAGCCAGAGCCTCTTTCCCTTACCATACCTTTGCCACCAGCACCAAGCCCACTCCCAGGTTTGAAATATTGAAGCGCCCGATTCGGCAGCTAGTAAATTCCACCGCCTTCTAAGAGACTTAAATTCCTCTAAATCTGTAACTACATCAACTTCCAGAAAACCAGCCCCTACATTATATTTAATTTAGCCTTTGGTTTTGCTTTTCTTTGTCTTGTTGCGATTAACTTGGGCCTTTATTATTCTCTCCTTTAGTTCTTCTTCATCTTTTACACCGTTCACATCTACATCAAGGTCCATCATTGCCATGATACATGCTCTTACAATGGCTGTATTGGCAAGTTTTCTTCCCCCCGAAATTTTAGATTTAATGCTTACAGACTCAAGAAAGGCAAACATGTCTTCCGGCATGGTAATCGGTACGCGAAGATAGTTGGCTTTACTCATTTGCTCACCTCCTGTATTCGCCTAAAGCAGTTGCTCATAAGCTTTTTTGCTATAAACATTATAAGCGTTTTAATGCAGATATATCAATTCTAGCGACTCTGCAATTCAGCATCTGTCATCTTACCTTTTTGTTTGTCACCCAGGAGTCCACTACTTTCTTGTCATTCTGCTATTTGTTACTTCTTTGCCATCCTGCAATTTATTACTTTTTTATCACCCTAAAGCCCATTACTTCTTTTGTCATCCCTTTGACTGCGCTCAGGACAGGCCTGAAGGGCCATAAGGTAAATCATATTTTCCAAATTTCTGTTTCACTCTTAGGCTTGAGGCTTTTAGAATGACGGTTTTTATTCTTCTCCTCAGTCCTCGGTCTGCTCTTTATTTGAGATTGCCACGTCGGCTGCTTCGCAGCCTCCTCGCAATGACAGATTCTTGTTTCCCTCCCTTGAGGAGAATTTTTGTTCCCTTCCCTTTAGGGGAGTGCTAATCCCTCTATATTTCCCCTCCCTTGAGGGGGGTTAGGGGAGGGTGAAGCGGTCCACGGTCTCCCTCCATTTTTCACCCCCACCCTTACCCTCCCCCCTCAAGGGGGAGGGTATTTGGTTTAGCTCCCCCTCAAAAAAAAGGGGGGGGTATTTGGCTGCTCCCCTCCCTTGAGAGATTTAGTTGGTTTCTCTCTTTTGGTTCGCTTCAGACCTAAAGCTTTCAGAACAACAATGGACAAGCACCAAGAGGATTTAATTGCAAAATTTCTGAATCTAAGAATTAAAATAAGTAGGAGAGACCGTTAATAAACTAATGGACCGAACAGGAGAAACACGGGTCATAAGCTCTAATTAGCTGCTCACAGCGCATTGTGATTTCTTTTTCGCTTAAGTTACTGATAGTTGGCAGCAGAAGACTTAGATTCTTTTCTATATTGGCGGCATTGTGAGCTGTAGGAGTAACAATATCAGCCTTCTTGATTAGCCCATCTTTTGAGACCCGGTAGGAGTGGTAAAGAACTCCACGCGGCGCTTCAGTTATTGCAGCGCCCTCCCCAGCTTTTATGTTATATGCCGGTTTTTCATCCTTTAGCTTAAAGTTAGCAATTAAGTTTATGCAATCATCTATTCCATCAACAATCTCAATTGCTTGAGCAAGATTGTTAAGATAGGGATTGTAATTTGGAATCTTAAAGCCAACTTCGCTTGCAATAGCTTTAGCGTCATCTGAGAGAACATCAAAGTTCTGATTTATTCTTGCAAGTGCGCCGACCATAAATGATTCTTTTCCGTCTAAGGTAGAATATTTAGAGTTTGTGTAAGAAAGTTGGCGCTCTTCAAAGTGTTCGCGGTATCTATCCTCTGTTGTATCGAGGCCGGAAGTCGACACAAGGTGACCCTCGTTGACCGGGTAAGCGCCATCGCCCCTTAAAGATACATAAATACTCTTGCTATAGAAATCAGGAATTGGCAGGCTGGCTATAAACCTTACCGTCTCAAGAGCATCCTCTTTAACATTTTTCAAGCTATCTGCGGCTATCGCAAGATTCTTGCGATCTGGAATTCGCGTAAACCCTCCAAAAATTGCCGACATTGTATGAAGGGCACGGCCGCCAATTACTGTCGTCAAACTATTTGCCGCAGTTTTCATCCTTAAGAATCGTTTAAAAACATCTGGCTGCTCTGATATAACTGGTAGTATGCTGGGATGACCCAGGTAATCAGGGGCGGCAAGCATGTAAAGGTGTATAATATGGCTGGCTATAATCTGGCTGCGTGCTAAAATCCGGCGTAGAACCCTCGTTTGCTCACTTATTTGAACGCTTGTAGCTTTCTCAAGAGCTCTTAGTGCCGTCGTCATGTGGGATACTGGGCATATGCCGCAAATTCTTGATACAAGGTCGTGCACCTCATAATACATTCGCCCAACAAGAAAGCCCTCGAAAAATCGAGCTGGCTCCCAAATATTGAACTTTAGCTCCTTTACTTCACCATCTGAGACAAGAGCATATATTCCTGCCTCTCCTTCTGTCCGAGCTAAATAATCAATCTTTACCTGTTTCCTAGGCGACTTTCCGATGGTAATACGGCGCTTTTCTGCCATAGTAAGCTCTTGCCCCCTCGCTAAACTCAGCGCTTAACCCAGCATATTCGGTAAAGCGAAGTTTAATATCCTTATCGCTAAAGCCCTTCCCTTTAAAGGTGCGAACCATCTCAGCAATATTGGGGTTGCTCATTGGCCCCCTACACCCAAAACAAGCCCTCATATTTGTTGTGCAGACTGCACGGCAGCCGCCTCTTGTCACTGGGCCCAAACACATACTCTCCTGCACTCCTTCGCGCATCAGGAGAACGCAAATATTGTTCTTTAGCTTGCATTCAACGCAGACTGGATGCTCTCTTACATATGGCTTCTTATCAGCAACAACTGATCTGATAAGTTCCATATACTCAACCTCATCTATCGGGCACCCTCTCAAGTAATAGTCTACCTCCACAAACTCATCAACTGGACTTACCTTTATGGAACTTATAAGAAGAGTATCTGGATAAACTCTTTCCTCAACACTTCTTTCTGCCTGCCAGTCCTTTATTGATGGAACACCACCATGGGCTGCGCAAGCGCCAAAAGCAACCAGCTTCTTTGCTTGCCTTCGGATATCCTTTAGCTGCTCAATGTGCTCAGGAGTGCTGATGCCGCCCTCAATAAAGGCAAGCTCGTACGGCTCATCAAGCTCTTTGCTTGTAGCCATCTTGAAATAGACAAAATCAAGTAGCTCCAGAGTTTCTGGAAATAGCTCGAAGAAATAAAGAAGTGCAAACTGGCATCCCGCACAGCATGTAAATTTAAAGACGGCTGTTTTGACTTTTTGATCACTATTTGCTTTTGATATCAATTTATGCCCCTGCCTTCCTGCATTAAAAGCTTGCTGCCAGAAGATTATGCGGTAGAGCTTTTACTTCTGGATAAGAAAATACTGGCCCATCTGTACATACATATTTTGGGCCAATCATACACCGACCGCACTTTGCCATTCCGCACTCCATACGCCGCTCTAGTGAAACAAATATACTCTCCTCTGAAAAACCTCTGATAATTAGGGAGCGTGCGACAAAGCGCATCATAATCTCAGGCCCACACATAAATGCAAGCGCATTAGCAGGATCAATTTCCGATTGGTCAAAAAGATTTGTGACAATCCCTTCCCCATATGGCCACTTAACGCCTTTTGGCACCTCATCGACTGTTAAAAAAAGCCTCATACCTGGGGTTTGGCGCCAGGTATCATATTCATCTGTAAAAATAAGATTATCCGGCTTTCGAGAGCCATACATAACCTCAACCCTGCCGAAGTTGTGATGCTGCTCAACGATGAGATTGATTAGGCCGCGAAGAGGAGCCAGGCCAACGCCTCCAGCAATTATTAAAAGATCTTTGCCTCTTGCACTATCAATCGGCCAACCAACTCCGTAAGGCCCCCTTATGCCTACGGCATGCCCCACTTCCAGCTCACCAATTGCTTTTGTAAGGTCACCTACAACACGAATAGTATGATCGAAAGAATCTTTCTGTGTTGGTGTGGAAGAAATCGAAAAGGGTCCTTCCCCTATGCCAAGCAAGGAAATCATATTAAACTGGCCCGGAGAAAAATCAAAGGGATGTTTTTCGCCAGCAAATTTAAAAGTATAGGTTTTTGTCTCGGAAGTTTCCTGATGGATTTTAGTTATTACGGCCAGCTTAGTTTTATAGGGATTTTCGGTTTGCCCGTAATAATTTCTATCAAAGGTCTTCATACGATAGTACTCCCAGGTCTTTCTATTTTGAATTTTTCTCGCGGCTCCATAAGATCGGCTACAATCTCTACCGGGTCGGCAAGTGATGTTATCTGACCACGTCGCTCGGGCCATGATGGGCACCAGCGAACGCACCGGCCGCACCCAACGCAGCCGGTCAAACCATACTGCTGCTTCATCCAGCTTAGTTTATGCAGTGCTCTGTGTTTGAAGCGATCTATCCGAGGGCGCCTAAAATTTGCTCCAAGCGCTACTTCAGAAAACTCCAAAATTTGACATGAATCCCATTCTGCCCTGCGCACACCGACGTTTCGACTTGGTCTAACTTCATCCCTTATATCCGCGCAGTAGCAAGTCGGGCAAGCAAAAGTACAGTTTCCGCACGAAAAACAGACATCAGCGTTACGTACCCACGCTGGATGATCAAAATTATCTCTTAGGAATTTATGTAATTTATTGGGTGTGATTGGCAGTTTCTTTCTTGAATTAGCGCGAGCCCGTTCAAGCCTTAATGCTTTATCGTTTAAGTCGCTTTGAGTTGCCTTGCTTAAACCTAGATCTTTTACAACCTCTTCCCCTTCAGAACTTCCAACCTCAACAAGATAGCCATCTGCGATCTCGGTAAGAAGTAGATCGTAATTTGAATATAGTTCAGGGCCGGTGCCCCAAGATGTGCAAAAACTCTCCCTTGCAACCTCAGTACAATTTGCTGCAATAATGAGTGTATTCTTGCGTCTCTCCCAGTAATAGGGGTCAACAAAAGTGCCTCCAAATACTCTGTCAAGTGCAAGCACTGCATGTACGTCGCAGGGGCTAATTCCAAGGATTGCAAGTTTAGTATCAAGCGCTGGCTCCTCGATTTTAAAGCCATTGCCCAGCCAAAAAGAAAAGAGCATCTGGTTAACCGGCTGTAGAACATGTTTTGCTGGAAGCATGGTGACTGCGCAGCCCAGGTAAGGTTTTATACCTGGCTTTATCAGCTCAAATGCATATTCCCCATCCTTGGCGATTGGCCCATATGCAAGATATCCATCCAATACCTTTTCAATAAGAGTATCTAGGTTATCGAGCTTTAAAGAACCAATCCCCACTACTACCTCCCTTTTAGGCAGCACCTGTAACACTTGACCAAACATCAGGCAAGCCACGCCAGACCTCTTGAATAAGCTCGTTATGGCTTTTAACAGCAAGATCATAAAGCCTGGCATTCTCAATCGCTATTGCTGTATGGCGAGCCATCGCCTTAAGAAGCTCTTTTTCTTCGGGAAGAAAGATTCGCGGTTCAGCGGTGTATATGCGAAGAACCCCAACAGCCTTATTTTTAATAAACATTGGGGCAACCATTACAGAAACTATACCTTCTTTCTTTGCCTCCTCTGGATATTCCCAGCGCGGGTCTTCCCTTACATCAGTAATTGCAACTACCTCGCCCTTTAAAGCCTGCCAATCTATAGGGCTTTCCTTAATCTCAACTGGGCCCTTTTTAAGATATTCGTCACTTAAACCATAAGCTGCGGCAAGCTTTAGGGCTCCCGTTTTTTCATCAAGAAGCCTTATTAGACTTGCTTTTACGCCTATTAACCGGGCAGCGTTCCTGGTAGCAAGATTTAATACCTCTGAAGGATTAAGTGTCATGTTTATCTCTTCTGCCGCTTGATTTAGAATTATAAGGTCTGCGCAGCGCCTCTCACTTCTTTCAAAGGCGCGCGCGCCATCTATCGCCACAGAGCCAAGACCTGCAAGTGCTCTCATAAATTCGATTTCAGTCTCCGAAAATTTGCGCGGATGCGTAAAATAAAGCCTAATTGTGCCGAGCGCCTCATCACGAATGGATAGGCCAAGCGTAAGGACTGAACCTATTCCCTCTTGCCTAGATTCGTCTCTGTACTGCCATCGTGGATCGGATGCTGCGTCTTCTATTGTCACGACCTCGCCGTTAAGTGCTGCCTGGTCTACCGGACTTTCCTTAACCTCAACTGGGTCCTTTTTTAAATAAGCATCACTTAAACCGTAAGCAGCTGCTCGTTTTAACACTTTGCCAGTCTCATCAAGCAAGCGAATTGAACTGGCTTTTGCTTTCGTTGCCTCTGTTGCGTCCTTGACAATAACCTGCAAAATCGCTGGAAGATTGCGAGCTGATACCAGAGATTTGCTTATTTCAAATAAAGCAAGACATTGTTCTTTTTCTAAAGCCATCTCTAGCTCCTTTTAAAGACGGATTTAAACATCTAGGATTTAAACATCTAATTAGTTACCCACTATGAATCGGTGGTAAAACCAGGTTTTAAGAAATTTGAAGAGATGTTGGAGAATCATAAAATTTCTCAAGGAGACGCTGTCAATCGTTCAGACGCCATCTTCAGCCAAAACGAACGAGACCAGATGTCGGAGGCCTTTCGCAAATTTGACAGCAGCTTAATCCATAAACTTTACAATGGAAAGGTTTTAAAACTTGAGCGAGGAAAGACTATATCAACTGGTTGACCACAGAGCTAAATGGGGATGCAAGCTTAATCACTTTGGAATTGAGCCTATGATAGGGACCCCTGGACATGGCTGTGCTGCCCACAACATGCCATTTTTACATGAACCTTATCCATGGCTTCTAAAAAAGATAGGACCAGTCCACCAAAACCTTTAACGAACCCCTCGGCTTGATCTTTTCTCCCGAAAGCAAGAACTTGGGGCTGACAGCAGCCAATATCAACCGAAGTGTCCATAACAAACCAGGCCGACAGAGCGCTGATGGTGGCATTTGAGAAGAAGTCATAGCAGATCGCTTGGATTACTTGGTCGCCTAGTTGCCGGTGGCGGAGAAGACCGCAATGAGCACAACAAGTAATTTCAACTCCGTTGTCTTGTAAAACAAGCCTATATGAGAGCCTGCGATCTATCTTCCGGTTACAGAGAACGCAATCATCGCCGTTTCTCTTTACGCTTTCAGGCTTCTGCGCATAGGTGACTCCACCGAATGTCTTGACTGCGATTCCTTCCTCTACTAATGGCTTAATATCACGATGAATCGTCATCTCAGAGACACCAAAAAGCTCACTCAATTCAGAGATCTTTACGCTATGTCGGGACTGGATCATTTTTCTGATTTTCTCTCTGCGCTCATTAGCTAACAATTCTTTCCCTGCCTTGGTAATATTGTTACATCATAACAATACCTAACAATCTATAACTAGCTGTAATCTATACTATTCTACTACGCTTTGTCAATAGTTGATGAGTGACATAGTGGCAAAAGTCGGTGACTTGCGTCACCGACTTTTGCCACTTGAGTAAATCAATGCCCAAACCGTGTGCCTAGAGAGGTGGGATTTATAGCACCGCGATGGACAGGACATCCTATGACTGCTCCACTGCTAAAGCTGTTGCCCCTATTATCTTCCAAGCTCTTCAATTCTTTACTTAATGACTCTTCCTTATTTTATTGATTGCCCTTTGTATTTACTGTTGGCACTCCCGTTGTATGACACATTGAACAGTTGCCCTGTGCAGTTATGCTATAAACCGCCGGGGGCAATTCATGTCCGGCTTTAAATTTGCCATCCGCCATTTCGTTTAGCAATTTTACCGTTTGCACAGCAATATCAGCTGAAAGCCTGGCACACCTGTCTTTTCTCTCTGGGCTCTTGAACCCAAGATCTGCCTTTTTCATCCATCTGCCAACAGAGACATGGCAAAGTGGCGAGTCGCTCTTGCTCTTTACGGGAGTGGTGGTTAGCTTTGGATTCTTTGGGTTGTAAATTGGTAGCTCCGTTTCTGTATAGTAGTGGATCACTTCGTTCGCTATTTGCTCGCCAGTCTTGCCAACACCAGGTCCACCAATGAGGCTCGCGGCAAATGCGGCTCCGGTCATGGTCCCGCACATCGTACCCCAGCCTACTACGCCACCATGGAAATATATGAGCGCATCTAATGGAATAGAAGTATAGGGCGCCCCGATTTTCTTCTGGAGGGGCATGATGATCGAGCTTGCGACTGCATATCCACAGAACCCTTTATACCAGTTTTGGTAGGCCAATTCTGCAACTTCATCTGGGTCTAGCTTTTCATAAGGCCACGGCAGCTCATGATTCATTCCTCCCGCCTTGCCTGACATCTCTTCCTTTGGCATTTTTTCTTTTGGCGTTTCTTCTTTTGTTTGCGTTGCCTGCGAGCATCCTGCAACTAAAAGGCTGCTACCTATAGCTAACCCTGCTGCTATAGAACCAGCATTTGCAAGAAATTTCCTTCTGGTTAACATTTCTTCTGCCACTTTCATAAGCATCCTCCTTAAAAATCTCTTTTTCTCTACGCTTATTGGCTAATATATTTTACGGCAAGCCAGCCAAGTTGTTACATGTTAACATAGCATATCAATATCTAACAATCCATAACTAACTGTAATCTATACTATTCCGCTATGCTTTGTCAATAGTTAATAAGGTAGATGTGATATTTTGTTAGGGTCTCTAATTAGTAAGGACTTGAGCGACGACTTACCAATTTGATTATCCAACCATGCTGGCCGTTCATGCCCATATGAAGGGGGATGGGGGTGTATTGATATGACTTTACCAAAATTATTCTGAGCCTCGAAGTATCGTCGCCTCGTGTTGAGCCGTGGCAAAGGCAGCTAAAATCATCGCTTCATCTACTTTTGAAGAATCGTATTGAACCGTTACAATTTTTTAGTTAAATCTACGGTCAGTTCTCCGATTGCATTTAGCTTGTTAAGGCTATTAGCTATCGCGTTAGCACAATCTTCGTTTTCCAATTCCTTTGGCTGAAGTCTTACAATCTTGGCTTTTGATAGGTCGATATCTTGCAGCGTGCCGCGCATAACTTGTGGTTGCTCGTCTTCACAATTGTGCTCTTCGACTACTTTTGGCGGGGCTTGCACGAGAGCAAAAGCTACCGCAACACCGACAAAACCCATAAAAAGAGAAATGATCAACTTTTGGGATATGACCAACTTTTTATTCTTCTCGGGCAAAATTACCACCCCTAAGCAAACCGCTATTTATTATAGCAAACTATGGCTTGTAGGTACAGCTACAAGCCAAATACCAGACTATTCACCTTCTTACTCACTACCAACCACGAAGACGGAGGTCTGAATGAATGGCAGGGGCGCTCCCGTGCGTCTTAGATAGCAGATTCCATTAACCCAAGTTTTTGGTCTATAAATCAATAGCTCAGCAGCGGTTGAGTCTCTGCTGAGGAAGAAAATAGAGAAAAGAAAATAACCAAATCGAAAATATTCTCTGCTATTAAAATCCCTTTTCTTCTAACTGAACCCACAATAATTCAATCTATTCTCTATTGCCGAAGGTAAAGACTTTTTCTATTTTCGATTCTCTGACAACTAGAAAAGGCCAGCAAAACTGGCCTTTTCTAGTTGTCGGGATGAGAGGATTCGAACCTCCGACCTCCGCGTCCCGAACACGGCGCGCTAACCAAACTGCGCTACATCCCGCTGTGTTGTAAGCAACTCTTCATTTGTTCTTACTCTTTAATTTCAAATACTTTTAACCTACGTGCGACTATATTATAGCTGGTTTTTCACGCGGAGACCAGTTCAGACTTTTCTTCGACTGGAATTGACAAAACTGATAATGGGTATTCTTTAAAATATGGAAGGGAAAAATATTCAAAAGCTTAAAATTGCTATTATTGCACCCCCTTGGTTTCCAGTTCCGCCACCTGGGTACGGCGGCATAGAAATGATTGTTTCACTTTTGACCGAGGGCTTATGGCAGAGGGGACACGATGTTACCCTGTTTGCATCAGGTAATTCAATTACCCAAGCCCGTCTTATATCAACCTTTGCTGAAGCACCTCATAAAAGGATGAAGGAGAATATCCACCTTGAGAACATCCACAGCTTGGCAGCATATGAGCATGCCGCAGAATTTGATATCATTCATGACCATAATGGTTTTAACAGTCGGCTACTTGGCGCTCTTGTAAGAAAGCTTATCAACAAGCCTGTCATTGCAACATTGCATGGGCCAGCAGATAAGCATAGCGTGGATTTTCTTTCTTCTGTTGCTTCAGGGCTTATGTTTGTGGCAATTAGTGAATCTCAACGTGTAAGCTATGAAGGCTTTGATTTTCTAGCCACCATACCAAATGCCATAAGGACCAGCGATTACCCATTTTCTAACACGGGCGGCGATTATCTTCTTTTTGTTGGCCGCATGAATAAAGAAAAGGGAGCACACATTGCTGCATCAACTGCCAAGCGGCTGGGAAGAAAATTAATAATGGTTGGGAAATGCAGCGAAGATCACGAAAAGAAATATTTTAACGAGCAGGTCAGGCCAAGCATGGGCAAAGGCGCTGAGTATTATGGTGAGGTTGATCAGTTAACAAAGCTAGAGCTTTACAAAAACGCCGAGTGTGTGCTCTTTCCAATTCAGTGGCCAGAGCCATTTGGCCTTGTTATGATCGAATCTATGGCTTGCGGCACACCAGTCATTGCGTTAAGAAATGGGTCGGCTCCAGAGGTCATCAGGCACGGCGTTACAGGATATATAGTCGACAGCGAGGATGAGATGATTGAAGCCGTAGGGAAAATAGATAGGATTAATCGAGCTGCCTGCCGAAAAATCGTAGCTCAAGAATACGATGAAGAAATCTTTATAAACCGGTATGAGCAAGCTTATATGGACGCTCTTGCTATTTCTGAAGTTAGTGCCCATGAACTTAGAGTAGGCGAGAGCTAGCATTAAAGCCAGCAAAAAACTAAATGGCAGAGAAAGCCCGCCCTAGGCAGCAGACCTTCTCTGCTCCTCCTCAAGACGAAGGCGTTTTATTGCTGCACGGGTCACGTCTAACTTTGTTAAAATGCCCAAAAGGCGACCGCCCTTTACGACCAGCATCCGGCCTCCTGCTTTAGTATTAAGCTTAGGTAAAATATCTGATATCCATGAGTCAGGAGTAGTGACAAAGTCTGCTGAAAGTGGTCGCATTACATCCCGAACGTGCTTGCGTTTCCAGCTCCTTCTTGGAATATCCTTTATATTGTCTATTGTAATCATACCCTTAACTCTGTTGTCCTCGACAACAGGATAAGCAATCCAATGATGTTTCATGAAATGTTCTTTAACCATTTCATCTATGTTGATATCAGGCATAACTGTCTCTGGATTTTGAGTCATAGCCTGACCAACCCTTATACCTTCGACAGCCTCTTGGAAAATAATTTGTTGATAGCTGGATTCAGCAGCTCGCAAGAGATACCACCCTAAGAGGATAAACCACAAGAAGCTGATATTGTTAAAGAATGGACCAACAATTCCGGCAAGAATCATCAAATAGGCAAGCCCCTTGCCAAAACCTGTAGCTATACCGGTAGCATGCTTAAGGTTTCCCGTGAAGTACCATACAGCTGACCTCAGCACTCTCCCGCCATCAAGTGGAAATCCAGGCAATAAATTAAATACGCCAAGGACTATGTTTATGTACCCAAGCCAAAATGCTGGAACCACTAATAACTGCTCAATGCCAATCCACCTGCCTAACAAAAAGACTGCGATAAAAAATCCACCTAGGAAAAGACTGCCAAGTGGACCTGCAATTGCCATCCAAAACTCAACCTTTGGCGAGTGCGGTTCCTCTGTTAACTGGGAGACCCCACCAAAAACCAACAGCTTTATTCCTTCAATATTCATTCCATATCTTTTTGCAACAATCGAATGCATCAACTCATGAAAAAGAACTGAGGTAAAAAAAAGAAGGGATGTAATAACACCCATAGCAGCGTATATAGTTATGTTTAAGCCTGGTACTAACTGCGGAAACAAAGCAAAAGTTAGCCCAAATGCCACAATCCCAAAAATTAAAAACCAGCTGTAATCCAAGGTTATGTCAATGCCAAAGATTTTCCCAAGTTTTATACCGCTATTTGCGTTCACGTCTTGCGCCCCCAATCCTTGTTAGATAGTTTCTCTTTACCCACGCTTTTTGATATAAAACGCATTAAAATGCATGTAATCACTTGATAGTCATGAGTTAACTTATTTAGGTTTAAAGTACTAGTTTAAGAGGTGGTTTTTAATTTCTTGATGGTGAGAACAGTGGGAATAACTATGCAATAAGGTATCCCGCTTTTTTGATTTTAAGCTTAAAATCATGCGAGTTGGATGAAACAGCAATTGCATCATCTAGAGTTATTTTCTTTTCTTCGATAAGCCTAAGCAAACACTGGTCAAAACTCTGCATGCCGTAATACTCGCCTTGCTCGATGGCTTCGTGAATTTTCGAGGTTTCGTGTTCGTTTAGTATGTATTCCTTGATAGTTGAGGTGGTGACCATAACCTCAACTGCCGGAATCCTGCCTCCCCCAATCCTTGGAACTAACCTCTGGGATATGATGCCTTTTAAGGTTGATGCAAGCATAATTCTGATTTGCTTTTGCTGGTGTGGTGGGAAAAAATCAATGATCCTATTTATTGTCTCAGTTGCATCAATAGTGTGAAGTGTACTTAAGACAAGATTTCCTATTTCAGCCGCACTAAGCGCAGCTTTCGTTGTTTCCATATCTCTCATCTCGCCTACCATGATGACATTTGGGTCTTGCCTTACAACATGCTTAAGAGCATCGGCATAGCTTCCTGTATCAATCCCAATCTCTCTTTGATCCACTATGCTCATTCTATCTTCATGAATGACCTCTATTGGATCTTCGATTGTAACAATGTGGCAACACCTTGTTCGATTTATATGATCAATCATTGCTGCTAATGTCGTTGATTTTCCGCTGCCTGCAGTCCCTGTTACAAGAATAAGACCTCGCAGTTCTTCCGATAATTTCTCAATTACTGCGGGCAGGCCAAGCTCTGATATGCTAAGATTCTCAGTTCTGATTCTTCGAATAATGACTCCTGCATGCCCCCTTTGTCTAAAGGCGTTCGCCCTGAATCTGCCAATATCAGGTAGGGTGATGCTAAAATCAACTTCCTTGCCCATAGCAAAGAGCTCTCTTTGTCTATTATCCATGATGCTTAATACCATTCTTTCTGTTTCATGGGATGTAAGAGCAGGAGCATTCATGGGGTATAGCCTCCCATCTACTCGCAAGTATGGGGGACTTCCAGCTTTTATGTGCAAATCCGAACCGTTTCGACCAACAAGAGCGCGCAGTAAATCTTGGATTTCCATATTGAATAGTTCGGTTTAAATTGA
>ENA-ORXB01002533-ORXB01002533.1-sediment-metagenome-genome-assembly--contig:-NODE-2533-length-15349-cov-9.756941_pt1 | contig 15349 bp, 19 predicted proteins | sample MGYA00237863_ERZ511475 | MGnify/ENA primary metagenome ERZ511475 (study PRJEB26305, sample SAMN06343858) | sediment metagenome | isolation source: hot spring sediment | place: Canada: British Columbia... | reverse complement strand
GTGGGCCTGAAGCCCACAGCGGTTTTCAAGACCGCCGCCTTCAACCGCTCGGCCAACCCTCCAAGGTATGGCCGCAAGGTTTACTATGCGGCAAGCTCCTCAGGTTGTCAATCGGGATGGGCTATACTGCCTTTGTGGAGCGAAGCCGGGACTTCATCCTTCAGGCCAAAAGGGACCTGGAACATGCCCGTTTCGCCTTGGAAAAGGGGTTTTACGAGTGGGCTGCCTTCTCCGCTCAACAAGCAGCGGAAAAAGCGGTTAAAGCCGTCTTTCAGCACCTAGGAGCTGTGGCCTGGGGGCACTCGGTGCTGGGCCTTTTGGAGGAACTAGCCAAGCGGCACCCCGTAAGTGAGGCTCTCCTAGACGGAGCTAGCGAGCTGGACAAGGCCTACATCCCCACCCGTTATCCCGATGCCCTCCCTGAAGGGGCTCCCTTTGAGCGTTACCGGCGCCCCGAGGCGGAGCGGCTTTTGCGCCATGCGGAGGAGATCTATGAGTTCTGTCAGAGTCTTCTTCCCCCCTTGGACCCAGGACGAGGTTCTTCGGCGCCTCAAGGAGGGGCTTGAATCCCTGGGGAAGGAAGTTCCCCTTCAACAGAGCTACCTATTCGGTTCCTGGGCCACGGGCCGAGCGTTACCGGGAAGCGACGTGGACCTCCTCCTCATCTACCACGGCCCTGCCCGCGGGGACCTTCACCGCCTGGCGCGGAAGGCTTTTAAGGGCCTTCCGGTGGAACTCCATGCTTACACGGAGGAGGAAGCAAAGGCTTTAGAACCCCTTCTTAGGCAGATGCTGGCCCAGGCCATCCCCCTTCTGGACTCTTAGCGGAGCCAGGCCAGGACAAACCGCGGTTCACCGCCGCCAGAAGATGCGATTCCCAGCCTCCCGGATCAAGCTCCCGCAGGAAGCGGCCCGTAACATGATGGAGAACCACTTCCAAAATGGCAGGCCCTTGGAAGACCTCCACCCAGGGAAAGCGCTCCACAGGGCTATTCTGTCATAGGCCCATGGGGCTTTTCCGAGAGCCAAAAGCTGAGCTCCTCCTTCAGGGCGCGCCGACGGGGATAAGCCTGCAGCAAGGCCAAGGCCGCCTCACGGGCTGCCTTGGGGTCCAAACGGGAAAGGCGCCCAAGGAGCCTGGCTGCCTCCCGGTAAGCCTTGCGGGTTCCCTTTTCCACCTCGCGCCTTGCCGCCTCCAGGTAAAGCCTCTTGGCCTCCTCGGGAAGTTTCTCCTCCAGGGCCTCTGCCAAGGCGGGATAGGCCTCCGGCGGGGCGTTCCTCAACAGGCGGTCCAAGGCCTTCCAATCCTCCTCCAAGAGGTAGATGCGGGCGAGAAGAGCAGGGTCCCGCACCTGCCTGAGAAGAGCCTTGCGCTCCCGGTAAAACTCCCGGCCCAGCTTGGACTTTAGGGCCAGGTAGTCCTCGAGGTTCGGCCTTACCCCAAAGCGGGCCCGGTGGTCCTCCGGGTTCCCCCGATGGGCCACCAACAGGTCCAGAAGGGGAAGGAGCCTGGGGTCTTTCCCAAACCAATCCCGGGCTTCCTCCGCATACCTTAAGGCCTCCTCCACCCGGCCCAAGGCCATAAGGCGCTCCACCAGGAGGAGGTAGTCCTCAACCCCCTCCAGCCCCTCCCGCAAGGCGGAAAGCCCCTCCTCCACCCGCCCCAGGCGGAAGAGAAGCTCGGCCCTAAGCGCCCGCTTAAGTCCCAAGCCGTTCCCACCCCTTAAAAGGTGAAGGGCCTCCTCTCCCCTTTCCCCCGCCACCTGCAGGAAAGCCTCCCGCAAGGCCTCGGAAGGGTGCCTCAGGTAAAGGTTCAGGAGGAAGGAAAGCCTAGGGGTGAGGGCCAGGTAGCGCTCCAGGGCTATCCGCAAGTAGGGCTCCGGGTCAAAGGGAGCTTCCAATAGCGCCTCCAGGTAGGCCTCCACCTCTTTCCTCCCCACCCGGTCCAGGCGCAAGGACAGGGCCCGGGCCTCCTCCTGCCCTCCCCCCAGCCGGAAGGCCCGGCGCAGGTCCTTCACCCCTTCCAGAAAGGCCTTTTCCGGGGCCAGGGCTTCCGCCAGGTAAAGGCCCACCTCGGGAAGGAGGGCGAGTTTTTTCAGAAGGCCCCTGGCCTCCTCAGGGGTCAGGGCCTCAATCAGGGGCGCCAGGTCCGGTGCCTTTTCCTCCACATAGGCGTAGAGGAGGGCCACCGCATGTTTGCAAGGGAACTCTGGATAAGGGCAGGTGCAACGGCCCCAAAGCCCCGGGCCCACCTCCACCCGGTAGGGCGCCTCTGCCGAGCCCTGCACCAAGCCCAAAACCTTCTCCCCCACCCGGAAGACCCTGAGCACCCGGCCCTCCTGGTAGTAGGCCAGCCCCCGGCGCAGCACCTCCTGGGGAACAAGGGAGGCGAAGTCCCTTTCCTCCCTGGGGGGGAAAGGCGGCACAGGATCAGTTTAAGGCTCGCCATCGGATGGAAACCCCCTGGGCGTGGTATCATGAGATGAGAAGCTTATGAAATGACCCTGACGGCTACCCTTAGGGAAGCGGATCTGAAGCGCCCCCTGCCCAAGGGCTACGTGCAGTGCCGGGCCTGCGCCCATTACTGCGCCATCGCGGAAGGACAAGCAGGCAAATGCGGGGTCAGGCGCAACCTTGGAGGCAGGCTCTATCTGGTGACCTATGGAAAAGCCGCCGCGGTTCACCTGGATCCGGTGGAGAAAAAGCCCCTCTACCACTTCCACCCCGGGGAGGGAATCCTTTCCCTGGGCACCGTGGGGTGCAACCTCTTCTGCGCCTTCTGCCAGAACTGGGAGATCTCCCAGTTCCGGGAGTTCAAGGTCACGCCGGAAGGCCACCTGGACCGGCCCATCGGGGAGGACTGGCCCCCCGAGGCCATCGTGGAGAAGGCCGAGGCCCTGGGGGTGAGGCTTCTCGCCTACACCTACAACGAGCCCGCCGTCTGGATTGAATACGCCCACGACACGGCCAAGCTCGCCAAGGAACGGGGCATGAAAAACGTCTTCGTCACCAGCGGCTTTGAAACCAAGGAGGCCTGGGAGTATATCCGGCCCTTTCTGGATGCCGCCAACGTGGACCTGAAGGGCTTCACCGAGGAGTTCTACCGGAAGATCTGTGGGGCCCGGCTCAAGCCGGTTCTGGAAAGCCTCGAGCACCTTTTGGCCCAAGGGGTCTGGGTGGAGGTGACCACCCTCCTCCTGGAGGGCTACAACGACTCCCCGGAGGAAGTCCGGGCCATGGCCCGCTTCCTCAAAGGCCTTTCCCCCGAGGTTCCCTGGCACCTCACCGCCGCCCACCCCGACTACCGCATGCTGGACCTGAGGCCCACCCGGCACAGCACCCTGGTGCGGGCCTACGAGATCGCCAAGGAGGAAGGGCTTAAGTTCGTGTACGTGGGCAACGTCCTGGACGAGGAAAGAAGCTCCACCCACTGCCCGGATTGCGGAAGGCTCCTTATCCGGCGCCGGGGCTTCTGGGTGAAGCCCCTTTGGGAGGTCCCCGGGGTCTGCCCGGGGTGCGGGAGGAGGATTCCTGGGGTATGGACCTGGTGAGGCTCCCGGCGGTGGCCGGCTACTTCTATCCCCTGGAGTCAGGGCGCCTAAGGCAGGAGGTGGAAGGCCTTCTGCACAAAGCCCACGCCTCCCCTGACCCTAGGGTCAGGGGGCTTCTTTCCCCCCATGCCGGCTACTTTTACTCGGGGAAGGTGGCGGCGGAGGGCTTTAAGGTGCTTTCCGCCTGGCGGGGAAGGGCGAGGAGAATTCTCCTCCTGGGGCCCAGCCACTTCGTGCCCTTCTTGGGAGCGGCCTTTTACCCTTACCGGGCCTGGGCCACTCCCTTGGGGGAGGTGGCGGTGGACCTGGAAGGGGGAAGCCGGCTTGTGGCCCAGGGCTCTCCCTTTCTGACCTACGAGGAGCCCTTCCGGGAGGAGCATAGCCTCGAGGTCCTCCTCCCCTTTCTCCAGGTAGCCTTGCCGGACACGCCCATCCTGCCCCTCCTCTTCGGGGAGGCGGACCCTAAAGAGGTGGCCGAGGCCCTGTTGTCGGAGCTTGGGGAAGGGGACCTGGTGGTGGCCTCCAGCGACCTCTCCCACTACCATCCCGACCCCGTGGCCAGAAAGCGGGATCAAAAGACCCTGGAAAAGGCCCTGGCCCTGGATGTGGAGGGAGTGGCCCAAGGGGAAGCCTGCGGCCACCTTCCCTGGGCCACCCTCACCGCCTTGGCCAGAAGCTTGGGTTGGAAGCCCACGCTTCTGGCCTACGCCACCAGCGCCGAGGCCTCCGGGGACACAAGCCGCGTGGTGGGGTACGCCGCGGTGGCCTATTTAGGGCAAGGTCCATCCGCCTTAAGATGAAACCATGACCCCGGCGCGCAAGCGGTTCACCGTGGAGGAGTTCCACAGGATGGCCCAGGCGGGCCTCCTGGGAGAGGACGACCGGGTGGAGCTTCTGGAGGGAGAGGTTTGGGAAATGAGCCCCATCGGTAGCCGCCATGCCGCCGCCGTGCGGCGCCTTCGCCGCCTGTTCACCCCCTTGGAGATGGAAGGGGCCTGCCTTATCGCCGTACAGGACCCCGTGCGCCTTAACCCTTTCAGCGAGCCCCAGCCGGACCTGGCCCTTTTGCGGCCCCGGCCTGACCTTTACCAGGAGGGGCACCCCGGCCCTCAGGATGTCCTCCTCCTGGTGGAGGTGGCGGAGGCCTCCTTGGCCTACGACCTGGGGGTTAAGGCACCCCTATACGCGCGCCACGGGGTCCTTGAGCTTTGGGTGCTGGACCTGGACGGCAAGCGGCTTCACGTCCTTCGCTCCCCCTCCCCCGAGGGTTACCGGGAAGCCCAAACCCTGGCCCCAGGGAACCACCTGGCTCCCGTGGCCTTCCCCTCCTTTTCTCTCCCGGTGGCCGAGCTCCTAGGCTAAAGCCTAAGAAGGGGCCGGAACCAGGGAATGGAAAGGAGCACCAGCGCCAGGGCCAGGGCGAAGAGGAGCCGGGCCCGGGGCTTTCCCTTTCGGGCTTGGGAAAGCCCAGCGTGGGCCAGGCCCAAGGCCACAAGCCCTCCCACCCAGTGCTCGGCCACGAAGTAGCGGGCCTCGCTTGGGGTTTGCAGGGTCGCCTCGAGGCTGGCCAAGGCTCCCTGAAAGAGAGGGCTCACGAAGGCCAGCAGGATCCCCAACACCACCTGCAGGGTGAGGGCGTGGGCGAAAAAGGCTCCTTCTTTAGCCCCAGGGCGCCAAAGGGCCAGGAAGCCAAAGGCCAAGACCGCCCAGCGCACCAGGTTGTGTAGGAAAAGGACCGCCTCGTACATGGTCCAAGGCTATCCCAGGAAGTCCTTGGCTCACGGAGGGAAATCACAAAGGGTATCAAAACTTCCCTTTGCGGCCAAGGAGGGTCAAGCCTCCAGGAGGGTCAAGGCCTCCAGGAGGTCCTGGACTTCCAGGTGGGCGGGATACCGGGGGTCCTTGGGGCGGTGGCCCCGGTCCACCCACACCGCCCTTATCCCCGCCGAAAGGGCTCCCTTGATGTCCCGCTCGGGGTTATCCCCCACCATCACCGCCTCCTCCGGGCCCACGCCAAAGGCGCAAAGGGCCATGCGGAAGAGCCTGGGGTCAGGTTTGCCAAGCCCCACTTCCCCGGAAACCAAGGTGAGGGAAAAGGCCTCCCCAAGGCCTGCCCCGGCGAGCTTCTCCCGCTGCAGGTCGGGCACGCCGTTGGTGAGGAGGACCGGGATGGCCCCCCTGGCTCTAAGGGCCTCCAGAAACTCCGGCACCTCGGGGAAAAGGGGGTAGCGGCGCCTTTCCCGGAAAAAGGCCTCCGCCAGCTCCCGGGCCCGCTCCACAGGACCGCCAAGCGCCCTAAGGGCCTCCTGGAAAACCCTTTCCCGAAAGGGCCAGGCCCACTCCGCCAGGGCTTCCAGCCCCGGGGTGGAGTAGCGGGCCCAAAGGGCCTCCAGGGCCGAGTGGCCGATGCGCTCGGCCCAGGGGTAGAAGGGAGCCTGCCGGAAGAACTCCTCTGCTTTTCTTCGCACCGCCTGGGGTAGTCCCTCCACTCCTACTTCCTGCCCCAAGCGGCCCAAGACCTCCTCGCTCACCCGGTGGTCCACAAGAAGGGTATCGTCCAGATCCAAAAGCCAAAGCTTCATGTATCTCCTCGGGTCAGGAATGTTTCTCTGGGGGAAGCTCCCGCACCAAGACCGGGTTCTCCCCCGGGTCAAAGAGGAGGAGGTGTCCCCCTGCCTCGCGGAAGGGAAGGCCGTACTTGGAAAGGCGAAACTTTTCGTGCTCCAGGTTCTCCACGAAGAACACCAGGCGGCCTTCCTCCACCCCCACCCGGGCAAAGCCATGCCCCTCGGGCCGGGGGCGGTTGGGCCCCTGCTCCACCCCCCCGCTTCCAGGGCGCAGGAGGAGAAGGGGCCCCTCGAGGGGAGCCAGAAGGGCCTCCCGTTCCGGGATCAGCTCCTCCAGGGCCAGCCCCAAAGCCTGGTAGAAGCTCACGCCCTGGCCCAGATCCGGCACGTACACCACAAGGGTTTCGCTCATAGGCTCCGCAAAAACGCCCGCAAGTCCCCCTCGTCCGCCACCACCTGCAAAAGGGCCAGGTCCTCCGGGGCGATCTCCCCGTGGGCCTTGAGGAGGGAAAGCCAGTAAGGGTCCACCGCCAAGGGCCGCCCCAAGCCCCGCCGCAGGTAGAGGAGGTTCCAGGCCAGGGTGAGCTCGGCCAAGGTGCCCACCCCACCCGGCAGGGCCAGGTACCCCGCCCCCAGGTCCAAAAGCCTACCGATGCGCTCGGGCAAGGTGGCAGCCGGAAGCTCGAGGTCCACGTAAGGGTTGGGCCCCCGCCTCTCGGGGAAAAGGGCCGGGGCGGTGACCCCCACCACCATTCCCCCCTTGGCCTTCACCCCCCGGGCTAAGGCCTCCATCCCTCCCTGGTAGCCCCCACAGGCCAGGCCAAAGCCCTCCTCGGCCATCACCTCCCCGTAGCGGACCAGGCGGGAGTACAAGGGATCACTGGGGGCCACCCTCGAGGAAACGAACGCGCTAATAAGCCGCATCGCTACAGCCAGGGCTCCCCCTTACCTAGCAGGAGATGGGGTTTAACGGCACCGCACCACCAAAACGGGTATCCCCACCCGGTGCAAGACCCCCTCGGTCACCGAGCCCAAAAGGAGCTTATCCAGCCCGGTGCGCCCGTGGGTGCCCATGACCAGGAGGTCGAATCCCTTGGCCGCCTCCACGATGGTGGGTATCGGCACCCCCTCCTTCACCTCCCCCGTGGCCTCCACCCCCTTCTCTTGAGCCAGGCTCAAGGCCTTGGCAATAGCCTCCTCCCCCGCCTTTTTCAGGTCCTCCAAAAGCTCAAGGCCATAAGGAACGCTCTCGGGAGCAATCCAGATGGCCTGGGCGGGATTCTCCAGCACGTAGAGGAAGTGAACCTTGGCCCCCAAGGCCTTGGCCAGGGAAAGGCCGTGCTCCAGGGCCTGGAAGCTACAGGAGCTTCCGTCCGTGGGCATCAGGATGGTTTTGTACATGGCTCGCCTCCTTCGCTTTCATCATACTGGGTCGTAAACTCAGGCCATGTGGATCTACGGAAGGAACCCGGTCCTCGAGGCCCTGAAGGAGGGCCGGGTGCGGCGGGTTTTGGTGGCCCGGGGGGTGGAGGCCTGGCTTTTAAGGGAGCTGGAGAGGCTGGGGGCGGAGTACACCCTGGTGCCCCGGATCGAGCTGGACACCCTCCTGAGAACCACCCACCACCAGGGCTTGGCCGCGGAGATAGAGGAACCCCGCTACGCCCCCCTGGAGGAAGCCTTCTCCCTGGCGGAAGCCCGCAAGGAGCTTCCCCTTCTGGTCTTCCTGGACGGCATCACCGACCCCAGGAACTACGGGGCCATGATCCGAAGCGCCCTGGCCCTGGGAGCCCACGGGGTGGTGTCCGAGGAGCGCCGAAGCGCCCCCCTTTCGCCCCTGGCCCTGAAGGCCAGCGCCGGGGCCGCCTTAAAGCTTCCTGTGGTGAAGGTGAAAAACCTTCCCCGGGCCCTCGAGGAGGTCAAGAAAAGGGGGCTCTGGGTGTACGGCCTGGATGTAAGGGGGGGAAAAACCCCCAAGGAGCTGGACTTCCAAAGGCCCCTGGCCCTGGTGGTGGGCTCGGAAGGGGAAGGTATGCGCCGGTTGGTAAGGGAAAGCTGCGACGAGCTTTTCCGCATCCCCATCCGGGAGGAGGCCGAGTCCCTGAACGCCTCCGTGGCCTTAGGGATAGCCCTCTACATGGCAGCCCTGGGCCGGGGTGTAGGATAGGGTCGTGGACTGGATCCGGCTTCTTTCCCGCCTCCTCCAGGCGGAAAGCCTCCCCGGGCAGGAAGGGGAGGTGGCGGCCCTTCTCCTGGAGGCCCTCAAGGGCATGGGCCTGACGGCCACCCTGGACGAGGCGGGAAACGTGGAGGCCCTTCTGGGGGAGAAGGAACCCGAGGTGGTGCTAACCGGGCACCTGGACGTGGTGCCCGTGGGGGATCCCCTGCACTGGCCCTACCCCCAGGGCACCGTGGCCCAGGAGGCCGTCTGGGGCCGGGGGGCGGTGGACATGAAAGGGCCTTTGGTGGCCATGCTCTTGGCCCTCGAGGCCCTCGCCCAAAAACCCCTCAAGGGACGGGTGCGCTTCCTCGCCACGGTGCAGGAGGAGGTGGGGGGCTTGGGAAGCCGTCATGCCGCAGAAAGGCTTTCCCCTCTGGCCTTCATCCTGGGGGAGCCCTCGGGAAGAAGGCTCATGCGGGGCCACCGGGGCCGGGCGGAGGTCTGGGTTGACTTTGAAGGGGAGGAGGCCCACGCTGCCCTCTCGGGCCCGGAAAACCCCCTCTTCGGCCTCGGGGAGTACCTGCTGGCCCTAAAGGAGCTTCCCCTTCCCCCCGGCCTCAAGCTCACCCCCACCCGGGTGGACACCTACCCCGGGGCCCGGAACCAGACCCCCGGGGTGGTGCGCCTGTACCTGGATGTGCGCTACGAGCCCGAGGCCAACCTAGAAGCTCTTTTGGAGAGGCTCAAGGCCCTGGGGGATGCCTCGGTCTACATTCCCGAGGAGGAGCGGGCCTCGGGGGAGGTGCGCCTCGTCATCCCCGCCCTCTGGCCTCCCTACCGCTTGCCGGAGGACCACCCCTTGCTCCTTGCGGCCCTTAAGGCCCTGGACCAGGAGGGGGCGGGCCTTTGGCCCTTCACCACCGACGCCCCCTATCTGGGCACCAAGGCTCCCGTCTTGGGCTACGGCCCGGGGGATCCCTCCTTAGCCCACACCCCCAGGGAGCATATTCCCTTGGCCGAGGTGGAGGGGGCCGCCCAGGACTACGTGCGCCTGGTGGAGGCTTTATGGAACGCCGCTTGATCGCCGGCACCCCCTACAGGAAGCTCCTCACCGCCCCCCGGCCCGTGGCCGAGGGAGTGAAGGCAAGGCTCGAGGCCAGGGGCATCCCCGTCATCCTGGAAACTCCTTTTCCCGGCCTGCCCGAGGCGGCCTTGGGCACCTACATGGGAGACGTGAACCTCTTTGTGCCCGAGGCCCTTCTGGGGGAAGCAGAAGCCACGCTGGAGGAGGAGATCCCATGACCGTGGTGGGTCTGGACCTAGGGGGCACCAAGATCGCCGCCGGGGTCTTTGACGGCACGAGGCTTCTTTCCAAGGTGGTCCTCCCCACCCCCGGGGAAGGTGGGATGGCGGTGGTGCAGGCCCTGGCCGAGGCCACCAGGAAAGCGGAGGCGGAGGCTGGGGTGGAGGGTGTGGCCATCGGCCTGGGCACCCCGGGGCCCCTGGACTTCAAGGAGGGGGTGATCCGCTTCACCCCCAACATCCGGGGCCTCGTGAACTTCCCCATCCGCCGCCTTCTGGAGGAGGCCACCAAAAGGCCCGTCCATCTGGAAAACGACGCCAACGCCGCCGCCCTGGCCGAGCACCACCTGGGGGCGGCAAGGGGAGAGGGTAGCTCCCTCTTCCTCACGGTATCCACCGGGATCGGGGGTGGGGTGGTCCTGGGGGGGCGGGTCTTAAGGGGAGAAAGAGGGCAGGGAGGGGAGCTCGGCCACATCACCCTGCTTCCCGGGGGGCCGGTGTGCGGCTGCGGGCTGGAGGGATGCCTCGAGGCCCTGGCGGCGGGCAGGGCCCTGGAGCGGGAAGCCTCCTACGCCTACCACCGCAAGGTGGATACCAAGGAGCTCTTCCAGCTCTTCCAGGAAGGCGAGCCCAGGGCCCGGCGCATCCTCTTCCAGGCAGCCCGCTATGTGGGCATGGGCCTGGCCAGCCTGGTCAAGGCTTTCGACCCCGGGGTGGTGGTGGTGGGCGGGGGGCTTGCCCTAAACGCCCCCCAGGCCTACTGGGAAGCCTTGGAGGAAGCCTACCGCCACTACCTGGCAGGTTGGGAGGCTCCTCCCTTGCGCCGGGCTCTTTTGGGAGGGGAGGCCGGGCTCTTGGGTGCCGCCCTCACCGCCTATCTGGAGGTTCGGGATGGAGGTGGGTAAGGCTCTACTTTTCCTGGGAGTTTTGCTGGTCCTTCTTGGCCTGGTGCTCCTCTATTTCCCCAAGCTCTTTTCCTGGTTCGGCCACCTGCCGGGGGACATCCGCATAGAGCGGGAAGGTCTACGGGTGTACATTCCCCTCACCTCGGCCCTGGTTCTTTCCCTTCTTCTCACCCTGCTCTGGAACCTCCTCGGCCTTCTTCGCCGCTAAGACCCACACGTCCACCGGAGCCTTGCCCGAACGGAAGGTGCCCTCGTCCGACCGCGGGCGGTAGGCCCGCAGGGTACACTCGGCCACCCCCACACCGGAAAAGCGGAGGTGCAAAGGACCAGGGGGAAGGAGAAGCCGATGGGCGAAGGATTCCTCCAGGCGCAGGTGCCCTTCCCCCCAGGCCCCCCGCACGCTTAAAAGAAGCCCCCAGGAATCCTCAGGAGCATAGGCCTCCCCCAGAAGCTCCAACACCGCCTCCTCCTCCAGGGAGGAAAAGTCCAGGTGCGCCTTCTCCCCCGGTTCCAGAAGGGCCAGGCCAAACCCCTGCCCCAGGGGGAAGACGCCTTCGCTCCCTTGCGTGAGCAAGGCGAGTTCCCGTCCCAGCCCTCTTTTGGCCCACACCCTTCCCCCGCTTAGAAGAGCCTCCCGTAGATGAGGGTCAAGAAGGCTTTCGTAGCTTTCCCCTAAGACTTTTCGGTGCCAAGCCTCCACCTGGCCGCGCCCCGCCAAGGCCAAGGCGGTGGCCGCCCGCTCGTGGAGCTCGTGCCTCCGGCCCGGGGACAGGGTGGAATAGAAGAGGCGGCGCTCCGCCTCCCTGGCGAAGCGATACCCTCCCTGGTACACCAGCCACCCCTTGCGCTCCAGCTCCTCCAGGTAAGGCAAGGCTCCGAGGGCATCCAAGACCTGCTCGGGGATGAGGCCGGAGACCACCGAAAGCCGCTCCAAGGCCACCCGGGCCGGCTCGCTGAGCCAGCGGGCCTTAAGGCGAAGCTGGGCCAGGGGGCGCTGGGGGGAAGTGGCACACGCCAGCCACTCGGGTATCCACTCCGGCTGCCCTCCCGCCAAGAAATAGGCCCCCGCCGCCTGCTGGAAGGTGTACCCGGCCAAAAGCCCCTCCCGGGCCTCCAGCCAGCTTAAGGGAGCCAGCTCCAGCACCCGCATGCGCTCTGGGGGATAGTGGGCCCTTAGCTCCAGGAAGAAGCGGGGGTCCTCCCCGGGGTCCAGGCTCAGGACCAGAAAAGCCTTGGAGCGCAGGATTTCCCGCACAGGCACCTGAGGGTAAGGGGATTCCAGGTAAACCAGGCCCTCCGGACGCAGGCTCTGGTGAAAGGCCAAGCCCAGGATCCGGGCCAGCTCCTGGGCCAAGGCCCGCTGGCCCGCTCCAATCCGCCCCCTTAAAACCAAGAGAAAGGGGGGACGCAAGGCAGCAAGCTCCCGCAAAAGCTCCTGGCGCCAGGGAAGGCCAGGAGCGTACTCATGGCGGGCGCGCACCTCCTGCACCCACTCCCACAGGCTTCCCACTTCCTCCAAGCCCTCCAGGGCTTCCCCGTGCCCCGAGGCTTCCAGCTTCAGCCAGGAAGGTAAGCTCAGGGGATCCTGCCCCTTGGGAAACACCTCCCGCCCAAAGGCCTGGCCCAGGCGGTGGAGCTCCACCCGCAGGTTCTGCAGGGCCGAGCCGTGGCCGTAGAGGAGGTCAGCCAGGCGGGCCCTCGAGGTGGGTCCCTCGAGGGCCAGGTAATAAAGGAGGGCAAGCCCTTTCCGGGAAAGGCGTACCTCCTTGCCCTGGCAAAGCACCCTCGCCCGGCCAAAAAGGGGCAGGGCATAAACGGGATCGTTAAGGGCGCGTTTCAAAGCGTTACCTTCCTTGCCCTCCATACTACCACATCCCTGGAAGTTCCCTAGGCTACGGGTCTTCTTCCTGTAACGCTTCCGTAACGCTCCTTCCCTTAGGGTGAGGGCGTCCTGAGAGGCCACCACCTCGAGGGGCAGATTCGGAGGGAAATATGCGCAAAGGCATTCTGGCAGCAGTATTGGTTTTGGCACCCCTGGCCCTGGCCCAGGCTCCCACCGTGGCCCCCACCAAGGGTAACGGCCCCGACGCCTACGCCAAGGGCGCCGATTCGGCCGCCGTGAACCAGACCATCGAACTCATCCTCCCCAAGGCCACGGCTTTGCACCTGGACGTGACCACCCTGACCTTTGACCTCACGGGGCTGGACGGAGCGAAGTGGCCCAACTCCAACCCGGACTTCGGCGGGCAGATGGTGTGCGTCTACGGGCTTGCGGACAAGGATGTGCAAACCAAGCTGGGGGACAACTTCTACAACCAGGTGCAGACCCTGCCCCTGGGCACCAGCTACAAACCCGCCACCTGGCCCAATATCGTCATCAATGGTGGCGGGGCGGTGACTGCCTATCCTCCCATTAAGCTGGATAAGGACGGGGAACTGGTGCCGGGGAGCAAGAACTACTTCGTCTGCTACCGCACCTTCGTTCTGCAGAAGTTCTCCAACGGGAAGCAGTGGCACCTGACCGTGAACCGCAACGACCCCGAAGGAACCCAGGGCATCCAGCACCTTTACATCCAGGATAACCCCTGCGACACCTTCGGCGCGGCCACGGGGCTTTACGAACTCCCCAACGGAGCCACCCTGGAACTGGTACCCCGCAATCTGCAGGCCGGCCCCACGGGAACCCGCTCCGGCAACAACCCCGAGCGGTGCGGCTACAAGAGCTGGCTGGATGACCTGGTGGTGGTGGCCGTCAAGGTCAACAGCGACCTCTGGGGCAAGAGCACCGCGAACCTCACCTACACCCTGGCCACGACTGCTTGGTAAGCGACCTTGAAGGCCTGGCCCTAGGGCCAGGCCTTCGCCCTTTCGGTGAACCATGAAACGAATCTTTCCCTTCCTCCTCACCCTGGCCCTCGGCGCCCTGGCCCAAAGCACCCTGGGTGTGGAACCCCCTGTACTCCTCAAGGAGGCCAAGCCGGGGGAAATCCTCACGCAAACCCTCACGGTCTACAACGTGGGCACCCGCCCGGTGCGGGTACGGGCCAGCCTGGGGGACTGGACCTACGATCCCATGGGAAAGATCCAGTTTCTCCCCACGGGCTCGCTAAGGGAAAGCGCAAGCCCCTGGGCCACCTTCTCCCCGGCGGAGTTCCTGCTTGAACCCAAGCAGAGCCGGCCCCTCACCTACACCCTCACCGTGCCCAAGGAAGCCACCCCCGGCACCCACTGGGGCATCCTCTTCCTGGAATCCGAGGATCCCAACCCACCTCCCGGGGTGCCCCTGGCCACCTTCCGGGTGCGCATGGCCCATGTCTTTTACGTGAACATCGCCCCCCTGAGCACCGCCGGGCGCATCACCGGGATCGTGCCCAGCCCCCCCAAGGCCTCCCAGGATCCCTACCGCTTCGCCATCCAGTACCAGAACACCGGCAACACCGCCCAGAAGCTTTCCGGCCGCTTTGAGGTGCGGGATGGCTCGGGGCGCAAGGTGGCGGAGGTGGAGGTGGAGGAGGTGGTGGTCCTGCCGGGCCAGGTGCGCATCCTGCCCATCACCCTGGTGGGTCCCTTGCCCGTGGGCAACTACACCGCCCTGGCCATCCTCAACTACGGCGACGCCACCAAGGACGTGGCCGCAGACCTTCCCTTTACCCTGCGCACCCCCTTGAGCGCCCCTCCTGCGCCCCCTGCGGACGAGGGGGAGAAAGGAAAGACCCCATGAGAAGTTGGCTAACCGCTTTCCTCTTGCTGGTTACCCCAGCCCTGGCCCAGGCCACCTGGATCGTCCAGACCTTGATCCCCGAAACCATCGCCCTCCGCACCCCCACCACCCAGATTGCCTTTGAACTTCAGGACTACCCCCCCAAGGCCTTCCCCGCCACCTACCCCGCCAGCAACCTGGAAGGGGGCATCCTGCCCGTCCAGGTCTTCTCCAACGCCCCCGGGGTGTGGAGCCTCCTCCTGCAGATTCCGGATCTCAAGGATCAAAACGGGGTTTTGCTTCTGCCTGCCAGGCAGGTCCTCTACCGGGTGAATGGGGGGCTTTGGCTTAGGGCCGACGGCACCCCGCAGATCATCTACACCCAGGCGGGCCCCACGGGGGACTGGCTGGAAATCCACCTGGAGTTTGCCCTCGAGCTTCTCGGCAACGAGCGCGCCGGTAGCTACGTGGTCCAGGCCCTGGTCACCGCCTTGAGGCAACCTTGAGATGAGGCGTTTCCTGGCTCTTTTCCCCCTTCTTTTGGGCCTGGCCTGGGCCCAGGTGCGCTTCCTCCCCACCCCTGGCCTCGCCGGGGTCCCGGGGGACTACCTCACCTTAAGCCTAAGGGTGGAGGGAACAGGGTCGGTGCGCTTCCGCCTCTTTCCCCCGGAGGGCTGGCAGGCTCTTTCCCAGGAAAGGCAGGCGGTGCTGGAGGGAAAGGAGGAAACCCTGAGCTTCACCCTAAGGGTGCCGCCTCTGGCTGCAGGCACCCAGGGGAAGGCCTTGGTGGTGGCCTACGAGGGGGAAAAGGAAGTGGCCAGGGCCGAGGTGGCGTTAAAGGTATTGCCCTTGATCCAGGTGGCCCTATCCGCTCCCGCCACCCTCGAGGCCAGCTTGGGAGGACCCTTTGAGTTTCCGGTCTACGTCAGCAACCGCTCCAACCAAAAGGAGGAGTTCCTTCTGCAGGCGGAGGCCGCCATGTTCCAGGTGTTTTTAAACCCGGCTGGCCTGAGCCTGGCTCCCGGGGAAACTGGGGTGGTGCGGGTGCTGGTGAACCCACAGGGGGAAATCTCCGCCGGATACCGCTTCCTCAAAACTTGCACTTATGCACCCTGGGGATAGTTATGCTCGGGGGACCACTTGAAAGGGGCCGCCGGTTTCCCGTC
>ENA-ORXB01002529-ORXB01002529.1-sediment-metagenome-genome-assembly--contig:-NODE-2529-length-15362-cov-3.467975_pt1 | contig 15362 bp, 15 predicted proteins | sample MGYA00237863_ERZ511475 | MGnify/ENA primary metagenome ERZ511475 (study PRJEB26305, sample SAMN06343858) | sediment metagenome | isolation source: hot spring sediment | place: Canada: British Columbia... | reverse complement strand
CCTTCATCCATATGTCGGATTGCTTCTTCTATTTTATTATACACTCTCCAGTTTTGTTTTAAGACCCTAGATAAAACAATCGATAAATATGCTCCAAGTCCAGCAAAGTAAATACTCAGTAAAATCTGTCCTAAACTCATTTCCATTTTTTGTTTTTGTTCCCCTTTTCTTCTAAAAATTTCTTAATACAGTATGTATGAATTTTATTTGGGTGTTTTCTACCTTTAAGCCATCTGTGTACCGTTATAGGATGCATATCTAATTGTTTAGCTAATTCTTCTTGAGATAATTTATGTTCTAACCTGTAAAGTTCAAGTTGCTCAATTAACTTCATTTTATCTTTCTTATCATATTCTAACATATCTTTATTTGTTTGTCAAGGGGTTTTGAAAAAATTTTTTATGAAATCAGAAGTTGTAGAATTTTCTGACGATATTGTTTATTTATACTTAATTTTGAGTATGAATCCAAACAATAAAACAAACAATATTGTAATTAAATACTCTATATTGCCACCAGTTTTTAATTTGAATCCAATTCTTTGATTAGAGTTGTATATTGGAATACCACCAAAGAAGAAGTCTTGGAGAACATGTAGAAAGGCACCTAAGAAAAAGAAACTGATAAAATAAAAAAGTAATGCATAAAATGGCCTAGTAGCAAAATTGGATAGAGAATATAGAAGCAGTTTGGGTTTTAGGATTAGATGTTTGCGCATTGAATATGTTAGTCCGAAAAAGACAACAAACAATAGAAAATGCGACAAAAGCAAGTGCGAATACTTCCGATGTCTATCTACCCAGGTGGAATATTTTTTTAGGTCTTTTGATAGGAATCCTCTCCCTTCTTCAAGGTCTGGAAGAGTGCTTCCGACGACAGAGGCAATGGTAGCAATTAAATCATTAGTCAAACCAAAAACAGATACACCTGTAATGATTCTATGACTATACCATCTCATAATTTTGCGCTTACCATTTCTGTATAAACTCTCTGCAAGCATCTTCTGGTGATAGATTAAGATAAATTTCTGTTGTCGTCAAGTGGTCATGTCCGAGTAAGTGCTGCAGAGTCCTGGTTGATATATTTTTCTTTATACAATTTACTGCAAATGTGTGTCTTAACACATGTGGTGAACAGGGCTTTGTAATTCCTGCACGGTTTGCAAGTTTTGTAATGTGATATTGTATATCTCTTTTTGAAACACCAATTTTATCGTTAAGAACAAACCATGCAGATAATAATGCGTATACTCTATCTGTCATAGGTATAATTCTTCTTTTTGTTTTTTTACCGTAAGGACCACCTTTGCCATAAATTACGATTCGTTTCTCTTGCCACTGGATATTTTCTTTTGTAAGGTTTGCAAGTTCAGATACACGCATACCCGTATCGAGTAAAGTAATAATTACTAATTTCTCAATCGGCTTTTTACAAACATTTATAAGCCGGTTTACCTCATCGTCTGATAGAGGTTCCCTTTTGTATTGGTATATAGCCATAGCATTTCACCTCTTCTTTTTGTAATGAAATCTGTTTCAGAAATTATACAAATTATTTTGTCGTTTGTCAAATTTAGAAAAAATTATTTTTGCACATAATATGGCAGAAGGTGAAAAGACGAACTCTTGCAAACACAAGGTTGTGAGTTGTGAAGTGTTTCTACAATGCCCAAAAACCTGCATTTACTTGCGTTTTAACGCACGATTGTATCTTATTTGAATATATTTTTTTCTCCTCTTTATTGAAATTCATCTTTAAGGGTGGGAAGAAACAAATGTAGCGAAGTGGAGCGAAACAGGTTTAAGACAATCCCTGAACTTATTTCAGGGTCTGTCTGTGAGCAAATTGTAATTTTTTCGCGATAGAAAAAATTACAACAACAATCTCTGAAAGAGTTTGTTGGCGAACGAACGGACACTTACAAAGTGAAACAAAGTTGCCGAAGCACGCCTTTCTTTCAGGGTGACGGTGAAAGAAGGGGCAGGGAAGATAGTGGGTGGGGGAAAGCACAGCAACAAAAATTATAGTTCATAAAAAATTCTCGCTGGGGATTTTTTATGCTTGATGTGTTTGAATGAAATGAAAACACATAACTATTGTTTTTGTTGGCATGGTCTGTGCTTTGTTAGGGGATGGTTTTTGTGTGATGTAATTAAGTGCTATCAAATTACCAGCACTTTGTTATTGAGTGTTTTTCTCTTGTTGTTCCCTTTTTTCTTTTGGGGACTGCTTATCAATCCAGGCGATTTTACTAGCGTCGAGACTGAGATTGATAACACTCTTATTTTTTTTATCGTAAAATCCTTTCACTGGAATTTTTCCAAAGTCCCCTATGAAATAATCTTCTCCTGTTTTACTCTTTTTTACAGTCAATTTTCCTACAAAAATATCCATTGTTTTTTCACCTCCTAATAGGTTATAATATAGTAGTTATATATAACTGGGAGTAACACGAAATAAAACAAGTTAAAGAGTTACTTCCAGATCGACCTTCGTTTTGCGTTTTTGCTATGGAAATAAGTAAAATTGTTCAAGTACAAATTTACATTACTGAAAAATCGCTTATATTTGCCCCTAAAACGCACGAGAACACATCGGGTAATGGTTTTTATTATACCCCCTACCCCTTGTAAATTTTGTCTGCTAAATCCTGCAGACAAAATCTTTTAATTTAATCCTCTTTTAATCCTCTTATAAAAATCTCACCCGTAAACGGGTAAGTGTGGAGTCAAGATGAAGTATAAGACCGCTAAAGCGGTTAAAAGAGTAAATCCTTATTTTTGTTTTTGAATATAATCATCAACTTTCCATGAAGTTACAGGTCCTGTAGTTCTTGCGAAATATGATTTAGACCACAGTCCTGTTCTTGAGACTAAATCCTTAAGTTCCGGACATTCTTTCTTTATAAGATACGATGCTTTTCCTCTGATAAACTGCATAAATCTTTGTAGTTGAAAACCTGGTTGAGTAGATATTCGCATATGCACATGTTCTGGTCTAATAGCAAGTGTTTCGATTTTAACATTTTGTTCTTGTGCAATTCTAAAAAACACTTCTGCCATTTTTTGTTTTACAGTTTGTTCTTGAAAAAACGGTCTTCTTTCTTTTGTCTCAAACGCGATATGATATTGCAGATTTGTTTTCTTCATAGGTCATTAATATTCTATTCGTTCTATGACATATACGAGAATTGGAATATCTTTTTTCACGCTAATAGAATACTCAGGTGTATATTTTTCCATTTCTTTTAACGCTTCAGCACTAATGCCTGAAATCAAAGCACCACCAACACCAGGTGCAGCAATACTTGCAGTAGCACCCAGTGTACCTAAAAGAATTTTTGCTGGTATTCTTTCGCGATATTTTTTAACTTTCCCAGGGATACCTGCAGACCCATCGGTAGTAAGTGCCATACCGCTGAATTTTATTTCGCTACCATCAGGGAAAACAATAGTATGAAAAAACACATTCACCCTGTCTATAGTTTTAAGAACATCAGCATATCCAATAATTTTTGTTTTCTTTGGAATCATCACTCTATCAAGGAAAGTAATATCGTATTCTGTCTCTGCAATCACAGGCGTAGCAAGATTAAATGAAAAAATTGCAGTTTTAAGTACTGCGTCAAACATAAAACCTGTATGCAAGAAATACTTCATTTTTGTTTCTGGCTTAACCGTAAGTCCTGTCCATGGTTCAGTAGCTACTACATTGTTTGAAGCCATCCATAAAACAAGGATTAACAATTTTATTTTCTTCATGGTGTTAGAAAATTCACCTCTAAACATCTTTTATCGCCTCCCGATTCAACTATCTGCAGTGTAAGATTTTTCTTAGAAGTGATTGGTATAACAGCGTATCCATCGATTGATTGTCCAGGTGAAACAAATTGGTCAAAAAAAGTTTTGCTGTCTACAATTGGTTTCTTGTCTGATAAAATTGACACAGTAGCAATAAAGAAATAATTTTGTAGCTGATTATTAGATACAGCAAATTTAATAATTGATTTATCCTTATAGGGCGTATATGAAATAAGTGATAGCTGAACATTTTTTGTAGAGGTTTTCTTATCGGCATAGAAATATGTTTTTTGACTTTCTTTCACGATATCACGTAGAGTATATTGTGAGAAAACAATCTCCTGTGGTTTAATACTGGCATGTTCTATCTTTTCTTTTGGGGTAGTAGTTGTTTTAGTTGCGATTTGTGTGATTGGTCTTTTTACAGTCACTGTCTTTTTCTTTTGAATTTCTTGTGCAGGTATAGTCATAGGTTTTTCTAATTCTGGTTTATAAACAAATTTTTGCTCAAGTGTTTTTTCTGAAATGATAATAAAATCAGCGAGTGACCTATTTTGAACTGTTTTTGCAGTAAATTTTTCTGGGAGAGTTAAGTCTGAATACACATAAATAGTTGGTAAGCGTGTATCGTCGGTAAACAGAGTGGTACTGACAGATGTATTCCTTATCTGTGCATTTAGAAGTACTTGAGTTGAAGTGTCAACGTCAAATATAGTTCCTGTAATAGGCATATACTTGAAGTCAGACTTCTTAGATGTGAAAAATATCATATACATAAGAGCAAAAACTATAATAAGTAAGAAATTTCTAGTTTGGAACATCTATTTTTCTTTAATGACTGTTTCATTGTAGGCATCTACAAGTAGTCCCCAAGGCGTATCATATGTTCGCTGTACTTTTCTCAGTGCAACTTCTGACTCAAACACAACTTCTTTATAGAAATCTGGGTTAGCGTAGGAGCGAACTTCCCTGTAACCTTTGACTTTAAGTATAGTTGCTTCTGGTGAATCTTTAACAATTTCTATTTTAGATATATTTAATTTGATTTTATATTGCGCCTGTTTTATTCCTTCAACGATTCTTTTTGTTTGCAGGTACTCATCTGCTTTTCTCTGATATTCAAGTGTCATCATCTTAAATGCTTTTTTAAACATATTATCGTATGTATAGAAATCATATGCAGTAAAAAGTTCCATAAATGTTTGAGTAAAATTAACAATCTCAGGTGGACTAACAAGTATCTCATTAGCCCAATCCTTCACTGCTTGCGCTTGACCAATTTTGTCTACGCGAATTAAAAGCGGTGGTCTCTTTGTTGCCTGGCGTAGCATAACTACAAGAAAGATAATAATTCCTACAAGAGCGATAGTTAGCGTACGAAAGAAGTTTAGTAGATTTAGTGTATCACCCCAGACCTCATAATATTTTCTCTTTGTTTTCTCTTTCATCTTTTCTTATCTTGTTTATGTTTCTTAATCAGTTCATCAACATCTTGTATTTTTATTTTTCCACGAGCAACGCCTGCTGCTGTTTTCAGTGCTAATCCTGGTGAGCCTGTACTTGCAAGGACTCTAATACTTTGTGCAACACCTGCTGCTGTATCTTTTGTAACGTGTTGAATACTTTGTTTGACTTTTTCAGCTGCGATTTTTTGATATCTTTTAGCAAGCACAAATGTACTGAAAGCTATAACGGTAGACCCAAGTAACCCGACATTTTGTCCTGAGAAAAGCTTAGAGGTAAATGCAGGTGCAAGTACAGTAATAATAATAACAGCAAGTGATATAATAATTGAATATAGTACTTTACCACTGACAACCATTTGGTGTAGTTGCAATGAAACCAGTACTCCCTGTAAAACTCGCAAAGTCACAATCCAGAAAGATATCTGGAATGTACTCATAAGCCAACCTTTGAATAAGCACCTTGTAGGCTGGTATATAGCAAAGGCAAATGTTATTGGTCCGATAACATAAAGGCAAGAAAGAAAAGTAAAGCGAATGATATTGAAAACTTCTTCAATAATTATTGATAATGCAAGTGTAATATTTGCGAATATATTAGTAAAAGTTAGTTGAAAAAAATTCAATCCACCATACTGTTCCTGTGCCCCTTTAATAATTGTCATAAACTCACTCCATTTTTCCAGTGAAAATACTGAAAATGCAATTGTTTCACACAATGCAACTATTTTCATAAATATTAACCGATATACCTGCATACCAAAAATGACTAAAACCGTTATCCATATAACTGAATGGAATTCTGGATTTTCACCTTTAACAAGTCTTGCTTTTTCTGTAAGGATTGAAATTATGAAAATTAGCGGTATAATCACTGCTGCAATACCCCATACAAGCCCTGTGAAAGGTGCACATACGGTAGGGATATTTAGAACATCTATTGGTGTTGGTTCCATTTACTTTTTTACTTTTTTGGTGTCTCTCCCAAAATAGAAATGGCTTTTTCTTCTCTAGTCTTATATTCTCTTTTAGCTTGGGGGCCATATCTTGTTTCAAACATTTTTTTGATGTCTTCTTGAAATGCTAACTGCTGTCTGCGTAAATCTATTTCTCGTTCGTGTTGTTGTTCAAGGACTCTATTTTGAATTTCAATAAGTTTAACTAAATTCTTTTCTATTGAGCTGAGCTGTTCAGACTGTAGAGTTGACAATTCATTTTTTGCCTTCTCAACGTCTGCTTTATTGGTGCTTCCAAGTTTATTAACTATTTCAGTCAGTTGTTTATCCCTTTTTCGTATTTGTTCTTTTACAGCATCTGCGAAGTTCCAATTTTTTTGAATGTAATCTTGTGCTTTTTGTTCTTGTTTACCTAACCATCCAGGTTTTTCACTTGCTTTCTTGTCGACTTCATACCAGAATTTGTCTACGGGATTTTCAAGTCGTCTAAGAAATTGTTGTTTGATTTCTTCGCCGAAACTATACGGATTCTCTACTATTCGTTTCATATCGTTGTAATACTTAACACTTTCTTCATAATTACGCTTAACTGTTGCGACGCTCTCTATTGTTTGTTTCAGCATATTGACCCTAAACACCTCTTCTGTAACTTCCTTTGCCTGGTCGCCAAGCCATTTAGCAGCGTTAAATATTAGATCAACAACTGCAAAGCAGTTAGTTACAGATACAATCATAAAAACTAACGTTAAGAAAATTTTTCTTTGCATAGTAGTTTTACCTCCTAAAATTTATAGTTCATAAGAAACTCTCCTGCACGGTCTACCAATTCTGCAATTGCACCAGTGCAGGTTGCTTCCAATTGTTGTTCTATTGAATCTCCTGTTTTTTTAGCCCAGTAGTCTGCAATTTCATGCGAGCCCGTGATATTGACTTCGTCGATAAGATTTGCATCTTTGAATATTCTTAAATTGACTTTGATTTCATAAGAATATTTGGTAGCAGGCACTCTGACAAGTTTAGAATCAACCAGGAAGAACTTAACAACTATACCTTTTGTGCTGCTATCACTTTGTAATTCAGTTGGTGTGTAGAAAATTTCATTCATCATATTTCTTATACTTTCAGCAATTGAGTTACCGAGTGATATCTCTTTTTTGATAACACCTGTAGTTTCAGTTTCTACTAACGTGACAAGTTTTGTGTCGATAAAGTAGGCTAGTTGTGCTGGATTCTTTTTCAGAAAAGATGGAGCAAATTTTACAGGTGATACATTGACATGTAATGTGCAACCTGTAAGTGTAATTAAAACACAAAAAATTAAATATAACTTTTTACTCATTTTAAACTCACCTCCTCATATTCAACAAGTTTTTTTAGTATATCAAGTTCACTTGCACCAGGATTTTTCTCTCTGATTTTTTGTTCAATTGCATAATCTTCTGCATCTGTGGTACATATCCAGTAGTCAGATGGCGGTTCTTGTATTCTAACTACACGAGAATCATCAAGGAACTTTACAAAGATTTCTGAATACTTCCGTCTGATAGAGGTAAGCGATTTTATCTCCCGAATCTCTGGTTCAGTAATTTGGAATTTTTCAAGTACTTCATGACCTTTTTGTAGGCGCAGGATGTATTTTGTGTATGAATTACTTATTACAGCACTGGAAGCAGTAGATGCGAGAAAGTCCTCTGGCGATTGCGAAATAGAAAGAATCATAGCATTAAATTTCCTTGCGGTCCTGTATAAGTTTTCAATTAGTTCAGCAGAGATTTTGTCATTAAAGAATTTCCAGCATTCATCAAAAACAATGATTTTCTGTAACGACTTATCTTGTAATTTAGACCAGATAACATTTTGAATAAGAAAGAAAATAATTGACTGTAATTGTTGATGTTCTTGTAACTTCTGTAAGTCAAAAACGATAAGTCGTGCATCTGGTTTAATACTATCAGCGCGATTAAGCATCTTGCCATAACTGCCAGAAGTCCACATTTGGAGATTTTTTGCAAACTGGTAAGCAATTTTTTTTGTATCTATATCTACGTCTGTATCAGTTGGAGTAATTTGTTCTTGTTCAGGCATGCCTTTTGGTGTGTAACGTGCAAGTTGGTAATGTAAATTAGATAATATAGGTGGGTCATAATTAGTGTATCTGTATGTATTTATAATTGCGTGCTCTATTATAGTAACTTCTTCCCCTGTGAGATGTTCTTTATCAGTTACCATTTTTTGAATTAGCATTTTGAGATATCCCAATATGTCAGGGTCAAGTTCAAATTTTGTTGGGTCTGGATTCAATACAGCAACTGACTTTGGTGAAAAAGGGTTAAAAGAATATTTCTCTGAAAGTTCTATCTCCAGGTATTGCCCTTTCAACATACTTGATAATTTTCTATACGACCCCCCTATATCAATAACAACAATATGATTTTTTTCTGATTGCACATAAAAATTAGTAAGCAAAAAATTTGTTGTAAATGATTTGCCAGAGCCAGTAGTTCCAAGGATTAGTCCATGCTTAGCTGGTAGTCTTGGGTCAAACAAGTCTATTGGAAGGAACTCGTTTTCTCTCGTGATAAGTAACATTTTTGGTTCTTTTGAACCAATCCATTTCTGATGCAATGGTAATATCTGCGCAACAGCCTCTGTATGGAATATATGTTTACGTAAGTTCAGTTGTGAATGGTTTGGTAATACGGAAATATATAGGTAAAAATGATTCATATCGTCAATAACACCTTCTGCTTCGCCCAGTGTCCTGAAAGTAGTAACTGCAGAATTTGTTTTTCGTGTAAGCGATTCAAGAGAAATATCACGGATTATTATGCAAAAAGATGTTTGAAATAATTTCTGAAAAGTACCTTTTGAATATTCAACAAGCTCTGATGAATGCCGTGCTTTCAGTTCTGCTTCATGATATCTCTTGAAAGGATTTATATTTGCAATTATACTTGATTGAGTTGCTGTTGCTTGGAGTTGTTTAACAAGTTTATCCTGACTGATTGAATGAATTGAAACGACAAGGTCGTACTCACCAGTAAGATTTTGTGTGAGTTCTATCAATTGCGAATAGATTATACTAGTAGGTCTTGTATGCATATTCACCGCTCTGAAATAATATCCATCGATATAAGTATAGTCAAATTGGTTTTCACATGCATTAAAAACAATTTGTGACCGCAGTGTATGTTCTTTATCTAAATGATTGAAATCAAGATATTCGGTTCTTCCAGGATTTAAGTATTCGTACAACATTTGTGCTATTTCTCTTTCATTCAATTGCCTAACTTTAATACCAAGTGTTTTTAATTCTTCAATAAGAACATTTGATGTCTGAATAAGCTGTTCAATTCGTCTTTGATGAACTTCTGTTACATATTTTTTATAATTTGGAACAGTAGATTTCAAGATATTAAAAGACAACTTATTCAAATCAACATTTTCTGGATAAGTTGTAATATACATTAGATATCGTTTTCTGTAGACTGGTAGGTCCATAAGATATTTGATTTTCTGTTCTATAATGTATTTTGCAAATTCGTCTTGAGGTCTACCTAAATTATCTTGATATTGCAGTACTTTTTGCTGGTCTCCTATTCGTGTCTGAATGACAAACTGAACTGTAACATTTTCAGGAATAGAATGTAAGAAATTCTTCACTGCTTGAAAGAATACATCAATTTCTGATTCGGTTTTGTTTATTAAGTCAGAACCAATATACTCGTATACGAACGACATTTGAAGGTCCACACCAACAACAGCGTTATCTTCAATAGACCACAAATTCAGAAAATTTGGTAGTGGACGTAGTTGTTTTTGATAAAACAGTTCTTTTAATTTAACTGGTGAAAGAGTCGCTGCCATAGTTACTTCTTTTCCTCCTTTGGTTCTCTTTCATTAGGCAGCGGCAGTCTGTTAGGGGTTAAGAAAAACAGAGCCAATGAAATAAAAAACCCCTGCGGTCTTTCCCTAGTTTTTCTTGCAATAATATATGCTATTAGAATATATATGAGGTCAACAACTAAGGAATTACCTATTCCGTGAACTAATAGAAAACCGCATAAAGTAATAACAATATCAACAGGTTGGAGACCAAAAACAAAAAGCCTGTTTGATATTCCTTTGTAGCACTCAACAGGTTCCATTATCCAGCAAATCCTTTAATTAAATTCAAGATATTTTTCGCAAGGAATATTATCAATCCACCGACTATGACAAGTGCACCTTTTTTAAGTGCTTGTTCGTCATGCATTGACATACGGATTCCTGTGATGATCATACCAACGACAACTAACCCACCACCAATGACTTTTGTAAGCCAGTCAGTCAGTTTATCTATCGCAGAGCCAACTTTGTCTCCATACTGTGCAAATGACGGCACAATAACGCAGAGCAATACTAAAATTAGCGTAAGAATAACTGCTTTTTTGTTCATAGTTTCACCCCCTTATGGCAATGTTCTCTGAATAATATTTTGCTTTATCAGTGTTTCTTCCAGGACATCGTAATCAAAAACCGTGTTTCTATTTTTCAATTCAAAAAATGCTTCTCGTGCTGCTTGATATTCATCATTTGTAAATGATATAGCAGCAAGATAGTAAAGTTTTTTCTGGTATAGGTTTTCTGTAAGTTCAAATTTATGTTTATTAGAATATTGCTTCTCTACTTCTTGAAGTTGAAATTGAATACTTTCATCTTTTGAAACTCTGTATGCTTCTTTGTAACATAAATATGATTCTGAAAGTGAATTCTGTTTTGCAAAATCAATTCCCTTTTTTACTAGGAGATTCACGTATTCTGCTTTTTGTGTTTCAATGTTTCTTTTCTGTATAAATGTATTCTCAGCATTTGGTTCAATAAGTTCCAATTTCCTCAATTCCATTTCGGCAGCTTCAAAGTCCTTAATAGAGTTTAGTCTAGAAATGTTTTCATTTACCTTCTGTATAAAAGCATTTTTAATTTCTTCAATTTGCTTTAATAATACTGTATACGATGAATAATATGTTTGAAAATCTTCTAACATTTGTTTACTAACAAGTTCTGCTGGCGATGTATCAACTGCATCAAGAATATTTTTATACGCCTCAGTAAAGTTATTCTGTGATACTGCCATCTGATATTGTTTATTTAAGTTAGAAAGTTTTTCAGCAACAATAGAGTTCTCACAGAGCAACAGTAGTTGCTTGGCATCTTTATCTTCCACTTTTAATGGAATAATCTTTAATAATATTGTCTTTGCTGAATCATATTTCTTATTAGATACAAGGTCAGTTGCATCGCGATAGTACTTTTCAAATATCCGCTGTGCTTTCTTTTCTGTTTTCAAGAAATCTTCAAGTTCATCTGGTGTTTTTTCAACTGTTTTAAGTTCACCAAATTTGTATATTACATCTGCTGCATGTAACATAGTATATTCTCGAGGGATAATGGAATAATTAAAGGATATATCGCCAGCAGTGATTCCTATTCCAAACGATGTGCCACTTGGAGTATAACCTGTTCTAAGATACAATAAATTCCGCAGCCGATACTGAATACCGAAATGTAAAGATGTTTTCTTGACCGTAACTGTTTCAAAAATAATGTCCAACTTGTCATAAATCAATAACTCTTTCTTAATATCATATTTAGGAAAGAGAGTAACAGCAGAATTTATTCCTACACGAAAAACTACAGGGAATCTCTCACTATCAGAAACGAGCTTGATTGTTGGACCAAATAAATTCAAAATAGAGCAGCTTAGAGAAAAAGTAAATTTGTTTTTCAGTAGTGACCCAAACGAGAACATTTCTCTATAGGAACCAATATCCAAACCGTAGCCATGTGATTTGTGGTCGTAAATATCATAATATGCAATCTTTAGATTGCTACCAAAAAGAATATCATACGGTAAAACAGTTGCAAAAGATATATTCCCCAATGTCCTGTTGCTATAAGTATAGAGTGGTTCGTCTGTAAGTGTCTTCCTAATTTCAATCTGGTCTCGGTATATCTGCGAAGCACAGAAAGAGAGAGAAAATTTCTCAAAGCGTTCTGTATAACCAAAAAGATTATGTCTTGCATTATCAAACAAAATCCAGTGAGATAATGTCATCTGAGACCTATCAAGTGAAAACAACAATGCAGGATTGTAAAATACACATGCAACATCATTTGTGTAGAATGTATCTCCAAGTGATGCCCCCGTAACAGATGGGCTCCATACAGTTACAGCAAAACAGGGCAAAATTTCACTAATCGCTAAAGTTAGTATTATCGTCAGAGAAAAAATCGCATTTACTTGCGTTTTAACGCACGAAAACACCTCGGGTAATGGTTTCATACCTACCCATTTACGACGAAAGTATTTTTTTATCTGCTTCATTTCAGTACTAAAATAACACATTTGTTTACTTTATTTTCTGCCGTCTTTACCGTAACAACATAAGTGCCATTGTAAAGTGTTTCACCTGTATTGTCTCTACCGTTGTAAGAATAAATATTTGAACCTTTAATTGCATAAATAGAATTCTCAAAAACTAACTGACCAAACTCAGTATATACTTTTATTTCTGCTGTGCCAGATTCAGGAGCATAAAAAACAATATTTGTATTTTCTTTATTTGGATTGAATGGATTAGGATAATTAAATACTTTGTTTTCATCAATAGACAGTGTAGTAAAACTAAAAATAGACCCTTGTGATAAGACACCATACGAATCTTTTACATCTACACGCCAGTAATATTTCTTTCCTGAGTCAAGTGAATAAAGAGTATATGAATTATTAGTTCCTGAATAGACAAGTGCTAAATTATCCGGGTCTTCACCGACATAAAGATAATAAATAAGATTAGTATCGCCATCAGGGTCTACTGCTTTCCACCTGAGTGTAATTTGTGAAGATATTGTAGTTGAAGCGTTACTATCAACTAACTTTGTTTCATCGGTTGGTTGTAGTGGTGGTGTAGAGACGATAAATGTTTTTGAAGATGTCTTTACTATCCCTCCAAATTCAAACATATCATACACTTCAAACTCAAAAGAATAATCAGAACCTACTGTGTCAAGTGCAGTTGAGTAAGAATAAATAGCCCCAGTATTGTAATTTCCAGAAACATAATTCATAGTGAAAGGGCTACCCGGGATATTAGTGTCACCTTTTTTAATATAAACTTTCGGGTAACCTAACTTTGGTGGGTCGTTATCTGGGTCAATGTATTTTATCTGAAGTGAGAGAGTCTCTTTTGGTGAAACTCTCTCAGTGTAATGTTCAACAAACTGAAGTGATGGAGGGAAACCCGAAACTTCAGGGCCATTCGCTGATATAGTGTTTGCTTGCCACCCCCAGGTATCTTGTGCTTCTATTGTATACGAATATTTTTTGCCGGGTGTAGATATTTGAATAGAAAAATAGTATACTGCACCTGTATTGTAAGAACCAGATTGATAATTCATTGCAAATGGAGACCCAGGAATATCTACATTATCGTTTCTGATAAATATTCTTGGATATTCCGCTTTGGGTGGGTCGTTATCTGGGTCTGTATATTTGATTCTATAAGTATAAGTCATAGTTGTAGTGCCTACTTCAGGATGTAATCCATCAGAAGTATAATTTGTCTCGCCAGTCCAGGACAGCACTGGGTTATCTTTTGAAACAACAGGCCCTATCAGTGTTATTGTTGTGTATGAATCACCAACAATATCATATGTTTCAAATCTATAAGAGTAATCAGTGCCACCTGCAGGTAAATTTGTTGAATATGAATACACACGTCCTGTGTCAAAAGGATTTGAATCTGCGGCAGTCATAGTGAATGGGCTATTAAAAATTGGTATATTGTTTTTGAGAATATGTACTTTGGGGAAGTCTGACATAGGTGAATTATTATCATAGTCAATATATTTTATTCTGTAAGTGAATGTAGTATTTATATCGCCTGTTTCTGGGTTTAATCCGTCAGAGGTATAATTTGTTTCATTAGTCCATGCAAGCAGTGGATTCCTATTGACGATAGGGCCTGATTTTATTTCTGTTGCCTCACCAACAGCGCTCCAATCCCACTTGTCGTATGCTTGAAATTGGTATGTATAGTAAGAGCAGGAAGCGAGTAAAGTTGAAGTTGAGAAAATAGCGCCGGTGTTGTAAGCACCTGATTCGTAATTCATTGATAGGGATAGAACAGTTGTTGTGCCTTTCATAATCTGAACCTTTGGGTATCCTGCTAGTGGTGGGTCATTATCACTGTCTGTGTATTTCACTCTATAACAGTAAGTTGTATATGGTGTATCTTTTTCAGGATGTAATCCATCAGAAGTATAATTTGTCTCGCCAGTCCAGGACAGCACTGGGGTGTTTGCAGAGACATCTGGAGCGTCTATTGTCCCTGTTGGTTCTCCTGTCGCATAGTCGTCATTTTTATCATACGCCTCAAAGTAGTATGAGTAATCAGTACCGCCTTGAGTAAGTGTTGTGCTAAAAGAATAAATAGCCCCAGTATTGTAATTTCCAGAAACATAATTCATAGTGAAAGGGCTACCAGAAATATCAATACCACCTTTTTTGATATAAACTTTTGGATAACCAGTTCTGGGTGAGTCGTTATCAAAATCCGTATATTTAATTCTATAAGTATAGGTAAATGTTGAAGTTCCCTGCTCAAAGTCGAGTCCATCAGAAGTATAATTTGTTTCACCAGTCCAGGATAATGTGGGGGGGACATTCACAACATCCGGACTATCTACTGAAACATTTTGAACACCAGTAGCAGGTACATTGAATACATCGTATGCTTCAAAACTATATGTATAGTCAGTTCCAAGTGTAAGAGTAGAAATTGAGAAAGAATAAATTGCACCTGTGTTGTAAAGTCCAGTTTGGTAAGTCATCGCAAACGGACTACCTGTAATAGGTGTGCCACCTTTCTTAATATGAACCTTTGGATATCCTTGAAGTGGTCCGTGATTATCAGCATCTCTGAACGTAACTCTATAAATATATGTCGTTGTTCTATATCCTATTTCAGGATGCAATCCGTCAGACACATAATTTGTTTCCCCAGTCCAGGAGAGTACCGGTGCTGATGAAACAATAGGACCTGAATATGTGCCTGTTGCTACACCAACAGCACCCCAGTTCCACTGGTCATATGCTTCAA
>ENA-ORXB01002528-ORXB01002528.1-sediment-metagenome-genome-assembly--contig:-NODE-2528-length-15364-cov-4.199778_pt1 | contig 15364 bp, 13 predicted proteins | sample MGYA00237863_ERZ511475 | MGnify/ENA primary metagenome ERZ511475 (study PRJEB26305, sample SAMN06343858) | sediment metagenome | isolation source: hot spring sediment | place: Canada: British Columbia... | reverse complement strand
TATAAACCAAAAGCCCCCTAGCAAAGCAAGGACCACCGTGCCATCCTTTTCTCAAGTGTAAACTGAGAGACAAAGGAGAAGCACGATGGTCAACCATACTATGGACCTTATGGAGTGGTTGCGCAAGCAGCTGGAGGAAGCGGATACGGATCTGCTCAGGGAGATGATGAGGCTGATGGCGGGCATGCTCATGGATGCAGAGGTATCTTCTATCTGCGGGGCGGAATACCGGGAGAGATCGGAGGAGCGCGGGAACTCGCAACATTATCGTTCGCAACCGTTCCACCTATAGAATAGATAACTCGTTCAGGGTTCCCCCACCCCTCTGGCCTCGGATGGCAATCGGATATACGATATATCGCCGACCCTTTTGGCCTGGCTGGCGGAAAGAGCCGTAGACGCCGGAGGCGAATTGAGAACCTCAATCACCGCGGTGGAGGTCACCAAGGAAAGAAATGCCGTCAAGGGCGTTGTAACCGACCGGGATGAGGAGTTGCATGCAAGCTACTTATCGACGCAGAGGGGGTGCAACACCTCCTGGCAACCAAGGCGGGTTACGCAATCCCTACCGCCCCGAAGTCATCGAGCTCTGACTGCTTTATGATTTCCGGATGAGCAAAGAGTACATCGAGCGGGTATGCGGCTACAACCTGGAGTACTTCTGGGCCATGCCAGAAGAGGGAATGATCGCCCCTCTCTGTCTAGGGGTCAGCGGTATACATCTTCCCCTACCGGGAAAGCATTCATATGACTATAGGCCAATTTCTTAAAGCCGAGGATGGGAAAGTCACTTCGGTTAAAGTCCTCGACCAGTATTACGAGAAGTTCTTTCAAGTCGATCGCTGGAAGGAATTGTATGATTCCTACACCGAGCTGCGCGCCCGTATATGGGACACCTGCCCCATCTACGTGGGGCTATATGAAGACCAACGAAACATGCCTACTTTCGGAAACGGCATCCTACTGCTGGGCGACGCGTCAGGTCTAGATGCGGCAGCCATTGCGGATGGAGTGCCCGCGGCCTGGTTCTCCGCAGAAATCGCGGCCCAAACCGCCGTCGAGGCGCTAAAGGCCGGCGACACAAGCGCTTCTTTCCTTAGCCGCTACGGGCAAAGGTTGCTCGAACACCCGCTCATCACCGCGCTCATGACCGATCCTCACCGAAGGGATCTGGCAAAAGCGGCGAAGAGCGGCAGCGAGGCCGAGTTGCACCGCAGGGTAAACCAGGGCTGGGGCATTCGCGTGATGGGACGTCTCGCACTCCCGGTCATAAGAGCGGTACTCAAGGAACTGAGGAAAGATCCCAGGATACTCACGGACTGGTTAAATATGTTCGGCCGCTATTGCCGTTTTTACGCCTAATCCCAACCGTAACTACCACCGTGGGGGCTCAATTTCCCCAAGACCGTTCCGCTCAACCAACATCACTCCGAGTCCACATGCCGCGACAACCCCGTACTCTTTGCAAATAAGATCCCGTCGCCTTCAATAAGTCTCTACACCTGCGTGTCAGAAGACGCTGCCCGTTAAGATCGACCTTTCTCCTCCATTGCTCCTCTTGTGTAAGGATGACGCTCGTCTTTCTCGCACTGTAGGAAACCCGAGCGCCTCAGCCGCCTACTTCTCCCTGACGACGGAAAAGAGGCATTCGTCAGCCCCCGTGGCGGCGCATTGCGTTTCGCAGACGACATACTTCTCACCAGAGATACGGCTCACGAAGGCGGCCAGCAATCCGGCCATGGCGTAGCAGATGGGTTCGTCCGAAGGTCGTATCCATTCCGACTCCACCGAATTGCGCACCGTTACCCGCCTCGGTATGGGCATGGAATCGAACGCCGGGCTCCCCCATCCCGACTCGTTGAAGAGCAAGCGCAGGAGCATGCATTCCATCTCCCGGTAAAGACGCGCCAGCGCAGGATTGGAATCGAGAAGCCCCAAATCAACAGGCGCTTCAAAAAGGGGCGCGCAAAAGGCAGGTAGAACGCTTTGATAATCGAGTTCCGCAAGCTGTTCTTCCATAGCCTTGTAGTGCATGTCATACATGGCCTTCTGCGCCTCTTCCTTTCCCATGGCTTCCATGAAATTCCTATACACGATCTCCAGGAATTCCGATCCCACAATCTGCCTGTCCACTCCGGCGAAGCTTATCTCACCCTTCTTCGTGTCCACCCGGTATGATTCAAGTATCCGTCCACCCATATAGATCTTCGTGGAGACGGGAAGTGCATCCTTAAAAGCCGGGATATTGCATGTGAGGTTCAGCACCAGCTTGGATAGGCGGGGATGTCTTGCCGTGAATTCGATGAGCTCAAGATACTCTTGTACCTTTTCGTCGCTGATACCTGCGCCCATTTCGGCCTCCTTTATATTAACCTTAGATTCCGTCTTCATATAGCGCCACCCCGAGGTCAGGTTGCGGTTTCCCTGCTCAACTCGAAAACGCAGCAGGGGGCTCCCATAGCAGCGCACTCGACTTCCTTGGCATGAAAGGTCCCCCCGAGCATGAATCCCATGGCGCCCTCCATCATTCCGCAACTTGCGGCACACGTCGGCCTGTCTGATCTCCCCACCTTTCTGGCGGTCAGGGAATTGGTGATGGTAAGCCTGATAGGTTCCTTCCCGAGTTCGGACTCGATGCATCCATAACCGCCCTCGTCATGAATGAAGCGGTTAGTCAGGTTCAACCCCTTTGCGATTAAACGCAAAAGGTCGGGGTCCGATCTGATTACGTCCATGGCCGAGGAATCACCGATGAAAGAAAGGAATTGCTTAGGGAACCAGTGGCCTTCCACGCCGAATTTTATTTCCAAGTACACGGCCTCGCGCGATATTTTCCTGATGATCTCGTCCATTTTTTCCTTCCCGACCTCGCGCTCAAGGGTATCCCGCATGATGTTGGTAATGCATGTGGGATAAAATGTTTCCTTAACTCCCCCAAAATCGATCCTGCCGTTGGCGGCATCCACGACATGGCAATCGAAGGCGGTGGCGCCCATAAAACCTTTAATGGCCACCCAAAGAAATCTGCGTATTCCAGGTGCCAGGGCGATGCGCCGCAACACCTTTTGTACCAGCCAGGGGTGATGGTCCAGAAAGTCGGTTAACTTGAGTGCCGCCTTGACCTGATACGGAGGAAGCATTTTCTGCATAATCGCTCCTTTCTACGGCTGGACTTGCCCGTCCACGGCTATTTGTTATTTCACGATGCTTTGCCGTGTTGTTTTAAAGGGCATGGCGCTTCGGATCCACCCGGGTAACTGATGCGTTAATGCCCTTCCTCGGCGCCATGCACCTGTTTATCAATGCATGCCTATCTCTTCCTCGCTTATCCCTATCTCCGGAGTCCTCTTGTAGAAGACCAACCCCATCTTCTGAATGGCCCGATAAGGCTCGAGCACCTCTTCCGGCACTTCCTTGACGCTGACCCGTGCTCCCTGCGCGCGCAAACTATCCTGCAAGGAAGCAATGTCCACCTTTTTAGGGCTCACCCCGGCCTTGGCGGCCAGCGCCGCCGCCGTTCCCGCCGCCTGCCCAGTGCATATAGAGGGCGTGCAATACCTCAAGCCGAAACTGGCGAACCCTCCACAGGACATGGTGGCGCCGGCGGCTAAAAGATTGTCGATCTCCTTGGAAATCAGGGAACGGTAGGGAACGTCGTGGGGAAGGATATCGAAGGCGAACCTACCTACGATTTCATAGATGTCCGGCGGCATGTTGTTGATGGCCACGGCGTCCTCGAATGCTTTGCCTTGACGCATTTCATCGACGGTCACCACGTGTTCGCCCACGATCCTGTGAGCCAGCCCGACGGGGTAGTTTGCCGTCTTGTCGATAAAAGACCTCTCGAACCCAGGCACCTTCTTCTTGATCAGCTGATGCAGGACGTGCGCCTGTTTCCTCAAGCTCTTCTCGCAGGCGGATATCTCCTCCAGGTCCCAGGGTGTCTTGTTGAAGGGCAGGGGATGTATGGGGTTCATCACCCATATCCTCCCGGAATTGTAAATATCTAGCCCCGGGGCCAGGATAACCCCGTCACCCAAGAGGTAAGCCCCCTCTTTCTTGGCTTGCTCTATCATCTTCCTGCCACCGTACATCTCGCCCCATTCATCCATGTTGGCCTCCCTGAAGGCGGTGAACTTATCCATGTCCACGCCGCTTACGTAAAAGGCGGTCAGCCAACCTCCGTGGTATCCCTTCAAGGGCCCGGCGGGCAACCCCTCGTCGCCCATGACCGGCGCCCCACATCTCCATGCTATGTGCCCCGATCCCGTAGTGTCTATGATAACCTTGCCCAGAACCGCTCCCCGCCCCTGAGCGCTTTCTACTATCACGCCCCGTAGGGTGTTTCCCTCCCTTATGCCGTCAACGGCAAGAGCATGATAGAAAATTTTGACTCCCGCTTCTTCCATCATCACGTCCAGAAGATATTTATAGTACTCCGAATCGAAGGTTTGCCCCCAATGCCCCCAGTAGCCCACGCTGGTCTCAAGTAGGCGTTTGGGTAGCTCTCCGGCGTTGGTCGCCGCAAGTATTCCCGCCTTTAACCCGCTGGTGACGTCGTTTTCGTATACCGGCACCTCGTCCATGTTCTTCAATGCCCCGCCCTCCTTGAGGCGGTCGAAAATTTCCTGGATGATCCCGTTGTGCAATTCCGGATCGATAAGCGAGAAATTGGTGTTGTTGCCATTGGTCTGCAAGCCGCCCAGGCTGTTGAATCGCTCTATCAGGACGGTTTCGGCGCCACTTCTCCCGGAGGCCAGGGCCGCGCCTATTCCGGCCGGTCCACCGCCCACCACTACCACATCAGTCTCGATAAGAATCCCAACCTCTCTTTGGGGCTCGATTACCGCAACCATCTCCAACTCCTCCTCTTATCTCCCGCCCACAGCTTAGACTAGGGTCGGCAAATGGTCCAAGCCGCATAGCGGACGCCATTAAGGGTGATCCTAACCGGCAGCCAACTTGAAGCTTGTGCCTCAACCCCTTATCTCCAAGCTATACACGGCCTACTTAAGGATCAGGCCGAGAAGTCGAAGCCATTATAAAAGTAATTGGTTGACATGTCAACCAATTACTTTTATATGAAATGGCAGGGATTATCCGTCTTGAACTTAGGTGGGAGTTACCGGTTTGGAGATTGCCCTCTAGCGCCGGCTCCAACAAATCAGTTTTCAGGCTTTACCAGTCCTTGAAGTATGAGATCCCCGATGGTCGTGACCCATTGCCGTTTAGCCTCCATCTTATCCTGTGCCTGGACACAGAAGCGCGCGCCCTCGATAATCATGGCATTTATAGCCAGGGCGGTAGTCTCAATCGGAATATCGGGGCGCAGAAATCCTCTCTCGACGCCTTTTCTCAAATACAGCTGCGTATATTGCCCGAAGAGATCGAAAGCGTAATAGAGCCTTTTGGCCACCTCCTTATCGATGCCCTGTACTTCCACGAAGAGCAGTTTGGATATATACGCCTCCTCGGTCAGGATATCCAGCAGGCGTTCTCCCAACCTCCACATCTGGTCGATAAATTCATCGCGGGTAGTGGGGATATTTCTGGTTTCCGCGACGACGCCGTTGGTAATCTTTACAATCAACCCCTCGATAATCTGGGTATATATATCGAGTTTGCTTTCAAAATAATGGTAAAATAGCCCACGGGCGATGTTCAGTTCCGAGGTTATATCGTTAATCCTAGTGGAATGATAGCCTTTCTCGGAAAATACTTTGTAGGCGGCCTGGATGATCTCAAGGCGTCTGCGCTCCGCAACGCTCATTTCCTCGTTGCCGGCTTTTCCGGCCCGTGCCATGTTCTCACCACCTTACAATCGCATTCGACCCGGGCCCCTCCAGGCACCTCGCACCTGCTCATATTATATGGCCCTTGTGTTATCACGACATGCTCGCGGACACCGCTATTATACAGCACAGATAGCTCATGATTGTTGCCCGGTGGCGCAAGCAGGAAAAAGAAGACGGCTTAGGTGTGTCGGTAAGCCAAAGAAAGGGTAGAATGATGTAATCGTGATGCGAAGCGGGAATTCTAGTCCAATCTAAGCATATGAATTTATCTACAAAATAGATGCCATGACTGAGAAATTACTCATCGGGAAAACGCCGCTGGTAGCGAAGCCTACCTGCTGTCAAAGCTTGCCAACCGCCACGGACTGATAGCCGGGGCGACCGGGACGGGCAAGACGATGACCTTAAAGCTTTTGGTGGAACGTTTCAGCAAGATTGGAGTGCCGACATTCTCGCCGACGTCAAGGGAGACGTGTCGGGCATCTCGCAGCCGTGTACGATGAACGACAACATCCAGAAGAAAGTCGATAGCCTCAAGCTCGATCCCCGGATTTCAGCGGCCTCCCCACCATCTCCTGGGATCTGTACGGCGAGAAGGGCCACCCCGTAAAAACCACTGTCTCGTAAATGGGCCCTTGCTTCTGGCCCGCGTCCTGGAGCTAAACGAAACCCAGAACTCGGTCCTGGCGGTGATTTTCAAACTGGCGGACGACGAGGGGCTGCTTCTGGACAATCTAGAGGACTTGAAAGCCGTGCTGGGATACGTGGAAGAGCACGCTGAGGACTACAAGGCGGAATACGGCAACATCGCCAAACAAACCGTCGGAACCATCTCGCGCAAGATTATTTCCCTCGAGCAGCAGGGGGTGAACAAGTTCTTCGGGGAATCGGCGCTGGAGCTGAACGACCTCATAAGGACGGCCCCGGACGGCAAGGGTTACGTCAACCTGCTGGCGGCGGACAAACTGATCCAGTCATCCAAGCTTTACTCCACCTTCCTGCTCTGGATGCTGAGCGAGCTCTTCGAGCAGTTACCGGAGGTGGGAGATCCCGACAAACCAAAGTTCGTCTTCTTCTTCGATGAGGCCCACCTGCTCTTCGACGACGCCCCGGCCATCCTCAAAGACAAGATACTGCAGGTGGTACGGTTGACCCGTAGCAAGGGGGTGGGGATTTACTTCATCACCCAGAATCCCGTGGACATACCCGATGACGTTCTCGGGCAGTTGAGCAATCGTATCCAGCATGCCCTGAGAGCTTACACGCCGAAAGAGCAAAAGGCCATCAAGCAGGCGGCCGAGACCTACCGGACGAACCCGGATCTCGACGTAGCCCGCGCCGTCCAGGAACTCGAGGTGGGAGAGGCCTAGGGAGAGGCCCTTATAAGCTTCCTGGACGAGAAGGGCGCGCCAAGCGTTGTCGATCGCTTCTTCGTGGCTCCGCCGGGCACCGCTTTCGGGCCGGCCGACCCAGACGCCCTCGCCGCCGCTAGGAGCCATAGCCCCCTCGCCGGCAAGTACGAAAACGCCGTCGACGAGTACGCTTACGAAATGCTGCAGGCGCGCGCGGCCGCCGCTTCGGCCGCGAAGGAACAGAAGGCGGCGCAAGAGCCGGCAGAGGCTCAGCCCGAAAGCGCCGGCCGCCAAAAGGCTCCCAAGGGTTCCAGCTGCAGGGAGGGCATGATCGAAGCCATGGCCAAGAGCGCTGCCCGCAGCGTGGGGTCTCAGCTCGGCCGGCAGATCGTGCGCGGGGTACTGGGCGGCATTCTCGGCGGCAGGAGGTAAGGACAATTTACACGGTGCCTGTCCTTCAGTTTCTGGCCTCGGTCGTGAGTTAGCCGGCGCCCATAGCCGTCCGGCAAACCGAAGACCGAAGGGCCGACACCTCTCGCTTACGACTGGGTAGCAGTCATGGTGCCGTCCCAGGTATCCACCTCGCCCGCTTCGGTATCCTCGTGGAACCACGTGCTGGTGACGTTCTTGCTCTCGGTGTAGAAGATAAATCCGTCTCTGCCCATGACGTGCAGGTCCCCGAAGAAGGATTGCTTATGGCCGGTAAAGCCGAAAATGCTTATGGGGACGGGGATGCCCACGTTTATTCCCACCATGCCGGCGTCCGTTTCCTTGGCGAACTTACGCGCGTAGTAGCCGTTCTGGGTATAGATGATCGAGTCGTTGGCGTAGCGGCTGGCATTCATGATCTTCAGGCCTTCCTCGAAGCTGTCCACCCTCTTTATGCACAGCACCGGGCCGAAAATTTCCTCGCGTCCCACCGACATGTCCTCGGTTACATGGTCGAAGATGGTAGGGCCGACAAAAAAGCCCTTCTCGCAGCCCGGGGGGACGCAGGGATTCCTGCCGTCCACGATCAACTCGGCGCCCTCCTCGATGCCCTTCTCGATCCACCCGAGAATCGACTCCCGGTGGGCCTGGTGAACCACGGGCCCCATCCCGGTGTCTTTGTCGTAAGCCGGCCCCAGGTTAATCTTCGAAACGATATCTTTCAGGGCGGCTATCAGCGCGTCGGCAACGGCGTTTTCCACCACCACCACCGGTAACGCCATGCAGCGCTCCCCGGCGCAGCCGCAGAAGGCGTTAACGATGCCCTGGGCGGTGCGTTCCACCACGCAATCGCGCAGCACCAGGGCGTGATTCTTGGCCGAGGTGAGGGCCTGAACCCGCTTGCCGCAGGCTGCCGCGGTGGCGTAAATGTGGGTTCCCACCTTGGTAGTGCCCACGAAGGTAATCCCCTTGACGTCGGGGTGCCGTACCAGCAGTTCCGCCTCCGGCGGTTCCGCGGTGATAAGGTTGAGCACCCCGTCGGGCAGGCCCGCCTCGCGCCACAACTCCAGGACGCGCATGGACGTCTGCGGGGTGAAGTTGGCCGGCTTGAGGACCATGGTATTGCCGGCGGCGATGCAAATGGGCGCCATCCAGCCGTGCGGTATCATGGCCGGAAAATTCCACGGGCTTATGCCCACGAAAACGCCGATGGGATGGTTATAACGCGTGGTGTCGTATCCCCTCGAGGTATCCATCAAGGCCTCGCCTTTCATGATGTGCGGCGCCCCGCAGGCATACTCCACCACCTCGGTGACCTTGAGGATGTCGCCCTCCGCCTCGCTCCACTTCTTGCCCTCTTCCTTGGCGCAGAGGTAAGTCAACTCCTCCAGGTGCTCATCCAGCAAGGCCTTCATCCTGAACAATACCTGCACCCGCCTGGTCACCGGCGTGTTGGACCATTCCGGATAAGCCTCAACCGCGGCCTGGACGGCCCTGTTGATTTCCTCCTCCGTGCACAAGGGGGTGTAGGCGATTACGGCGCCGGTGGAGGGGTTGTAATTGGGTATATATCTGTCGGTTTTGGACTTATACCAGCGCCCTCCGGCATGATACTTGTACCTTACCGGCTTCTCCCCGCTGATAGGGTCTGGTTCCAGGCCTTCGTCCTCGAAGAAATAACGTTCGTAGGGTGAATTCGACATCTGGCTCTCCTTTGTTGCTTCCTTTGCTGTCATCTTTGTTTTTCCTTTGCTGCTTTACCTTCCACTTCCTTTAACACTCTTGTTGCCGCCGTATGTCGGCACCTCAGTGGGTCCGCGGTTGCATTTCAACCTTTTTCCTCGGGCAATATCGAATACATCCTGTCCCCGATGTTGTTGGGGTCGAAGGCTTCCTTAATCTTCCTCTGAAAGTGATAGACCATCGGCTGCGCCGACTTCTCGAGCGTTTCCCATATCTCCTCATCCTTCTGTCCCACTTGGAGATACAGGAGCTCCTTGCCCGGCGGAAAACCGTTCGAAACGGCGTCCTTGACCGCATCGACCATGTGTTGCGTGCCCGCGGCCACCGACTCCGGGTCGGCCGGGTCGTAGGAAACAAACTGCTCCAGGCCGGTCATTCCCCCTCCGCCGAGCTGGCTGCCGCAACCCATGAGCGCGTCTCCCCCGCACTGCACCAGCTTCCCGCTCGCCGCATCGCGCTCTAAGCCTTTTATGGCGATGGGCACGTAGCCTTTGACCCAATCGGGCGTCCCGCTCTGCATCCAGCTTCCCAGATAGCCGCCGACCCACACGAAATTCATGTGCTTATGCCCCATTCTCTGCAGGTACATATTGGTGAATTCCGCCATGTCCTGCTCGCAAAACCTCTTCACCTTCCAGCCACCGGTTTCTTCCAGTATGCGGTCAAGGATCTTGTCCTGCAGCTCGATATCCCTCATTGAGCGACCCGCCAGTATGAGCTGAAACGAGATGCGCATCTCCTCCGTTAGCTCTTTGATCTCCGGCTTTTCCAGCAATTCCTCGATGTCCCCCAAGGTCTTGTCGGGGTCGATATAGGTCAGCCACAGCGCCGGCGCCAGATCCGCCCCCGCCAGGTTGAACTGCCGGTGGAAAATATAACCAATCTCATTGTCGTAGATTTCATAGTAGATGTCCGCCCAGGTGTCCCAGTCCGGCACGGCGATGGTATAGACCCTGAAGTTGTCGGGTATGGGCAAGCGGTAGCCGGGCAGGGTTCCCTGGGGTTCCAGCTCGGGAGGCCCCGGCCAGTGGATAAGCTTGATGGCGCACTTGGTATAGACGCCCATGGCCCCGCGCGAGCCGAGGGCTCCTCGACAGATGCCTCGGACGCTGGGACCCGGTCCCTCGCTGCAGAACCAGCCGCTGCCCGAACCCAGAGACCCCGTACGGATGATTTCCCCCGTGGGGGTAACCCATTCCATTCCCAGCACGTTGTCGGAATTGTTCCCCATCCAGAAGGTGCTGGGGCCCGGTCCCGCGTAAGCACAGGCGCTGGCGACGATGGAGGTGGAGGAGCCGGCCCCGATGATGTTGATGTTGTACCCCAACTTCATCACCTCGGCCTGGAGCTGGGCGCAGATAACATAGGGCTCGACCACAGCGAACATATTCTTCTCGTCTATCTCCAAGATGCGGTTCATCCTGCGCAAGTCGATCTGAATGGTGTCGTCTTCCTCTTTCAAAGGAGCCGCCCAGTGATACCAGCCGGTCGAGATGGGCTTGGCCTTGACCCCGTATTCGTTGCACAGCTTAACCACTGCCTGCACCTCTTCCGTGCTCGCCGGCATCACCACGGCCACCGGCCTGGGCATGAAATGGCTCTGCTTGGGCCGCACCAGTTCGGCCAGCCACTGAAAGGCATAGGAGTCAAGGAAAGCAGGGTCGTCGGTCACGTGTTCCTTCCCCACGATTTCCTCAAGTTTGCGATAGGCGTCTCTCGCTAAGGCCATTTCCAAGTCCTCCGTTCGGGTTTTAGGTCATAGGGCTTGTTGCACCAACTCCATCAGGTCGAGCACTTGCATCTTCGGGCCGCCCTGTTCCGTCGCATCGAGGAAGTTCCTCTCGCACCAAGGGCAGGCGCTCACTATGGCCTCCGCGCCCGTCGAAGCCGCTTCCTCCATCCTCTCGCCTGCCGTCCAGGCCGAGAATTCCGGGTAGGCCTCCCGTACCCCGCCTCCGGCGCCGCAGCACCAGGCCGCCTCCTTGACGCGCTCCATCTCCACCAGCTCCAGGCCGGGAATGGAGCCGAGTATATTCCTGGGGGGCTGGTAAACGCCCCGAGCGCCGTTATAGCGGGGGCGGCGCGGCTCGTACACCACCGCCTGCCCGAAAATCTTCTTTTCCTTTCCCTCCCAGGGCACGTAAGGCTCGCCCTGCCTGCCCAGGTGGCAGGGATCATGGTAGGTGACCTTCATGGGAACTTTCTTGCCGAACTTGAGCTTGCCCTGCTGAATCAGGCGATCGACGAACTCCACCATGTGCAGTACCTCCACCTGGGAGCCCGCCTTGGGATAGAGCCGCTTGAAGGTGTGATAGCAGTCGGCGCAGGGGGTGATCACCGTCCTGACACCCGCTTCGGCCCAAGCCTTGATGTTGCGCTCGGCCGCTTTCAGGTATTGCTGCCGGTATCCCATGTGGTAAGCCCTGCCGCCGCAACAGGATTCTCCCTCCCCCATGATCCCGAAGTCGACGCCCGCGCCGCCCAGGATCTCAAGCGATATCCTCGCCACCTGGCTTAGATCGGAGTCGTAGGATAGACGGCAGCCGGCGTGAAACAACACCTCGGCCCTCTCCTTGGTGAGATCCTTTGCCGACAGGCCTTCGGCCCATTGGCCCCTCTTCGCCCTGTGCTTGTTGAGCATATTGCCCAGCTTCTCCAGGCTGTTTATCGCCTGCTCATGCCGGGAAAGGACGTGGCCTTCCTCGACCAGCTTGAATCTGAGCTCGTGCAGAGCTTCCAGGGGCTCCATGTCGTAACGGCAAAGCTTGCAGGCGACATCGCAGTTTCCGCACATCTGGCACTTGAAAACGGAGTCGACTACCGGAGCGGTGATCTGCGATCTGCCCTCCATTAAAGAGAGGGCGGTCACCAGCCTGCCGCCCGCGGAATAGGAATGAAAGTGGTTGTACTCAATGCTCGGACAACCTTTGGAAAACCTCCAGCTTTTTACGAGGTCGAGAGGAATCCACTTGCAGTATGCGCAACGGGTGCACCTGAGCGCGTCGGCCCGATAATCCTCCAATGCCACGCCGTAACCTCCTTTATAAGCTCCTTATAACGCTAAAAGCACAGCTTTCCGGGATTCATCACCCCACGGGGATCGAATATGGATTTGACTTTCCTGAGCGCAGCGGCGCTGGAGGCATCGCGGCGGTAAACCATGTCCGCCCATATGCCGTAAGGCCGTGAGAAGTAGGCTCCCCGCTCGATCAGTTCCTCGCTTGCCCTGAAGTACATTTCCTTTACCCTTTCCTTCTCCTCCGTGTCCTGGGGATCAAAGGGAAGATTGAATTCGCAGTGGTGCGAGACTCCTTGATGCTGCGGCTGGATGTAGATGCCGATTTGCGAGGACGGGTATCCAATCTCGCCGGCGGTCTTGTTCACGACCTCGATATACTGGGGGATCTTGTCCAGGGTGGTCAGGAAAAAGATGTCCTGGAAGGCGCCCTTATGCTTCTGCTTCCAGTACGGTTCACTGCATGGGTTGAGAATAATTTCCAGTACTCGCTCGCCGCTGATCCCGCCGATCTCCGTTTGCAGCGTTAAATTGAACTGCTTCGCGACATCGTCGATGTCTTTCTCCTGAACCTCTACCCTTTCCTCGGGGAAATGGGCCCTGCCCGCCACACCGATGATCATCACCCACGGTGGCAGACCCTCCTCCGAGAGGCCGGAAGGTTCGCCGGCCGCGGCCAGCATCTTGGCAAACAGGGAACGGTTCAGAAGCATCACCTCATCCCCCAGCCTGAGCCTCTGGACGCGGTAGGAAAAATCCACGAGCTCCTCGAGCCTTTCCGCCGGGACGAAGAAAAGCTTGCGCGCCCCCGGGAGCAATTCGCACTTTATGGAGGCCCAAACCGCGATACCCATGGATCCCTGGGCGCCGGTAAGGAGCCGGAAGAAATCGGTCTGCGCCGGGCCCTTGGGATCCACCTGGAACACGCCTTTATTCCATTGTTCCTCGAGCGAGAGGGGCATGTTTCCGGCTTCGCCGGTATAGGTTATCTCCCCGTTTCCCCACACCACTCCGCAATTCCTCAAGGGCTCGGTCAAGGAGTAATCGTAGCGGGGAACGGTCGTGGGCTGCCTCTCCAGGAGGCTGGCGATAACCGACTTATTGCGGCGAGGCAACAACGGCATGTTGACCCGCAAGCCTTCCTCGGCCAGCTCCGGCTGCAGTTGCTCGAAGGTAACGCCGGGTTCGATGACCGCCATCTTGTTTCTTCTGTCGATATTGAGAATGCGATTCATGAGGAAAAGCTCCACCATTACCGCGCCCGGCACGCCGGGCACGGTGTCGCCGTGGAAGTGAGGAGAACCGGAGCTGACCGGGATGAGCGGCGTGCGCGTGTCGTTGGCCCATCTCACCAGGGCCTGAACCTCTTGCACGCTCTTCGGCCTCACCACCAGCCGGGGTTTCATCTCCGGAGCGAAACTCTGATCCATCGCGTAAGCTTCGAGGCTCTTATGCGCGTCCTGGACATTCTCTTGTCCGACTAGGCTTATCAACTGCTCTTTGGCGGAATCCACGCTGTGACCTCCATATAAATCCATCAACCAGCGCTGAGATGTCTAACGAATCTGAAGTATTATATCTTCCCCCTCGCCGGCGTGTAAAACGCAGTCGAGGCGCATTGGCCTGGATATCGATGCGACCGTCGCCGAGCTTTTTCCGAGATGGAAATAGGTGCCTTCCCCCTCGCCGGCGTGTAAAACGCAGTCGAGGCGCATTGGCCTGGATAGCGATGCGACCGTCGCCGAGCTTTTCCGAGATGGCAATAGGTGCCTTCCTTTATTTTTCCGTGTAGCGAAAGGACATCAACACTGGTGAGTACCTTGGCGGGCAGCGAAGATCGAGGGACGGCATCTTGTTTGGCAGTAAGCCCTCTCGATCTCCCGCAATATCTCTACCGTTTACAACCACCTGAGGATCGAGGGCGCCAAGCATCAAGAAGGATCAGGTAAAGAATTGTAAAATCTCCCTGCGGCAAAAAGAAAGTGTCAATTCCTTTCCGCACCCTCCCGGCGCTATGGCGACCCCAACCCCGGCCGGGATCAAACTTTGAGCACCAGGATAGGCCTGTCGCTTTGACGCACGACTTTTTCCGCCACGCCGCCCAGGAGCGATCCCACGGTCCGGTGGCCGAAAGCTCCGATCATGATCAGGGAGGCGTTGATGTCCTCGGCGATTTTTAGGATCCATGTAGCCGGGTTACCGGTCACCATCTCCGTATGGACCTCTCCACAGGCGGGCCGTATGCGCAGGGCTAGATCCTGCATTTTCTGGATATTTTCCTTGGCCTTACGCTTGTTTGCCCGGTAGACCGTGTCCCAACCCCAGTTGGAACGCCCTTCCTGGACATGAAGAAGGGTGAACGGCGCGCAGAAGGCGGTGGCGAACCCGATTATAGCCGGTTTTATTTTTTCCGCATATTCCGAGAAATCGCTGGCGAGGAGCACGTTTTCAAAGAGCCGGGAACAAGCGTTTTCCAAAGCCATCCCCTCGCCCTCCCCACGTATTCTATATTGCTGTATCAAAACCGACCTGTCGGAAAGGCGGAGTACCTTCTCGCTGACGCTACCCAAAAGGAAGCGGTTTATAAAACCTTTGCCATGGCCGCCCATGTAAATGAGAGATACATTCTCCTCCTTAGCGGTTTCCACGATGCTCAAAGCTGGGTTGCCAACCTTAAGCGTTTTCCGCACGGAAACGCCAATTTCGTTAAGTTCCCCCTCGAGCTTGTCCAGCTTTTCTTCGGCTGCGCTTTGCATCTTAGGTACGGCGGGACTGATGTAGTCCCCGTAATCCGCGTATGCCTTGGTGTCGATGACGTGCAGTAAGACCATTTCCCTCATCCCCGCCGAAGCGAGCTCGCCAGCGCACTCCATCATCTTGTCGGTAAAAGGAGAGAAATCCACCGGGAAAAGGATCTTTTTAAGCATCGTGACCTCCTGTCCACGTCCCTTCGGCCACGTCCCGTCAAGTGGTGTAATAAGCTCTATCGTGCCATCCCTTTGACGACGACGACCTAGACGGCCGCGGCT
>ENA-ORXB01002525-ORXB01002525.1-sediment-metagenome-genome-assembly--contig:-NODE-2525-length-15378-cov-3.319064_pt1 | contig 15378 bp, 13 predicted proteins | sample MGYA00237863_ERZ511475 | MGnify/ENA primary metagenome ERZ511475 (study PRJEB26305, sample SAMN06343858) | sediment metagenome | isolation source: hot spring sediment | place: Canada: British Columbia... | reverse complement strand
TTTTTTTTAATGATACGGCGACCACCGAGATCTACACTCTTTCCCTACACGACGCTCTTCCGATCTCGCCGGCGACGTCACCGTGGGCAAGTACAATGACGGCTCGCTCGCCGCGCGGCGCGAACTGGCTGCCCGACTCTACGCCGGCATGAAGGCCGCCTCGGCCGCCACGCAGCTGCGCCCCGCCGGGAGACTGGCCTCGCGGACGGCGCCTCTCACACTTCCCCCTCGTGCCCCGTCGAAGCCTTTCGAAGACATTTCTGATCCCACCCTCCGCTATCGCACCGCCATCACGCACGCCTTCGCCCGGCGGAAACAGCCCCTGGAAGTGACCTCCGTCGACCTCGGAGGAGTTCGGATTCTGCACCTTCCGGGCGAGCCCTTGCTCGAGTTTCAGCTCTTCGCCCAGCGCCTGCTGCCCGCGGAATTTGTCGCCGTCTCCGGCTACGGAGATATCAGCCCGGGCTACCTCTGCCCCGACCGCGCTTTTGAAGAGGGCGGCTACGAGCCGAGCGCCTCCAACCATCTGCCCGGCGGGGAAAGCCTGGTCAAAGAGGCCATTCGTCGAGTACTGGGCGCCTGAAACTCTGAGCTACGATAGTGGCCATGAGGTACAGTCGGCGTACGTTTTTCCAGGGCTCCATGGCCGCTTTTCTGGCCGCAGCCCATGCCCGCGCCGTCCCCCCCAGCGACCGGATTCGCATCGGCCTCATCGGTTGCGGCGGCATCTCCGTGGGCGACACCAACGCTTTCCTCGCTCACCCCGAGTGTGAGATTGTCGCCGTCTGCGACGTCGATGACACCCGGATCCAGAAGACCCTGGATCGGCTGGCCTCGCTCGGGCGCAAGCACCCGGAGGCGGTCAAGGACTTCCGCCGGATCATCGAGCGCAACGACGTGGACGTCTGCCTGATCTGCACCCCGGACCACTGGCATGCCCTGCCCGCCATCGCCGCCTGCCGGGCCGGCAAGGACGTCTACTGCGAAAAGCCGCTCGCCACGTCGATCGGCGAAGGGCGGCTCATGGCCGACGTCGCCCGCGAGCACGGCCGCGTCTGCCAGATGGGCACCCAGTGGCGTAGTGGCGAACATTACCGCGAGGCGGTCGAGATGGTGCAGTCCGGCAAGATCGGAAAGGTGCGCCAGGTGCGCTGCTGGGCCTACCTGGACTGGATTACCGACATCGGCAACCCGCCCGATGAACCCGTCCCTGCCGGCGTCGACTACCACATGTGGCTCGGCCCGGCGCCCAAGCGCCCCTTCAACCGCAACCGCTTCCATTTCAACTTCCGCTGGTTTTGGGACTATGCCGGCGGCCTGATGACCGACTGGGGCGTGCACTTAATCAACATCGCACTCTGGGCCATGGGGCCCGAGTGGCCGAAAAGCGTCGTCGCCTCCGGCGGCAAGTATCTGCTCCAAGACAACTCCGAAACGCCCGACACCCAGATCGCCGTCTACGATTTCCCTTCCTACACGCTCATCTGGGAGCATCAAGTCCAGTGCGGGCTCGGTCCGGACCGCCGCGAGCACGGCGTCATGTTTACCGGCTCGGAGGCCACCCTCATTTTGGACACCTCCGGCTGGGAGGTGATCGCCGAGCCGAAGAAGCGCGGCATGATCGAGATGAGACGGCGCGCCCGCACCGACGAGTCGGTTCGCGTTGCGCACGTGCGCAATTTTCTGGACGCGATCAAGTCGCGCAGTCAGCCGAACGAGAACTTTGACATCGGCCACCACGTCTCGGCGGTGGCGCATCTGGGCAACGTCGCCCTACGTTCGCACAGCCGCATCGAATGGGACGCCGCCGCCGGCCGCGTCCGCAACAACGACGCCGCAAACGCCTTGCTCACCCAGCCTTACCGCGCCCCCTGGAAGCTGGCCTAAACGGAAAATCGAAAATCGGGGACAGGACACTCAATCCCCGTTTTTCGCCGCCCCAGCAGCCGGAGGAGAAGCTCCACATCCTCGTCGTCGGCTAACAGCATCACTCGATCACCTGCCTCGAGCACAATGCCTCCCTTTGGCACAATGTAATCACCGCCACGGCAGAAACTCGAGCGGCCTCCCAGGCCGCCTCGGAGGCGGCCCATCCAGGCCGAGCCGCCGCGCCACCCACGCGAGCGTCCTGCCCTGAAGCAGCACCGACGTGATCACGACAAAGAAGCCCACGGGGAGATACAGCTCGGCATGCGGCAGACCGGCCGCCAGCGCGAAGGTCGCCAAGATGATCGGCACTGCTCCGCGCAGACCCACCCACGACACCAGCAACTTCTCGCGCAGGGAAAAGCCTGCCCGCACCGGGCTCGCCAGCACGCCCGCCGGCCGCGCGACCGGCATCAGGGCGAGCGAAAGGAGCAAGCCCAGGACGGGAAACATCACGATCTGCTTCAACCACGCCAGGCCGTCGTGGAAGCGGATCAGGCTTCGCTTGTGGATGAAATCCTCACGCGCCATCTTCAGGCCCGCCGGACAGACGGCCAAAGAGCCGTTGCCGCCCGCTCACACCGCCGCACTGTATGCCGCCGGCGCCATCGGCGGCGTCAGCACCGGATACAGGCCCTCGCTTTCCAGCCGTAAGCGGTTCAAAGCAGCAACCGTAAGCTCTCCGAAGGCGATTCCCAAGAGGGCACCGAGTCCCATCTCAAAAAAAGACAAAGGGCACAAGGTCGCTGACGCGAGCCGTCGGTTCCACCGGCAGGCGGATGCAGCCCGCCGTCAGCAACACCGCCATCGGGTCATTGCTGCCCGACTCGAGTTCGAGCAGGGGCCGCAGCCGCCCTTTCAAGCTCGCGTTTCGCGACCGGAGAACCCCAAAGACCGCCGCCGCATCCGTCGACGAGACGATCGAGCCGAGCAACAGGGGCCCACCCAACCGAAGCCGAGGCCCAGTCGAGCGAAGCCACCCCGAGCGCCGTCAGCAACGTCCCGAGGCTTGCCGGCCGGGCCCCGATCGCCAGAACCGGCGAGATCGCCGGCCATTCCGTGTCCACCCCGCCGGAGAACAGGATCAACGCTAGGGCAACGACGCCGAGCGGTTACGCCGGCCCGGCCTCGCCAAACCCGATCCCAGCGATACCCTCGGAGCCGGCGAGAATGCCGATCGCCAGGAAAAATAGCAGCGCCGGCACCCCCGGCCGGTCGGAAAGCTCGCTTGCCGGAACGCCCGCAACAAGTAGCAACGCGCCGACAAGCAGCCCCTGCTCGAGCCCATCCATCCGAATCCGGCCGCGGCTCCCTGCCGCCGCCCGGAACCTTCGCTCGACGGGCTAAACCCGGGTCAGAAACACCGGCAGGCCAATCTTGCCGGCGTAGTTCGGCCGGTACTGCGCCGTGTCGTACATCGTGGCCACATCCACCGAACGCGGCCCAAGCTTGGGGTCCGGGATGGGCATCAGCGTGTAGCAGCCTTTCACCAGCGCCGTCATCACCCCGCTAGCGCCTTCGAGAATCGCGTCCACGGCCATGTTGCCAAAGGTGATCGCTACCATCGAATCGATGAAATCCGGCGAGCCGCTGCGCAGCTCGTAGGTGAGGTCGCTCACCAGCGTCTCCTCGCCCGAGTGCTTCTTGATCTCGTCCGCCAGATCCTCGGCAACGTTCATCTTCTTGCGATGCCCGAAGGCGTCCGGTTCGCCGTACTCCTTCACCGTATAGCCCTCCCACTTGGCCCCCTCCGAGAGCACCACCAGGCAGTAATTGCTCGGATTCTCCCGCTTGTCTTCAAGCAACAACTCGATGAGCCGCTCCAGCTTCACCGTGTACTCGGGAATGCAGCATCGAATGCTCTGCACATATGCCGTGTAGAGCGCCGTATAACCGGCATCACGGCCGAAAACTCGGAAGACGCCGATCCGCTCGTGAGAGCCTACCGTCGTACGCTGCCGCGATATGGCGTCCGTCGCCCGCGTAATCGCCGTCGAAAAGCCGATACAGTACTCCGTGTTCTGGACGTCGTTGTCCATCGTCTTCGGAATACAAACGATCTTGACGCCCTCCTTGTCTAAGCGAGCCGCGTAACTCAGGGTATCGTCTCCTCCAATGGCGACAAGATAGTCGAGCTTCAACGCTTCGATATTCCTGAGGACATGGCCGGTTATGTCCCAGACCGTCGAGGTGATGCCTTTCTTTGTAACCTCACGTTGCGGAAAATCCGCCGGATTGAGAAAATCCGGCAGCTTCCTCATGCTCGCTGGATTGGTCCGCGAGGTGTGCAGAAAGGTCCCGCCGCTCCGGTCGACCGTCCGCGTCACCTCCCGGTCCAGCGGGTAGACGTAGCGGGCCCGGCTCTGCTCGTCGTCCAGGTTCAAATGGGTCAGCCCTTCCCAACCGCGGCGCAGCCCGATGACATGATGGCCGAGCTCGGTGGCGCGGTAGACCACCGCTTTGATCGCATGATTCAATCCGGGGACGTCGCCCCCGCCCGTAAGAATGCCGATTCGCATTGGATTGATTTGCTCCTTCTCGGGAAATGATCACGGCGAACCCGCTTCGCCGTCCAGCCCTTCCACCCGCACCTGGACGGGAATGCCGCTCCGGACGCTCTGGGTCACCGTGCAGTAATCCTCGAACAAATTCAGGCACCGGCCGGCGCGCTCTCGGTCCCCTTCCGCAAGCTCCGGCGTGATCACCACCTCGATCTTGCCGATCCGCAGACGCCGCTGCTCGTTGCGCACCGTCTGCACCCGCACCCGCGAACGCAGCCCCTTGAGATCGAGCTTCGCTTTCCGCGCGCAAAACAGCAGGCTTGCGTTCAAGCAACTTCCCACCGCCGCCGCCAGCAGGCGCGACGGACTGGGGCCCGCCGATCTGCCGAGCGGCGGCCCTTCGTCCACCCTCAGCGGCGTAAGCGGCGAGCCGTCGAAACTCACCCGGAACTCGTAGTCCGCCACCTGCTCGATCGAAACCGTGAACTCACTGACCGGCTCGCTCATTCGTTCCCCCCTACGTGGCCACGTTGTCCACCCACCACGGCGCCGTGGTGCTCTCCTTGATGACGATCTGATTCAAAAACTGCGCCGCCTTGGTCAGGCCCTCCTCCGGCGACATCAGGCTGTCTTCGTGCTCGATCGACAGCACGTAATCATAGCCGCACATCCGCAGCGTCGACACGAAATCCCGCCACCAATCCTCGCCGTGCCCGTACCCGCAAGTGCGAAAGATCCAGGAGCGGTTCCGCTCATCCGTGTACAGCTTCATGTCCAAGACGCCCGACTTCGGCAGGTTCGCCTCGTAGATCTTCGTGTCCTTGGCATGCACATGGAAGATGCAGTCGGCCAGAATCCGCACCGCTTGGATCGGATCGATCCCTTGCCAGAACAGGTGGCTGGGATCGAAATTGCAGCCGACATTGTCGCCGGCCACCTCGCGCAGCTTCAGCATCGTCTCCGGACTGTAGACCACATAGCCGGGATGCATCTCGATGGCAATCTTCACTCCATGGTCGCGCGCGAATTTCGCGTGCCTGGACCAGTAGGGCGCCACCTTCTTCTCCCATTGCCACTTGAGCAGCTCCTGATAGTGCGGCGGCCAGGGCGAAACCACCCAGTTGGGGTATTTCGCCGTGTCGCTGTCGCCCGGGCATCCCGAAAAGTCACACACCACCGGGACGCCGAGCTTCTCCGCCAGCAGAATCGTCTTGCGCGCCACCTCCTGGTTCTTATTGGCCACGGCCGGGTGCAGCGGCTCGCCGTGACAGCTCAATGCGCTGATGGTAAAGCCGTTGTCCGCGATCTTCTGCTTGAATTCCTTGAGCGCCGTCTTGTTGTCCAGCAACGACAGCTTGCAATGCGCATCGCGCGTGTAATTGCCTGTGCCGAGCTCGATCGTGTAGATGTTCAGCCGCTTCAGCTTCTCCAGGACCTGATCAAGCGTCAAGTCCGCCAGCAGAACCGTCAGTACGCCCACTCGCACGGTTGTTCGACCTCCTCTACCGATCTTAGCCGGAAAGCCCGCCGTGCCGTCATCCAAGCGACTCGGCCAGCCTTCGGCCCAGCTCGTGCCCGGTAATCTCTTCCTCGTCGACGATCGCGTCGGCGCCCGCGCCCACGAGCTCGTCGACCGCGATGTGATGCCGCGCCCGGGCGATCACCTGCACCGCCGGCGCCAGCGCCTTCACCTGATGGATCACGCGCCGCACCGTGGTCGTGTCCGGAACCGTCACCACCACACCCCGCGCCCGCGCCAGGCCCGCGTGCTCCAGAATCTCCGGCTGGGTCGCGTCGCCCAGCACAATCGGCAGACTCGCCCGCCAGGCCGCGACCGTGTTCGGGTTCAGCTCGAGGACCAGCAACGGAATCCCCCGGCTCTCGAGCGCCGATACCACCGCCTGCCCGGCCGGCCCGAAACCCACCACGATCACGTGACCGCTTTGGACCCTCTCCTCTTTGCCCAGACCCAGAGCCCGCGCCGGCGACCGCAACCAACGCTCCGGAATTGCGGTCGCCACCCCGATCAAATAGGGCGCCGCCAGAAGCGTCAGCAGCGACGCCGCCAGAAACACCTGGAACTCCCGTTGCGGCAGGATCCGTGCCTGCCGCGCCGTCTCTCCCAGCACGAACGAGAACTCCCCCATCTGCGCCAGTGCCAGACCCGTGGCCAGCGCCACCCCCATCCCCGACCGGAACAGACGCACCACGCCGCTGACGATCAGCGCCTTGCCCGCCACGATTGCCGCCGCTAGCAGCGTCGCTTGGAGCAGCAATTCGGCGTCAGGCAGCTCCACCAGCAGGCCCACGGAGGCGAAAAAGACCGTCACAAAGCCCGCGCGCAGCGGAATCACGTCGGCGCGGATCTGCTCGGCAAAGACGGTTTCGGCCAGCAGCACCCCGGCGATGAAGGCTCCCAGGATGGGTGACTGCTCCAGAGCGTGCGAGGCCCACGTCACCAGCAGAAACACCGCAATGGCCAGCAGGATCGGGAGCTCCCGATGGCGCAGCGAGGCCGCCAAATTCAGCGCCGGCGGCAGCAGGTACCGGCCTGCGATGACCACAGCGGTCACCAACAGCGCCCCTTTGCCGAGCCGCAGCCCGAACTCGGCCGCCGCGCTCCATCCCTCGGAAGTCCCGCCCAAAGCGTTCACCACCAGCACCAACGGCACGACCGCCATGTCCTGAAGCAGCAGAATCCCCAGAGCGTTCCTGCCATGCAGGCTGTCCAGCTCCGCCCGCGCCGTCAGCACGCGCAACACCAGGGCCGTGCTGCTCATCGAGACCGCCGCCCCCAAAACGAGTGCCGCCTTGTACGACACGCCGATCCAGTAAAACGCCGCCGTGAACACCACCACGGTCACGAGCACTTGGAGGGTCCCGCCGCTGACGGCCAGCCGCCCAAAGCCCTTCAAGCGCCGCCAGGAAAACTCCAACCCGATGGTGAACAACAGCAGGGCCACCCCGAGTTCGGCGATCGCCTCGACGCCCCCGTCGGCAGCCACCAGCCCCAACCCGCCCGGGCCGAGCAGCACCCCGGTCAACAGATAGCCCACGATGGCGTTCTGCTTGAGGCGCTCCGCGATCAGACCCAGCACGAGCGCGGTCGTGATCAGCAAAACGATGTGATAGACGAGTGTCCAGGCTTCCACGGCTCGAACTGTCCTCGCCAGGCGCGCCCTCCGGCCCCCGGCCCGGCTTAGCGCTTGACGATCACCTCCCGCAGATTGTCCCGCGTCAGAAAGAATTTCACGGCGCTGAAGCGCTCAAACAACCTCTCGATGGCCCGGTTGTTAAACTGCTGCACTGTCAGGCGCCGCCCCCGCAGGACCAGATTCAGCGTCTCGCTGTCAGCGATGCGGTAGGAGTACAGCGGGACCTCTTGCGGGCGCTCCGCCGTGTGAAACAGGGTGAACATGTGCGCGCCCGGCCGTAGAATCTCATGGAGCCTCTCGATGGTCGCCAGAAGCACCGGGCGCGACAAGTACTGGAACGTATCCCAAACGAGGACGCCGTCCAGCGTGCCGGAAGCGAACTCGAAGCACTGCCCAAGGAAGGCTTCAATCTGCGCGCGCTGCGTCGGCCCCCCCGGCGAATCCTCCTCTGCCGTGAACGAGTCGAGTGTTCGCAACAGATCCTCGGAGTAGAGCCGGTGTCCCAAGCTGGTAATGAAAGTGACGTTCTCCTGCGAGATCCCGCCGAGATCGAGAATCGTCAGCCCGGGCTCGTCTCGAATCGTCGCCACAAACTGAGCCAGTCCGTGGCTCTTCTTCACCAAAGCCTGCTGCGTCATCTTCTCAGCCGGCACACCCGCGGGCCGATCCCGCCTGCTGCCCGCTTCGCAGGCTCACGACTTGGGCTCGGCTCCGGCGGCAGCCACTTTCGGGGCCTCCTGCCGGGCCATCGGCGGCGGCGCGGCCACGGGACGCACCGGCTGGGGCGGCGTCGCAGCGACCTTCGGCGCTTCGGCCCGGATCACGTCGATGCTGCCCTTGAAGTAGGCGCCGTCTTCGATAGCGATCCGGGTCGTCCGGAGGTCCCCGACAATCTTCGCTTCTTTGCGAATTTCGATCCGCTCACCCGCCTCCATGTTGCCGTGGACCGTCCCTTGCACAATGATCTCTTTCGCCTTCACATTGGCATGCACCTTGCCGTTCGGGCCGACCGTCAGCCGATACTCCTGCACCTCGATGGTACCCTCGACCTCTCCGTCCACATAGAGATCTTCCCGGCTAAAAATCTGCCCTTTGACCACCACCGACTTGCCCACCGCCGCTGCTCCAGCCCCGGGCTCGGCCACGCGCGTCGGCGCCGTCGAAATCGGGATCCCTTCCCGGCTCAGCTCCGTCGCCGTCGGCAACGGAGAGGCAGTCCGCCCGCCGGCCGGTTCCTCTTCCTTGCGTCGCGTCCACATCCGTCTCACCTCCTCGGCAGCCGAACTGAATCGAAACGGCTGGCCTTGCGGCGATTCTACCGTAGCCGGAGCGGCGGCTCCAAAGCGGCTCGAGCCCACGGCGAACCCGGGACCCGCTTCCCGGACTCCACTATGATAATAGACACATGAGAGGTGTTTCTCTCTATGGATAAAAGCGTTCCAGCTCTGATTCTATTTTTCGCCTTGGCGGCAGCCGGCCAGGACGCTCGCACCGCCGCTCTGACGGGCGTGGTCACCGACCCGGCCGGCGCGGTGGTCACCGGCGCCAAGGTCACGGTGGTGAACACCGCTACCCGGTTCACCTCCGAGGGCCTCACCAACGAGACCGGCCGCTATTTCATCCCATACCTGGCGCCCGGCCCCTACGAACTCCGCATCGAGGCGCCGGGCTTCACCAGCCATCTCCGTACGGACATCCAACTCCGGGCGGGCGATTTCCCGCGCATCGATGTCCAGCTCGAACTCGGAGCGGTCACCGAATCCGTAACCGTTTCCGGGGCGGTCCCCTTGCTCCAGACGGAGACGGCCACGACGACGGCGACACTGCAAAACCAGGTCTTTATGCGCATCCCGGTGATGCAGAGTCGTGCATTTAACATCCTCACGTACCTTCCCGGCGTCAATGCGACCGGCTTCCTCGCCTACAACGCCATCGGCCAGCGGAACCGCTCGATGGGTTACTCGGTGGACGGCGTCAGCGCCAAGGAGCCTGTACGCGGCGCCGCCACCCACCACACCGAGACGGTCCTCACGACCATGGACGCCATCGAGGAGGTCCGGGTCCTCACCACCGGTCTGCCCGCCGAATTCGGGCGGATCGGCAGCGGCATGATCGTCGCCGTCATGAAGAGCGGAACGAACCAACTGCACGGTTCCCTGGAGGATCGCTATTTCAACCGGTATCTTCTCCACCGGCGCTACTTCGACCGGCTGCCGCAGTCGCCCGTGGGCTACCACCAGCTCACGGCCACCCTGAGCGGCCCGGTGGTCCTGCCCAGGATCTACAACGGGCGGGACCGCAGCTTCTTCCTGCTCGGTTGGTACCGGCACCACGAAAAGGCTTCTGAGACCGAGATCACACAGGTGCCGACGGAGGCGATGCTGAACGGCGATTTCAGCTTCGGCGGACTCGGATACCCGATCTTCGACCCGTTCACCACGCGGCAGGTCAATGGGAGCTGGGTGCGGGATCCTTTCCCCAACAACCGCATTCCGGTCTCGCTGTTCGACCCGGTGGCCCGCAATTTCCTGAATCAGAACCCCTGGCACCGCCCGAATCAGCCGGGCTTCGTCGAGGCGGGCGGGCCCCGGGAAAATTTCGTCGCCGTCACGCGATACCGGGCCTACCGGACCCGGCTCGATACCAAGTTCGACCAACAACTCAGCCCCACACACAAGTTCTTTGTCCGGTACTCGCACAACTTTCATTGGCTCTGGTCCAACCGCGGCAACATCGCTTACGCCTGGGAGCTGCTGAATCCGGCCGCCGTTCCGACACCGACCGATATGGGCAACTTCGCCTTCTCCGATACGTGGACGATCTCCCCGACGACCATCAATGAGTTCCGCATCGGCGCCACCCGCCGCATCTTCACCCGCCGGCCCGACAGCTACGGTCAAAACTGGGCGGAAAGACTCGGCATTCCAAACACGCCGCCGGAGACCTTCCCGCAGTTCAACAACCTCGGATGGGCGGTGAATCCGGGTGGTTTTGCCAAGTCTGTCGCCGAAGAGATATCGCTCGCCAATAACTTCACCCGAATCATTGGCCGCCACACGCTGAAAGCGGGTTGGGAACTGGCGCGATCGCGGTTCAACAACGTCGACGAAGACCGTCCGTCGGGAATTTACAATATGGGCGGGACCGACTTTCCGTTCCGGCCGGCCACCGGCAACGGATTTGCCGCCTTCCTGCTCGGCGCCGTCCAGAGCGCACAGTTCGCCCGCAACTATGCCACCTGGCTCCCACGCTGGTGGACGCACGGCCTCTACATTCAGGACGAGTTTCGGCCCCGGCCCGGACTCACGCTGAACCTCGGCCTGCGTTGGTCTTACGAAAGTCCTTACAAGACCAAGTACGGCCAGCAGTCTCAGTTTGACCCGACGGCAATCGACCCGATCACGCAACGACAGGGCGCCATCCTCCATCCGAAGGGTTTTCTCGCCAAGCGCGATTGGAACAACTTTCAGCCACGCCTCGGCCTGGCGTGGAACTTCCGGCCGTCCTGGGTCTTCCGCGGCAGTTTCGGCATCATGACGATCGACCTGCTGAGCCCGGCGACCAACCTGTGCTTTGAGGAATACTTCGCCTCCGCCAACGTCGAGCAGCCGCCGGGCGATCCGCGCATCGCCTTCCGGCTGTCGCAGGGACCGCCGCGGATCGCCTTCAACGTCACGCCCGACGGCACCGTTCCCTTCGTCGGCGTCAATTATGCGGCCCGGCAAGCCACTTGGTTCGATCCCAACATGCGCATGCCCTACATCGCGAGCTGGTCCGGAGGCGTTCAATGGCAGTTCGCTCCGAATTGGCTCCTCGAGTTGGTCTACCAGGGCAGCTCCGGCGTCAGCCTGTTGAACTTTTGGAACTACAACGCGGTCCCGCTGGACATCTCGCGGGATCCGGCCACACTCGACGCGATCTTCCGGGCCGTCCAGCTCTACCGGCCCTATCCCCAGTTCGGCGAGATCCGGCACTACAGCAACTACGGTCACAGCAGTTATCACGGGGGAACGGTGCGCCTGGAGAAGCGCTACCGCCACGGCATCACGTTGAACAGCTTCTATACTTACTCCAAAGCGCTCAACGACACGGACACGGAGGCCGGCGTCACCGGAATCACCTTTTATAACCGCCGATTGGAAAAATCCGTCGCCGGTTTCGATTTGACTCACCGCTGGGTGGCCATCTTCACCTACGATCTGCCCTTCGGCGTCGGCCGCCGGTTTATGAACGGCGCGGGCTGGCGCGACCGGGTCTTCGGCGGCTGGGAGCTCACCTGGATCAACACCATGCAAAGCGGTCTTCCCTTTACGGTGACGTTTGCCGGCAGCCCCAACCGCTATCTGCCCGGAGCCTCCCGGCCGAACATCCTCGTACCCTTCGACCAGGCGGTAGTGCCGAACTGGCACATCGGCCCGCACCGCTTCCCGACCGCCGCGCAGAATCCGTATTTGAAGGCGGAGGCGTTCGCCTATCCGCCGGCTTTCACGCCCGGCAATTTGGGCCGCAACACCTTCCGCGGACCGTGGCTCTACTGGCCGCAAGCCTCCCTCGCCAAGCAGTGGCAGGTGTGGGAGCGCGTGCGGTTCACGCTCCGCGCCGACGTGAGCAACGTTTTCAAGCGCCCGCAGTTTGCTCGTCCGGGCTCGGTGTACGACGCGCGGAATCTCGGCGTGTTCGGCCGTTTCACCGGTGAACTCGGTAACTTCGCCGAAATCGGCAGCCGCTTCCACTGGATTCTGGTGTTCCGCCTCCAGTGGTGAGTGCCCCCAGCGCATCCGCCGCGCGCCCGCCTCAACCTGGCGCGCGGCGGATCGGATAAGATCGAAAGGCGATTTTCACCACCAACGGAAGGAGAATTTGATGGCACATCGTAAACGCCCGATCATCAGCCGCCGTGGCCTGTTGCGGCGCGCGGCCGCGCTGGCTGCTTTCGGCCCCCTGTTTCAGGCGACCAAGCCGGCGTCGGCCGCGCAGACCGCCGCCCTCAACAAGAACTCCGCCCCGAGCAAGCTGCGCATCACCGACATGCGGGCCTGCCGCATCGCCTCCAACTACGACTATCCGATCATCAAGATCTACACCAACCAGGACGTCTACGGACTCGGCGAAGTGCGGGACGCGGGCGTCGAGGGGCTCGCCCTCGTGCTAAAGCCTCATCTCGTCGGTCGTAACCCGCTCGACATCGAGCCGAACCTTGACCGCATCCGCAAGTTCGCCAACCACCGGCGCACCGGCGGCGGCTACAGCGCCGTCGACATGGCCCTGCACGACATCGCCGGTAAGGTCTACGGTGTGCCTGCCTGGCGCTTGATCGGCTCAAAGTACCGGGATCGCATCCGCATCTACTGCGACACCGACGAGAGCAAGGACCCGAAGATCTATGCCGAGCGGATGCGCAAGCGCAAGGATAAGGGCTTCACGTACTTCAAGATGGACATCGGGCCGCGCCTGATCGAGCACGTTCCCGGGGCGCTCATCGGCGGCGTGGCCACCGAGAAAGGACTGAAGCTTTACTGCGAGTTCATCCAAGCCGTGCGCGACGCCATCGGCTGGGATCAGCCGCTCGCGGCTGACCACTTCGGGCCGCTGACCCTCAACGACTCGATTCGTTACGCCCGCGCCTTCGAGCCGTACAACCTCGCTTGGGCCGAGGACATGATCCAGGTCGGCCACCTCGGCCAGGGCGGCGACGCGCCGCTCAACTGGCGGGCTTACAAGACGCTGTGTGACTCAACGGTGACACCGATCGCCACCGGCGAGAGCCTGTTCGGCCTCGAGGAGGGCTTCAAGGCCTTCATCGACAACCAGGCCATCGACATCATCCATCCCGACCCGCTCACTGCCGGCGCCATCCGCGAGACCAAACGCATCGCCGACTATGCGGTCATGCACGGCGTGCAGACGGCGCTGCACTTTGCCGGCTCGCCGGTCGGCTGTATGGCCTGCGTGCATGTGGCGGCCACGCTCAAGGACCTTCTCTCCATGGAGAACCACGCCGTGGACATCCCCTGGTGGGACGACCTGGTGAACGGCGTCCCCAAGCCCATCGTCAACAAAGGCTACATCCAGGTTCCCGACACAGTGGGCCTGGGCATCGAACTCAACGACGACGTTGTCAAGCAGCATCTGCGCGTGCCGGGCTACTTCGAGCCCACGCCCGAGTTCGACAAGTTCATCATCGACGACTTCCGCCGCGGAGGCCCGTATCCGCACCTGGACGAGCACGGCAAACTCGTGACCGACTGGTAAGCAGGCCTCTCAAGAACCTGGCCGGTGCCGTCTTCCTCGGCGACGGCGCCGGCCGCCTTTTCCTCGGGGTAGTCAGCCGCTCCGCGCGCCGCCCGGGCCCGCCACCGCTGCAAGCCGCGGGATCCGCGCCTCCACCGGGGGCAGCGGAGGAAAGTCCGTATAGGCGCCCGCCTGGTACCAGTACGCGCACGAGTAGAAGTTGTCGGCCCGGTGGTTGGCGTGCCCGTGCTCCATGGTGTGCTTGAGATACCGCGTGAAGGTCACCGGATTGTCGCCATGGAAGCGATAGCAAAGATACCGCCCGCCCGTGCGCTCCGGAAGCTGGATGAACGGCGCCCCGTACATCCGATGCGCAAACGCCCGCGCGCCGTCCCGCCCGCCGAAATTCCAGCTCCCGAGAAAGTAGTCCTCCGAACCCGTGCCGATGATGAGCGGCCTCGTCTCGTCGTCGACGAAGATCATGTCATCGCCTTCGCCCATCCAATACTCCTGGTTCTGGAGCACACCGAGCGTGACGCCCATCAGATGACCGCGGCCGCGCGTCTCGCAATACACGTAGTTGTTCCTGCCGTCGGCATTGAGCAGCTTGTTGGCGTCGGCGTTGCTTTGCCAGTCGTACGTCGTCGCCGGACACGGCGCCGACTGCCGGTATTGGGCGTGAAAATAGAGCGCCTGCTCGGGCAACGACGGCAGGCTCATGTAGTCGATGTTCGAGTAGAAGGCCCGCACCTGCCTCGCCCCCTGGTTTTCCACCGTAATCCGGGCCGACTTGCGATACGGCATGGCGAAATAACAGTTCAGCGACCGGCCCGGCGAACAACCGAGATACTCGCACTCGTAGATGACATACTCGCCCAGGTTCAGCCCGAAGAAATCCCCGACCGGCGTCTCGACGCTGGGCTTGGCGTTGCCGTCCCAATACATCCGCAGCACGAGCTCTTTCAGATGATGCAGGCTGTCGGCGGCGATCGTGAACCAGATGTGCGAAATCATGCCCGGGCCGTCGGCGCGGAACAGCTCCTGGGTCTGGCCCGGCGCAATCGGCCAGAAGTCGGCGTTGCCGCCTGTGCGGTCGTGACTCGATTGCTTGAGCGACCGGTAGTCCTGGGCCAAGACATAGGCGGGCAGCACCGCCGCAGGGGCCTTCGCCGTACCTTGCGCCGCAACTTGGCGCGGCGCGGCAGCCACGGCGGTCACCGCCGCCAGATTCCCCAAAAACCTTCTGCGAGCCGAACGATCATTCCTCTCCATCGCGTTCCTCCTCCCGCGCATTTGACCACCTCGAGCCGGGCCGCCGCAAGGCGCCCGCTAGAATGGGAACGGAAGGTCGGCTCATCGCCCCGAAACCGACGCGCCATGCGCCTCTTCGCTCCAGCTCTCCTCGGGCTTCTGAGCGTGTCCGCCGCCGTCGCTCCGCCCGCGCGTGCCGCCTGGGTGGAACTTCGCTCCCCGCATTTCAGGCTCGTCACCGACGCCGGCGAGCGAGCGGGCCGCGAACTTCTGCTGGCGCTCGAACAAGTCCGCTCCGCCTTTCGCGGCCTGGC
>ENA-ORXB01002523-ORXB01002523.1-sediment-metagenome-genome-assembly--contig:-NODE-2523-length-15381-cov-3.604809_pt1 | contig 15381 bp, 12 predicted proteins | sample MGYA00237863_ERZ511475 | MGnify/ENA primary metagenome ERZ511475 (study PRJEB26305, sample SAMN06343858) | sediment metagenome | isolation source: hot spring sediment | place: Canada: British Columbia... | reverse complement strand
CTGGGCACCGGCGATCCCTACTACGAAGACTGCATGCGGCGCCTGGCGGCGGAGCATCCCCGAAACGTCCGGGTCCGGATTGCCTTTGACGACGCTCTGGCGCACAAGATCGAGGCCGGCGCCGACATGTTGCTGATGCCCAGCCGCTACGAGCCTTGCGGGCTGAACCAGATCTACAGTCTGCGCTACGGCACCGTTCCGATCGTGCGCGCCACCGGCGGCTTGGACGACACCGTGGATGAGGCGACGGGTTTCAAGTTCGCCGACTACTCTGCTGCGGCGCTGCTCGAGGCCGTAGGCCGGGCGCTGGCGGCCTACCGGAACCGGGAGGCCTGGCAGGCGATGATGATCCGCGGCATGAAGAAGGACTTCTCCTGGGACGCCTCCGCGCGCGAGTACGCCGCGCTCTACCGGAGCCTGCTCGACTGAGCCGGCCGCGGGCTTCCGGCTCAGATTTCGCGCACGACCTCGAACGCCATCAGCCGGCCGAGCATGTCGATGGCGGGAGTCTGGTCGCCGTAGAAGACCACGCGGTGCAGGCCGGCGCTGTAGCTGCGCAACCATCGGGCGGCGTCGGCGACGCGCGTGCGAACCTGGCTGCGGCATCCCCGATCGCTCGAAACCGGACCCAGAGCCTCGCCCGTGGAGACGAGCATCCGGCGGGGGCCGTCAAAACGGGCGACGGTCACGGTGTCGCCGGCCGGCATCAACACCTGGAGCACGGCGCCTTCGTTGGTCTCCAGGTGGTTGCGAATGATGTACGGAGAAGGCGGCGCATGCAGCCCCCGCATCTTCGTGGCCGCGACGCAGTGCGCGTGGATGACTTCATTGCGGCTCAAGTCGAAGACCGGATCGGAAATGAAGCCGGGCATCGACGAATAGGAGGTGACCAGCATCTGGGTCATCGCCGAGTGCAAGTCCGCTTCGCAGACGCCGTAGAGGCCGGCGTCGTTGAACTTGGAAAAGGCGATGCAGGGATAGCCGGGCAGCGTATTGGCGGCCAGCGTGCCGAAACAGTCGATGGTCAGGGCATTGGCCTTCTCGCGGCGCAACAGCTCCTGGAGAGCGAGCCAGAAGCGCACGCCGTTCGAGATCTCCTCGGGCGAAGGCTCGACGACGCGCAGCGCACCGCGGACGAATTCGTCGGTGGCTTTTCGGGCCCGCTCGGCATCGACGGCGCGGAAGGCGTCCACGAATTCCGGGCCGGTAAGGAACTGGAAGCTCGTGCCGAAGTGGCCCTGGTAAGCGTCGGCGATCTGCCGGCGGGGGCCGGGCGTGGTGGCGCCGACCAAGACCTTGCTCTTGCGCAGGTGGCGCGCGGTCCGGAAGGCGCGCAGGTAGGGATCGAGGTCGACATAGTTGGTGGTGGCGACGACGTCCAGCTTCCGGCCCTGCTTCTGCAACGCGGCCACCGTCGACCAGGCATGTGTGGCGTAGGGGCGCGAGAAGACCAGCGCCGGCACTTCCAGGGCGTCAATCAGCGGGCGCATCGGCGGCGTCGGCTGCGAAAGCGGAATCATCAGCACGCCGTCGATGTCCCCCATCTTTTCGAGCCAGGGGCGGACCTGCTCCGGGGTACGCAAGATCTCGCCGCCCAAGAGGCGAACCATCGCCGCGTTCCGGCGGGCCACCTCGGCCAGGCGGGCCTCGACATCGGCGACGTCCTGGGCGACGTCGAGCGTGGGCTTCGGCCAGTGCACCCTCTCGGAGGCCAGATAGACACGCGCGACGGCCGCCGGTTCGTCACACGGCAGCGTGTCCGTCGCGGCCGCACGGAGCAAGCGGGCGAAGGGAGCCAGGGCGCAAGCCAAGCCGAACTGGCGGCGGCTCGAAAGCCAAGTTGAAGTCGACATGAGCGCCTCCTTGTAGCGAGCGGTCCTATCGTAACAAGATTATCAGGTCTTTTCGATTGATTTGTGGCTCCGCCCGCGCCGGAACTCCGAGGCCTACTCGCCCTCCGGCACTCGTCTTCCGCCCAGCCACTCGGCCAGCCAGTCGAAGGCCTCCTCCTGCATCTCGGCGTTGAACTGGTGCGGCACGTCATAGAAGCGCATCCGGTAGCGCTCGGGGCGGCCGAGGGCCTCATAGACGGCCTGAATCTTCCTGGCGGCTGCCTCCATGCCGGCGCGCGTGAACAGGCGGTCCCGGGCGCAATTCTGCACAAACAGAGCGCAGTCGGCAGCGCCGAGGGAGGCGATATCGGGATGGTCCAGATGGGCATGCGCGCTCGCGGCGTCGAACAGGGCCATGTGGGAGGCGTAGGGAAGATCCCAGGTGGTGGCGAGCGAAGTCATCCAGCCGACGATGACCGCCGCCTTCAAGCGCGGCTCGAGGCCCGTGAGGTAGGTGGCGCGGTAGCCGCCGCCGGACAGCCCGGCACAGCCCAGCCGCGAAGCGTCCACCTCGGCCAGGGAGGCCAGCGCGTCCACCGCGCGGCGATCGTCGTGCGCCACGATGCCCATCCAGGTGGTGCCGGCAAAGCCCAGCCAGGTCTGAAGCACGGGCGCCTGCTCGCGGAGGAAGGTGTTCCAGGCGCGGACATACTCCACCTGGCCGGGCTCAAGACCCGCCAGACGCTTCCTCAGTTCTTCGGGCGGCTCGCGGTACTGGAGACGGCGATCGCCCCAATAGAAGGCGTCGGGCACCAGGACGACGAAGCCGCGGCGCGCCAACTCCTCGGCCCAGGCGCGCCCGCCGTAGTACTGCTCGCGAAAGGCGGCGAGCGCCGCGTGCTCACCTTCGGTTCGCACCAGCTTCTCTTTGCCGTGATAGAACCAGCCTCCGTGATCGTGCAACGCCACCACGCCCGGAAAGGGGCCGCGCCCCGTCGCGGGCACCAGCAGGAAGGCGGGAATTCGATAGTGAGCCGAGCCGGCGAAGGAGATCGTGCGGATCTCGAGCCCGTCACGGCGCCTCACCGCGTGCAGCTTCAGGTCGAGCGGCACGGCCTTGGGGAAGTAGGCGAGCGCGCGCTCCAGCTCAGCCCGGGCAAGCGTGCGCCACTCATCGACCGGCAGGGCGCCCTTGTTTTCGAAGGCCATGGGGAATCCCCGTTCCCGCTGAATGGAGCGGGCGACCTCGGCCAGGTTGCCGAGCCAGCTTTCCGTCCGTTGCGCGAGAAGCGTGGAAAAGGCGAACACGATGCAGACGAGGGTGCGTCTCATAGCCGCCATGCTAGCTCTTGGCGCCCCTCCGGCGGCGGGGCATTCCGGATAATCTGGTTTAACGAAGGGAGATCGAGCATGGAGAAAAGCCGGAGAGCTTTCCTGCACCTGACCGGCGCAACTCTGGCGGCCGGTCCGGCGGTGGTTCCCAGCCGCGCCCGGGGCGCCAACGATCGCCTCGCCTATGGGGTGATCGGGACCGGGGGACGCGGCCGGTGGTTGAACCGGACCTTTCAGGAGCTCGGCGCGCAGTGCGTGGCGCTGTGCGACGTCTACGAGCCGAATCTGGAGCTGGCCCGCAAGGAGTCGCCCGCGGGCGTGAAGACTTACGCCGACTACCGAGAAATGCTGGCGCAGCCGGGCATCGATTTCGTCGTGATCGCCACGCCGGACCACCATCACCGCCCGAATCTGCTCGCCGCGCTCGAGGCGGGCAAGGACGTCTACCTGGAAAAACCTTTGTCCATGTCGCTTGAGGAAAGCGAGGAGATGGTGCGTGCGGTGAGAAGGGCCCGGCAGATCGTGCAGATCGGCATGCAGCGCCGGAGCATGCCTTTCATTTGGCGTGCCAAGAGCCTCATCGACGAGGGAATGCTGGGGAAGATCTCGATGGTGAAGGCCAAATGGAACTGGAACTTCACCTTGCCGCTCGACAACTCCCCCTTGCCGGGAAAGCTGGACTGGGATCGCTTTCTCGGTCCGGCGCCCAGGCGTCCGCTCGAGCCGCGACGGTTCCGCTGGTGGCGCGCCTTCTGGGACTATTCCGGAGGCAACATGACCGATCAAGGCACGCACCTGATGGACGTGGTGCAGTGGCTGACCAATACCGGGCCGCCTCTGGCGGCCGACTGCGCCGGAAAGATCATCGACGCGCCGGGCGCCGAGGTGCCCAACGTCTTCTCGGCTACCTTTGAGTACCCCGACTTGCTGGCCACCTGGACGCTGGACTACCGGACCTCATTCGAGTACGATTGGTCGATCCAGTTCATCGGGGACAAGGGCGCGATGGTGCTTGACCGGCATGGATCGCGCATCTTCAGCGATCCGGGGCCCTCGGGGACGCCTTGGGCAATGAAGGGGCAGCCTGAGCTGATCTACCGGGAGGCCGATCGAGACAGTCCGGCGCGGCATCTCCAGAACCTGCTGGATTGCATACGCCTGCGGAAGGAGCCGAACTGTCCGATTGAAGTTGCGGCCGCCGCCGTCGCGGGCCCGCATATGGCCAATCTGGCCTGGCGCCAGGGACGGAAGGTGAAGCGGCCCGCCGCTTCGTCGTGAGCCTGGCGCCGGCTGGCCTCCGCGCCCGCGGCGCTTCTACGGCTTCTTCGCTGCGGCGTTTGCCGAACCACCCGTGGCCGCAGCCGCCTTGGCCGCCTCTTCGTTATACAGCTTGATGATGTCCTGCGTGATGTCGATGTTGTTGGCGGCAAACAGGACCGGCGTCTGAGGATTGCTCACGTCGAGGATCAGCGAGTAGCCGTTGTCGTTGGAGTACTTGCTGATCACCGCCATCATGCGCTGGCCGAGCGTCTGGAGGAGTTTCTCCTGCTCGCGCTGAAACTCCTCCTGAGCGTCCTCCTGGGCGCGGTTGAGATCGCGCGTTTTTTGGTCGATCTCGCGAGCGAGCTGGCGGCGGCGCTCCTCGCCCATCGTATTGCTGCCCTTGCTCAACTCCGCTTGCAGGGAGGCGATTTCATTCCGCATGCTCTCGAGCTTCTTGCTCGTGGGTTCGAACTTCGCCTGGAGCTCGGCGACGGCCTTCTTGCCGTCCTCGGTGCTCACCAGCGCCTGTTGGACGTGAATGATCCCCACTTTGTTCGGGGCGGCCTGGGTCTGCCCGGCCGCCGTCCACGCCAGGGCGCAGACGAGCACGGAAGCCATCGAAATCGATTTGTTCACTTTGAAAACTCCTGAGGCTATTCCTGATGCTAGCATACGCGGAGACCCGTCGTTGTCCCCTCAAAATGTCCGGCTGATCGTGAACCGGAACATCCGGCGCTGTTCATAGTAAGGAAAGGCCTGGCCGAAGCGGATGACCGAATCGAGAAACGACGCCTGGTTGGGGAAGTAGGAGCGGTCGGCCACCACCGGCGGCTGGAGCCAGGTCTGGACGACGTGAGGATTGTAAGCCCAGTAGAGCCGGAACGGTGCGTTGACGACCGGCATCATGATCTGGAACTCGAAGCCGGTGGAGGTGCGCAAGCTCTGCGTGACGCTGTCGAGGACCGCCTTGCCGTCGAAGGCAGCCTGCGGGAACCGCCCGTTGAGCTCCGCCAGCCGGCCGGAATTCAGCTTGAGCTGGTTGGGGAAGATGATCTTGTTGATGCCGGCGTCGAAGAACAGGGCCAGTGTCAGCGGTCCGACGATCGGGATGCGGTATTCGAAGTTGCCCACCGCCTGGGCGTCTCCGCCGGGGAAGATCATCTGATAGATGGGCACCTCTTGCGTGACCGGCGCGAAGGCGACGCGGCCGTCGGAGGTGATGATCTTCTGCGTGCGGGCCGAGCCGTCGTCGTTGAGGATCCGCGCGCGGGTAAAGCTCGGCACCCAGGCCACCGGGATGATGCTCCAGATCTCGAAGCCCCGCACGTCGTTTTCGCCGCCCATGTAGAAGCGATGGAACGGCGGGGCGGCCACTCCGCCGTAGCCGGTCACCACGCGCCCGAGGAAGTGCACGCCCCAGACGTGCCCCTGCCGCAGGGCCGGCCGGAACATCTTGAAGTCGATGGTGGGCGAGATCATCTGCACGTTGCCGCCGATGCCGGCAAACGAGGTCGAAACAAAGATCTGCCTGCCGCTGGAGGGCGTGATGGGGTGATTGACGGTGTTGTAGTGGTAGGCCGGCACGATGCGGCTGGTGCGGATGCCGGTGAGCGAATTGGGACCGTCCAGTCCCTGAAAGTTGATGTAGTCGAAGTATTCCTTCGACGCCTCGCTGAGCGTCTCGATGTCCTGCCGGTCAAAGCCGTAGGTGATGCTGACGCGCGCAAACGACCGCCGCAGCGGATAGCTGACGAAGGTCGTGAAGCCGTAGCCTTGCGAGATGTAGTTGAGCAGATTCTGCTGGCCCAGGGCGTTGAACAGCGGGATGAGGTTGCGCCCGGTGAGCAGGCTCAGCTCGCGGCCCTGGTCGAAGTTGAAGCGCGTGGTGTAGATGGTGAAGCCGGCCTGGATGGGCCGGTCGAACAGGTACGGCTCGGTAAAGCCGAAGGTGACGTTCTTCAGGCGCGTGCCCACCTGAGCGTCGATGCTGAGTGTTTCGCCCAGACCGAGGAAGTTGTTGGTGGCGTATCCGAAACCGAGGAAGGAACCGGCGATGCCGCTGACGCCGCCGGTCATCTGCACGGAGTTCTTGCCCCGCTCCTTCACCTTGAGGGTGATATCGACCGTGTTGGTCTTGGTGTCGCGGCGGATCTCGGCCGCTTCCTCCTCTTTCAGCACCTCGAAGTAGCCGAGCTGGTTCAGCCGGAGAATGCTCACCTCCCAGAGGCGGGTGTTGAACATGTCGCCTTCGTCGATGAGCAGCTCGCGCCGGATCACTTTGTCGCGCGTCGTGGTGTTGCCGGAGAAATCGATGCGGCGCACGAAGAACTGCTTGCCCTCCTCGACCGAGAGGTTCAAGTCGACGAGGTTGGTGCCGGGCACCGGCTCCGGGTAGGGTTCCGGAACGAAATCGATGTAGCCGAACTCGCCGTAGAGCTTGCGCATGTTCTCCAGGCCCTTGCGCAGCTTTTTGGTGGAGAAGATGTCGCCCTTCTCCATGCCGAACAACGGCCGCATCAGCGTCTCCGGCGTGCGGAAGAGCTTGACGCCCTCGAAATTGATCTTGTTGAGCCGGTACTGCCGGCCTTCCTCGAGCCGGATGGCGATGTCGGCCCGCTTGCCCGGTTTGTTGGGATAAAAGAGCGGAACCTTGAACTTGCCGCCGCCCACGTCGCGGATGTCGACTTTGTGATCGAGAGCCCGCGCGGTGAAGTAGCCCCGCTCCTGGTAGTGGTTGCGGACCCGGTCCTTGTCCTCCTCCAGCTTGGTGGAATCGAACGCCTTGGAGAAGAGGTCTTCAAACAACAACGAGTACGGAATACCGATTGGCCTCAGGTTCTTCATCGCGCGGATGACGGCGCGATCACTGAAGACGGAGTTGCCGTCGATGTCGATCTTGCCCACCTTGACCTTCGGGCCCTCGTTGATGCGGAAGGTGATTTCGAGCGACGACGGCGGCACCTGGCGGATCACCGGCTCGACGGTGGCAAACTGCCGCCCGCGCTCGGCCAGGAACTCCTTGAGCACCACCGTGGCCTGCTGGATCTTGTTGGGGTCGTACTGGGTTTCGACCGCCAGGCCGACCCGCCGCTCCTTGAAGCGATCGAGGATCTCCGAGATCTGGATCGACTTGTTGCCTTCGTACTTGATGGTGCGGACCACGCGGCGTTCCACCACGCGGAAGCGAACAACCCAGCCGTACTTGCCCCGTTCCCGTTCGAGCGTGATGTCGTCGAAGCGCCCGCTGTTCCACAGGGCCATGAAATCCCGATGCAGGGCCTCCGGGTCGTACTTGTCCCCCTTCTTGCTGAAGATCATCGCCCGGAGCGTGTCCTGCGGCACGCGCCGCGCTCCGCGAAACTCGATCGCTTCGATGATGTCCTGGACCGGTTCCTCGGCCTTGGGCGGCTGCGCCTCTTTGGGGGCCTCGAAGGGCGAGGGCGGCCTCTGCGGCTTGGGCTCCTCCTGGGCGACCGGAGGCGCCTCGAAGGGGGAAGGTGGCCTCTGCTGCCCGGCGCCGGAGGAGCCGGCCTGGGGCACGGTTTCAAACGGGCTGGGCCGCTGCGGAGGACCTTGCGGCTGCGCCTGGTCGGCCTCTGCGGGCGCTGCCGGGGCGGCCGTTTGGGCCGGCGCCGCGGGAACCGCCAATAGCAAGCAAACCACCCAGCCCAGGCGTCTCCGCCTGCTCGCGCTCATCAGAATCCGGGTTCCTTTCCAGTCCGCGGTGCCCGTGGAGACGTGAACGGCTTGCATGAGGTTTCAGGTTTCCACTGCCGGCGCGGGTTTGATCTTATATTCTAGCGAATGCGGCCCGATCCCGGCCAACCCCGGTCAGCAGACCTCGAGGCCCCCCGGCCGTCAACTGCTCAAGCCGGCGGAGGCGGGCCAGGCCCCCAACGCCATCAAGCCGTCTCCGTCTTCAGATGACGGCGGAGAGCAGAATCAACCTGCCTCGGGCCCATTCCAGCACGGCTACGGTTCCCCGTCCGGCGTTGCCTCTTGGGCCGCCACGCCGCCGAGATCCCGTTATTGTTAACGCCGGCGCGTCAGCATACAATGAACCGGGCTGAAAACAACGGACTTGCTCCGCCGGCGCCGGCCGGAACGCCTTTGCCTCGGGCCGCTAGTCCGCGGCGGCCTCCCGGGCCTCTTTCTCGTGCTGGTAGTAGTAGGAATAATACGAGGAGTACTTGCTGTACAGCTCCCGGTGATGCGCGCCGTTGGCCACCACGCCGAGCAGATTGTTCTCGCACAGCGTCTGCACCGCCCTTGTGACCGATTCAATCGTCGTCACGCCGATGCGCACCACCAGCAGCGTGCCGTGACAGAGCGTGCCCAGAAGGTTGGCGTCGGAGGCGTACAACAGCGGCGGCGTATCGAGGATGACCCAGTGGAAATGACGCGCAAGCTCCTCGATCATCTGCTTGCAACGGGTTAGGTTGAGCAGCTCGAGCGGATTGATGACCGCCTCGCCGGCGGCCATCACATACAGGTTCATGCCGGCCACCTTCCGGATGGTCTCGCGCAGCGTCGCCCGTTCCCGGAGGTAGTCCGTGATGCCGGGGGTGCGGCTGAGATTGAAATAGCTATGGAGCACCGGGCGGCGGAAGTCGAAATCGCACAGCAGCGTCGGGTTGTCCGCCAGTTGCGCCTCGGCGATGGCCAGGTTCGCAGAGGTGAACGACTTGCCCTCGGCCGGCCCGGGCGAAGTGATCACCACCGTCCGGATGGGCTGTAGCGTCTGGAGGTGATTCAGGCGTGTTCGCAGGCTGCGGAACTCCTCGGCCGGGCTCGCGCCGACAGCCCCGGCGCCGCCCACCACGATCAGATGGGAGTCCGGGGGCGGGGTGAATTCCACCTCCTCAATCTCTTCGAGGAAGGCCGACCGCCGCGGCTCGGCGGTGAGGATCGGGGGCGCCCCAATGGCGCCCGGCTGCGCTGCCGGCGCCGCAGGGGGGCCGGCCGTTTCGGCCTTTCTCAGCGCATCGTGAACCCGGCTCATAACACCTCCGTCGCCGCCAAAGCGAGCCTCACACTTTGGTGGCGTAGTAGTAGTAGACCGCCCCGGCCATGATCAGAAGCGACAGGAAACAGGCAGCCGACCAGGCCAGCCAGGCGATCCGTCGCCGCCGCATGACCACCAGATCGTTCTCAAGCAGGGGCACGCTGCCGAGCACCGCCAGCCGCGTGTAGGCGCGGACGTCCTTGATTGTTTTGAGCGTCGTGTCTTTGACCTCCCGCGCAAACACCAGCATGCCGCCCACGACCAGACCGGCCGCCAAGCCGCCCAGCACGATCTGGTGACGCTTCGGCTCCGAGGGTCTTTCCGGCAGCGAGGCCTGGTCGAGCATCTCGAGCGTCTCGCCCTGCTTGCGGTTCTCCAGGTCGGTGGCGATCTCCGACTGTTGCATCTTCAAGTTCAGATCGTTGTAAGTGCGTTTGGCCAGCTCCACTTCGCGCATCATCGAGATGTACTCCTGCTCGTCGGCGGGCGCCACCTGCATGGCCCGGCGCGCCTCCTCGATCTGGGCGTTCACGCGCTCGATCTCGCGCTGGTGCTCGGCAATCTGCATGTCCCTGGCCTGGATCTGGATCTGCATGGTCGCGATCCGGTTGTTGAGCTCGCGGATTTCCCGGGCCTGCTCCGGCGTCAGTCGCCGGGCCTCGGACTCGCCGACAGGTTGGGTCTGCGCCATCAGGTACTGTTCTCGTTCGCGCCGGAGCAGGTCGAGCTGCGCCTTGAAGCGGACCACATCCGGGTGGTTGGGTTTGTAAGCCTCGAGTAGGCGCGCCAGGTTCAGCTCCGACTCCCGGAGCCTCTGATCGAGCGCAGCCAGGCGCGGATCGGCGATGGCGCGCGGCTCCTCGGGGCGGATGTTCAAGATGCCGTCGATGCGGTCCCGCAGGAGCTGCATCTCGGAGTTAGTCACCAGTTTTTCCTGTTCCAGGCGCGCGATCGCGCCGTTCAGCGTCGTCACCCGTGCCTCCAGGGCCGTCAACTTCTGGACGTTGGCGTTCCACTGGTCGGGCAGTTTGCCCATGTGGCGGATGCGGTACTCCGTCAGCTTTTGGTCGAGTTCCTCGAGATTCTTCTTGGCGCTCAACCACTGCTCCCGCAAGAACTGGGTCGTCATCGCCGATTGCAGCGCCCGCTGGCGCTGGTTCTCGCTGATGAAGCGGCTGGCCAGATCCTGGGTGACCTTCTGGGCCAGAAAGCGGTTTTCGTAGCGGAAGGAGATCCGGAAGGCGGACAGGGAATCGCCCCGCCGCGAATCGCCCTTCAGCGTCTCCACGCGCCCGATGTCGATGTTCTGCCGCATCAAACCGACAACATCCTCCATCGGCATGCGCGCCCGTTCGCGCGGGTAGAGTCCGTAAGTTTCGATCACGCTGCGCAGCGCGGCGCGGCTCAGGATGGTTTGGGCCATCGAGTCGATCCGGGCCGACATAGCCACGTTGATGTTGGTCGGCACCAGCCGTTCGGGAATCTGGGGGGGCACCACGCGGATGACCGCCGTCGAGACATAGGTGTCGGGCCAGAGGAATGCGATCACCACCGCCAGCACCAACCCGGCCAGCGCCGGACCGGCGATCCAGCCCTTGTTTCGCCGGACGATCTCGATCAGGTCTTCGACATCGAGCTGCCGCCGGGACACCGTCCCGGTGTCGGGGGCGGCTCCCCCGGGGGGCGTAAAGATGGAAGCGGATGCCATCCTCTGTTGAACCTCCTCGCTCCGGCGCCCACGGCCGGCGTGCGCTCACGGCACTATAATATGATCGCCGTTTTCCAGATAAATATTCTGCTCCAGGTTCTTCCCTTCGATCACCTCATTGTAGTTGAACCTGAAGCGCTTATTGCCCCGGAGGATGACGATCTTCTTGCGTTTGGCCCATTGCTGGAAGCCGCCGGCGCCGCTCAAGGCCTCCAAGACGGTGGTCGGCACGGTGAGCGGGAAGGCGCCGGTCCGGTTGACCTGTCCGGTGATGTAGTACTTCTTGCTGCGAACCGCCCGAACCTCCACCGTCACCTCCGGGCGGTTGAGGAACTCCGAGAGTTTCTCGGTGACGTTTTGCGCCAGGGCTTGCGGCGTGCGGCCGGCGGCCTGGAGGTCGCCGATCAACGGCAACGTGATCTTGCCGTCCGGCCGAACGGTCACCTCCCCGGAGACGTCCGGCTCGCGCCAGACCCGGATCCGCAGTTGGTCCTCCGGTCCGATGACGTAGCTGCTCGGATCCACCGGCGCCGAGGGCGTGTCCGCGCCGGGTTTGATCTCCTCGATCCTGGGGATGTTGGAAGTGGGAGCCGGCGGGGCTCCCTCCTGGGGATTCTGCGCCTCGGCCGCCGTGGCGGCAGCCAGCACAAGCACCATACCGAAGAGACGCTTAACGCTTTGCAGGCTCATGGTGAGTCGATGGGGTGCAGCCGTGGCGGCGCGGCCCCAAACTGGTGAATGCGCACGTTGCCTTCATTGTAACGCGAGGGCTTGCCGAATGCGACGGCGCCCGGCCGCTATACTTGTGGCAGCGACATGCTCTCTGCGAGGAGGCCTCTGATGGGATATTTTCTGGCGAAAACCGATCCTGCGGCCTATTCGGTCGATGAGCTGGAGCGCGAGGGCGTTACGGTGTGGGATGGGGTGAGAAACCCCCAGGCGGTTCGCGCGGTGCGTGAAATGCGCCCCGGCGACCTGGTTTTCATCTACCACAGCGGCGGCGAGTCGGCCGTGGTCGGCTTGGCCGAGGTCGCCGGCGGGCCACGGCCTGATCCGCGCGACGCCAAATCCTGGGTGGTCGATTTGCGCTTTCTGGCGCGGCTGGAGCCGCCCACGCCGCTTGCGGAGATCAAGGCCTCAGGCCGGTTCGCCGACTGGGAGCTGGTGCGCCAGCCGCGACTTTCCACCATGCGGGCGCCCGAGAGCTTTGTCGCCTGGATGGGGCGGCGTTACCCGAAGCTGCGGCCCCAGTTCCTCACAGCCAGCCGCCGGGCGCCAGCCGCTTCAGATGCCGGTAGACGAGCGCCACAGGCAGGCCGACCACGTTGAAATAGCAGCCCTCGATGCGGTCGATGAAGCGGCAGGCGCGGCCTTGGATGGCGTAGGCGCCCGCCTTGTCCAGCGGCTCGCCGGTGGCCACATAGGCGGCGATCTCCTCCGGCGTCAAGGCGACGAACCGGACTCGCGTGCGCTCGACGTCGGTCAGCGCTCCCGCTGCGTGCCTCAGGCAGACGCCGGTGATCACCTCGTGCTCGCGGCCGCTCAGCAGCGCGAGCATCCGGACCGCGTCGGCCGCCCCGCAGGGTTTGCCCAGGACGTTGCCATCCAGGACGACCTCGGTGTCGGCAGCGAGAATGACCTCATCGGCAGCTTCCAGCTCGACGGCGGCCGCTTTGGCCCAAGCCAGACGGCGTACGAGCTCTTCGGGGCGCTCGCGCCCGTCGTGCTCCTCGGCGACGGCTGCGCTGCGGACGGTGAAGGGGATGCCGGCGGCGGACAGGATCTCGCGCCGGCGCGGCGAAGCGGAAGCCAGCACCAGCTTGGGCATCGTTTCTGGGCGGGGCGGCGGACTCAGCCGGAGCCGCCGGCGGGCATGGCAGCCTCGCCGCTGATGGCTTCGGCATAGAGATAGAAGCCGAACAAGGGCCTCGGGTCGCCACGCCCCCAGCGGCTCATCTTCCACTTCGCCTTCAGGTAGCTCACCTCCGGATGCTTGCCTAGGTCGACCACGATGGTGTAAGTGCCGCAGTAGAACTTTTGCGGAAAGGCGGCCAGGGGGCGCTCCCCCCAGTCGGCACCATCGGCCGAGCCCCAAATCGAAACGTCCAGGCTCTCCTGCTCGATGATGCGCGTGATGCCCAGTGTCATCACGATCAGCTTCCCTTTCAGGGGGCCGAGGGCAAACGCCTCGGACTCGCCGTCGGAGCGCTGCACGCTTTCCGCGACGAGGAAGTTGGGGAGCAGGGAAGCGGCGTTCGCTGCCATAGCTTCACCTCTGGGCGGTCAGGCGAGTTTCTTCAGTCGCTCTCCCGCTTCCTCTAGCGTCTCATATTTCTTGGGGAAACAGAAGCGGACCAAGGATGCGCCGCGCGAGGGGTCTTCAAAGAAGCTGGAGCCCGGCACGGCCGCTACGCCGGCAACCTCGATCAGCCGGCGCACGAACTCGAAATCGTTCCCGAGACCGAAGCCGGAAATGTCGGTCATCACGTAGTAGGCGCCCCGGGGCCGATAGCAGCGGAAGCCGGCCGCCTCCAGCGCCGCCAGCATCATGTCGCGCCGGCGGGCGTAGTCGGCTGCGAGCGAGGCATAGTAGGCCTCCGGCTGGCCGAGAGCCGCCACGCCGGCGTGCTGGAGCGGCGCCGCCGCGCCCACCGTCAGAAAGTCGTGGACCTTGCGAATCGAGTCGGTGAGGTCCGGCGCGGCGATCACCCAGCCGACCCGCCAGCCCGTCACCGAGTAGGTCTTGCTCATGCTGTTGACCAGGATCGCGCGCTCGCGCATGCCGGCGAGCGTCATCATCGGGATGTGCCGCGCGCCGTCGTAGACGATGTGCTCGTAAATTTCGTCGGTGATCGCCAGAGCGTCGAACTCCTGACAAAGCTCGGCGATCAAGGCGAGCTCCTCGCCCGAGAACACCTTGCCTGTGGGATTGTTCGGCGTGTTCAGGATGACGGCTTTGGTGCGGGGGCTGAAGACGCGGCGGAGCTCGGCCGGATCGAAGCGCCACTCCGGAGGTTCCAGCCGCACCAGGCGGCGCCGGGCCCCGGCAAGATGGGTATCGGGCCCGTAGTTCTCGTAGAAGGGTTCGAAAATGATGATCTCCTCCTCCGGCTCGGTGACGGCCAGCAGCGAGGCGATCATGCCCTCGGTGGCCCCGCAACAGACGGTGATCTCGCGATCGGGATCGAGTTCCAGGCCGTAGCAGCGGGCATACTTGGCGGCGATGGCCTCGCGCAAGGGCTTGGCGCCCCACGTGATGGTGTACTGATTCCAATCCTCGGCGATGGCCCGGCGCGCCGCTTCTTTCAGAAATTCCGGGGCGGGGAAGTCGGGGAAGCCCTGGGCGAGGTTCACCGCCCCGGCCTCGAGCGCCAGCCGCGTCATTGCGCGGATCACCGACTCGGTGAAATGTGCCGTGCGCCGGCTCCGAAAACGGGGACGCGCGCCGCCGTCTTCCCGGGGACGGACTGAGGTCTTTTCCAAAGGCCAGGCCACTCTTTCGAAAAGGGTAGCAGATCGTCGGGCGCATTCCGCCGGCGGAAGACGCCGGCCATGCTGATCCACCACGCGCGGCAACTCAGCCCGCATTGCCATGCAAAGACGCCACCTCCACATTCCGATCGCCGGCTTTGAGCGGCGCCTGCGCCCGAACGGCGCATGGCGGAAGCGCCGCAGCTCCGTTTGAACGGGCCCGCCGGTTGCGCTAGCCTGAAACGGAGGGACGGCACGCTCTTCGAAGTGCGCGCTCGCTTCAGCTCGATCCTCCTGCTTGCTCTGACCGCCTCGTTGTGGGCCGGCCGGTGCCACGCCCAGCAATCGCCCGCCGAGGCCAATTTTCAGAACTGCCTCGGCGGCCTGCCCAATTGCGATCTGTCATTGCTAACGCCAGGACAGATCACGCTGGTGTCGGAGGCTTTCAAGAAACGAAACTTCGAGAAGTGTCTCGAAGGGGGACCGGCTTGCGATCCCACCATGCTGAACGCGCGGGAGTTAGACGCGGTCCTCGCCGCCCGCAAGCGGCGCAACCTCGAGCGCTGTCTCAACGCTGCGGCGAGCTGCGACACGGCGCTTCTGGACGATGCTGAGCTCCGGCGGGTCCAGGCCGAGCGCAGGCGAAGAAACTTGGAATCCTGCTTGGAGGGTTCGCCTCGTTGCGACCCGACTATCCTTGATGCGGCCGAGGCTGAGGCCATGGCCAACGCCCGGCGGCGGCGCAATCTCGACAACTGCCGGCGCGGTGC
>ENA-ORXB01002521-ORXB01002521.1-sediment-metagenome-genome-assembly--contig:-NODE-2521-length-15394-cov-4.620095_pt1 | contig 15394 bp, 12 predicted proteins | sample MGYA00237863_ERZ511475 | MGnify/ENA primary metagenome ERZ511475 (study PRJEB26305, sample SAMN06343858) | sediment metagenome | isolation source: hot spring sediment | place: Canada: British Columbia... | reverse complement strand
GCAAGGTGGCTCTGCCGCGGGGAAAATGAGAGTGGTTGTAGAGGAGGAGGTTGGAGATGGCAAAGGTGTATTACGACAACGACGCCGATCTTTCCCTGCTGGAGGGGAAAACGGTAGCCATAATCGGGTACGGCAGCCAGGGACACGCCCACGCCCTCAACCTGCGCGATTCCGGCGTGAAGGTGGTAGTGGGCTTGCGCGAGATGGACCCCGACCGCCCCAAGGCGCAGGAGGCGGGCTTCGAGGTGTTGACCATGGCCGAGGCGGCGGCAGCGGGCAACATCGTGGTCATGCTGGTGCCCGACCAGTTCCAGCGTGAGGTCTACGAGGGAAGCATCCGTAAGGGCCTCAACGAGGGGGATGCACTCTTCTTCGCCCACGGCTTCAACATCCATTACTGCCAGATAATACCACCCGAGAATATCGACGTGATCATGGTGGCCCCCAAGGGTCCTGGGCACATGGTGCGCCGCGTTTACCAGGAAGGAAGCGGTGTTCCTTCCCTGGTGGCCGTATACCAGGACTTCACGGGCAAGGCCAAGGATGTCGGGCTGGCCTATGCCAAAGGACTGGGAGCGACCCGGGCGGGAGTGCTGGAAACCACTTTCGCCGAGGAGACGGAAACCGACCTCTTCGGCGAGCAGTGCGTGCTCTGCGGCGGCGCCGTGGAGCTGGTGCGCGCCGGCTTCGATACCCTGGTAGAGGCGGGGTACCAGCCGGAGATCGCCTACTTCGAGTGCCTGCATGAGCTCAAACTCATTGTCGATCTCATCTACGAGGGCGGCATCTCCTACATGCGCTACTCCATAAGCGACACCGCCGAATACGGCGACATGACGAGAGGCAAGCGCATCATAACAGAGGAGACGCGGCGGGAGATGCGTCGCATTCTGGAAGAGATTACCACGGGAGAGTTCGCGCGCGAGTGGATCCTGGAAAACCAGGCGGGACGGCCGGTTTACAACGCCCTACGCCGCCGCGACGCCGAGCATCTTATCGAGAAGGTGGGAAAAGAGCTGCGCTCCATGATGAGTTGGTTAGAGAAGAAATGAACGGGAGAGATAAACCCGTTGCTATATAAGTGACAGTGTGAAAAGACAAGAACAAAGGACGAGTTTGCGTTCTGGAAATGGAGGTAAACATTGATACGCAAGGAATATCTGATGACCCCAGGCCCCACGCCCATACCGCACCAGGTCAGCCTGGCCCAGGCGGAGCCCATCATCCACCACCGCACGCCCGCTTACACCGAGCTCTTCGTGCGCATGGTGGAGGGCTTGAAGAAGGTATTGCTGACGGAGAAGGACCTCCTGACCTTCGCTGCCTCTGGCACCGGAGCCATGGAGGGAGCGGTATCCAACTGCTTCAGCCCCGGAGACCGGGTACTGGTGGCGGTGGGAGGAAAGTTTGGGCAACGCTTCGCGGAGATAGGCAAGGTTTACGGCCTTGAGGTGGAAACCTACGAATATCCTTGGGACGAAGCGGCGGACCCGGAGGTTATTGCCCGCTACCTCAAGGAGAAACCGGACATCAAAGGGGTTTTTGTGACCCACAGTGAGACCTCCACGGGAGTGGTCAACGATGTCAAGGCCATCGGCGAGGTGATCAAGGATACCCCAGCTATCCTGGTGGTGGACTCCATCAGCGGCGCGGGAGCTCTGGAGCTGCGCACCGATGACTGGAACATCGATATTCTGGTGACCGGCTCGCAAAAAGCTCTCATGACCCCGCCGGGACTGGCGGCGGCGGCGGTAGGACCCAAGGCCTGGGAGCTGATAGAGAAAGCGAAATCGCCCGCATATTACTTCTGTTTCTTGAAGGCGCGCAAGAAATACGCCGCGGACAGCCCGCAAACCCCCTATACCCCGGCGGTGAGCCTGGTCAAGGGGATGTCCATGGCCGTGGACCTGCTTCTAGAGGAGGGTCTCGAGGCGGCCTGGGAACGTCACCGCGTCCTGGCCGAGTGCGCCCGGGCGGCGGTGCGGGCTATGGGGCTGGAGCTTTTCCCCAAGGTGCTGGAGCGGGCTTACGCGGTTACCGCCGTCAAGGCCCCCGAGGGGATAGGCGGTGGCGATATCGTGAGGCATATGAACCGCATACACGGCGTGATCATCGCCGGCGGCCAGGAGCGCCTCAAAGGGCAGATATTCCGCATCGGACATGTGGGTTACTACAACTTCTTCGACCTCGCCCTGACCATCTCCGCCCTGGAAATGACCTTAAAGGAGCTGGGCTACCCGGTGGAGCTGGGCGCGGGTATGGCGGCGGCGGAACAGGTATACTTGAACGAAACGCGGAAGAAAGGATGAGAAAGAGGCCAAAAGAATTATTTTCCAATGAAAGGAGGGCTTGCCTTGACACGGGTGCTGGTGAAGGAAAAGATCGCCCCCAGCGGGATAGAGCTACTGCAACGTGATTTCGACGTGGATTACGAGCCCGACATGTCCCGCGAGGAGCTTCTGGAGCGCATTGGTGAATACGATGCCCTCATCGTGCGCAGCGGCACTAAAGTGGACGCCGAACTCATCCAAGCAGCGGACAAGATGAAGGTTATCGGCCGCGCCGGGGTGGGGGTGGACAATATCGACGTGGAGGCGGCTACCAAGCGTGGCATCATGGTTATCAACGCCCCTCAGAGCAACATCATCTCGGCCGCCGAGCAGACCATGGCCTTGCTCATGGCCATGTGCCGCAACGTTCCCGAGGCGGTCGCCTCCCTGCGGGAGAAGCGTTGGGACCGCAAGAGTTACGAAGGGGTGGAACTTTATCACAAGGTTATGGGGATCATCGGTTTGGGGCGTATCGGCACCCTGGTGGCCCACCGTTGCCAGGCTTTCGGTATGCACGTCATGGCCTACGACCCTTACGTTTCGGAGGAGAAGGCTAAAAAAATCGGTGTGGAGCTGGTGCAGGAGCTCGACGACTTGCTGCGACGGGCGGATTTCATAAGCGTGCACCTGCCCAAGACCAAGGATACTTACCATATGCTGGGAGAGGAAGAATTCTCCAAGATGAAGGATGGGGTGAGAATTCTCAACGTGGCCCGAGGCGGCATCATCGACGAGGACGCCTTATGCCAGGCGCTCGACTCCGGCAAGGTGGCCGGGGCCGCCCTAGACGTGTTCGAGAAGGAGCCGCCGACGGAATGCCCTCTCATCGGGCATCCCAAGGTCATCGCCACCCCCCACCTGGGGGCATCGACGCAGGAGGCGCAGGACCGCGCGGGCACCATGATCGCCGAGTTCGTGAGCGCGGCGCTCAAGGGGGAGTTCGTGAGCAACGTGGTCAACCTGCAGGCGCCGGCGGAGGTGGACGAAACGGTGCGCATGTTCATTCCCCTGGCGGAGAAGCTGGGCCTGCTCCTTACCCATTTGGTGGAAGGCCACGTGGAGGAGATCGAGCTGGAGTACCTGGGAAGCCTGGCCGAGCACGAGACGGGGGTCCTTACCGTGGCCGCGCTCAAAGGGTTTTTCGAAAAAGTGGTCTTCGAACCGGTCAATTACATCAACGCGCCACTCTTCGCCAAGGAGCGCGGCATCGCGGTACGGGAAACCAAATCGGAACAGACGCGAGACTACGTGAATCTAATCATGGTACGGGGCCGTCGGGACTCGGGCGAAGTGGCGGTGGGGGGGACCCTGGTGGGGCTCTCCAACGCGGAGCGATTCGTTCATGTCTACGAGTACGATATCGACTTGGGCCCCTCGCAGTACATGGCCTTCTTCCGTTACTCGGACATACCGGGGATGATCGGGAAGATAGGCACCATTCTCGGGAACCACGGCATCAACATCGCCCACATGCAGGTGGGACGGCGCAAGATAGGCGGCGAGGCGGTCATGGGCGTCAACGTGGACACCCCCATACCCGACGAGGTGATGGAGGAGATCCGAAATGTGGATGAAGTGAAGGAAGGCAAGTTTATCATTTTGTGGTAAGAACGTCGGGAGGACAGATCGATGGCCGAGAGAATATATATCTTCGATACCACCTTGAGGGACGGCGAGCAAGCCCCGGGCATAAGCCTGAACCAAAGGGAAAAGCTGGAAATAGCCGAGCAGCTGGCTCGCCTCGAGGTGGACATCATCGAGGCCGGTTTCCCCATAACCAGCCCGGGGGAATTCGAGGCCGTCAAGGCCATCGCCAAGAACGTCAAAGGCCCGGTGATCTGCGCCCTGGCCAGGACGGACCGCAGGGACATCGATTGCGCCTGGGAGGCCATCATGTTCGCGGAGAGGCCTTTGATACACACCTTCCTCTCCACCTCCAGATACCATATGGAGTACCAGCTTAAGAAGACTCCCAAACAGGTGGTGGAGATGACCAAGGAAGCGGTATCCTACGCCAAAAAATACACCGAGAACGTGGAGTTCTCGGCCATGGATGCAACCCGCAGCGACCCCGAGTTCCTCTACCAGGTATACGCCGAGGCCATCAAGGCGGGGGCCACCATAATAAATGTGCCGGACACGGTGGGCTATGCCGTCCCGGATGAGTTCGCGGCGCTGGTGAAAGGGATTATGGAAAACGTTCCCGGCATCGAGGAGGTGGTGGTCAGCGTACACTGCCACAACGATTTGGGACTGGCGGTGGCCAACTCCCTGGCCGCCGCCCGGGTGGGGGCAAGGCAGATCGAGTGCGCCATAAACGGTCTGGGAGAGCGGGCGGGGAACGCCTCTCTGGAGGAGATCGTGATGATCATCAACACCCGCAAGGACGCCCTGAACATGACCACGGGCGTAAACACGCGCGAGATTTTCCAGACCTCGCGCCTGGCTTCCATGCTCACCGGTTACGTGGTGCAGCCCAACAAGGCGGTGGTGGGGGACAACGCCTTCGCCCACGAGTCGGGCATTCACCAGGACGGCGTGCTCAAGCACCGTTCCACCTACGAGATCATGCGCCCCGAGGATGTAGGGCTGGCGGAATCGGAGATTTACCTAGGCAAGCACTCAGGCAGGCACGCCCTGAAGACCAAGCTGGAGGAGATGGGTTTTTACCTTGACGACAAAGGGCTGGAGCGCGCCTTCGTGCGCTTCAAGGAGCTGGCCAGCAAGAAGAAGGAGATCACGGTCAAGGATCTCGAGGCCATCGCTCTGGACGAGATCCGCACCCTGGAGGAGCTTTTCCAGCTCGAATACATGCAGTCCTCCTCGGGCACCGGGGCCATCCCCATCGCGGCGGTCAAGCTGTCGCGCGAGGGCAGGAGCTACGAGGCCACGGCCACCGGGGACGGCCAGGTGGACGCGGTGTGCAAGGCGGTGCAGAAGGCCACCAAGGTGAAGGCCAAGCTGGTTGCTTACCAGGTTCAGGCCATCACCAAAGGCCTGGACGCCATGGGCGACGTGACCATCAAACTGGAATTGGACGGACACGAGGTTGTGGGCAGGGGCGTAAGCCCGGACATCATCGAGGCCAGCGCCCGGGCGTACATTAACGCCATCAACCGGGCGGTGCAGAAGGGCCTGCTGGAAAAGAAGAAGCTGGCCCGCAAGGCCAAGACCACCGCCAGGAAGCCCGGGGCCGCCAAGCCTGCACCCAGGAAAAGCAAGTCCACCAAGAAGTAGCCGTTTAACGGAGAAATTCGCATGGGACATACCATCACGGAGAAGATTCTGGCTTTTCACGCCGGCAGCGAAGAGGTCTCGCCGGGCGATCTCGTCAACGTGCGCGTGGATCTAGCCCTGGCCAACGACATAACCGCGCCCCTGGCCATCGAGGCTTTCCGCAGTATGGGGGCGGAAAGGGTTTTCGATCGGGAGAAGGTGGCGCTGATTCCCGATCACTTCACGCCGGCCAGGGACATACCGGCCGCTCAAAACTGCGCCCTGCTGCGCGACTTCGCCCGTGAGCAGGAGCTGGCCCATTATTTCGAGGTGGGGCGCATGGGCATAGAGCATGTGTTGTTGCCCGAAATGGGCCTAGTGCTCCCCGGGGAGGTGGTCGTGGGGGCGGATTCCCACACCTGCACCTACGGGGCGCTGGGAGCTTTTTCCACCGGAGTGGGCTCCACCGACCTGGCCATGGCCATGGCCCTGGGGGAGATATGGCTGCGCGTGCCGGAGTCCATGAAACTCTACTACCATGGGGAGCTGCAACCCTGGGTGGGAGGCAAGGATCTCATACTGCACACTATAGGCAGCATAGGCGTGGACGGCGCCCGCTACCGGGCCATGGAGTTTCACGGCCCGGCCATCGCTGCCCTGTCCATGGATTCCAGGTTCGCCATGGCCAACATGGCCATCGAGGCGGGGGCTAAGAACGGTATTTTTCACATAGACGACAAGACCCTGGAATGGTTGAAAGGCAGGTCGGAGAGGGAGTACAGGGTTTTTGAGAGCGATCCCGACGCCGTTTACGTGGAGGAAATAGATTTCGACGTCAGCGGGTTGGAGCCTCAGGTGGCTTTCCCTCACCTCCCCTCCAACGTCAAGCCGGTCTCGCAGGCAGGGGAGGTGGAGATCGACCAGGTAGTCATAGGGTCCTGCACCAACGGCAGGTTGGAGGATATGGAGACGGCTGCCGCCATCCTGTCGGGGCGCAAGGTGCACCCGGGCGTACGTGCCATCATCATCCCGGGGACGCAGTGGGTGGTGAGGGAGATGGCGCGGCGCGGGTGGATGGAGGTCTTTATCTCCGCGGGGGCGGCGGTAAGCACCCCCACCTGCGGCCCTTGCCTGGGCGGCCATATGGGCATACTGGCTGCAGGGGAGAGGTCCGTGTCCACCACCAACCGCAATTTCGTGGGCAGGATGGGACATCCGGAAAGCGAGGTCTACCTGGCGGGGCCCGCCGTGGCCGCAGCCTCCGCCGTCACCGGCAAGCTGACCGACCCCCGGGAGGTGATGGGGGAATGAGTCCGACCCTCCTGGAAGGGAACGCCTGGCGCTACGGACGCAACGTGGACACCGACGTGATCATCCCCGCCCGCTACCTGGCCTTGAACGACCCCAAGGAGTTGGGCAGGCATTGCCTGGAGGATCTGGACCCCGAATTCGTGAGCAAGGTTAAGAAGGGGGATATCTTGGTGGCGGAGGAGAACTTCGGCTCGGGGTCCTCGAGGGAGCACGCTCCATTGGCCATCAAGGGCTGCGGGGTGGCGGCGGTGATCGCCTCCTCTTTCGCCAGGATCTTTTACCGCAACGCTTTCAACGTGGGCCTGCCCATACTGGAATCGCCGCCAGCGGTGGAGGGGACCAAGACCGGCGACCGCCTGCGCGTCGACCTGGAGAAGGGGCTGATAGAGAACCTGACCACCGGTAATGTCTACCAAGCGACGCCGGTGCCCGAGTTCATGAGGGAGATTATATCCAGGGGAGGCTTGGTGGAATACGTAAAGATGCGGCTGAACTCAAACAAGCAAGGCAAGGAGTAAGTGGATGCTTTTTCTAAAGATGCCATCTCAAGGCCTTTCCTCTAACGCCATCGCGAGACGGTCTTCCGGATATCTTGGCGAGCCCCCAACCGTCATCGCGAGGCGGCCCGCCGGATTTTTAGCGAGGCCTCTCCCAACGTCATTGCGAGTAGCGAAGCGACGAAGCAAACTCATGCACCTTGCGGGTATTAACGTGTAGGATGGATGGAGAAAAAACCAACGGCGAACAAAAAGCGTTTTCAAGCGGCAAAAGCAGAGGTGAAGCGATGTACAAAATAGCGGTGATACCGGGTGACGGAACCGGGCCCGAAGTGGCCAGGGAAGGAGTAAAGGCCCTGGAAGCGGCAGCCGAGGTGGAAGGCTTCGACTTTCAAGCCACCACTTTCGATTATGGAGGCGATCGCTACCTCAAGAGCGGAATGGTTCTGGAGGACGATGAGCTTGAGGGGCTCAAAAGTTTCGACGCCATATTCCTGGGGGCCATCGGGCACCCCGACGTCAAGCCGGGAATACTAGAGCAGGGCATCCTGCTCAAGATCCGCTTCGCCCTCGACCAGTACATCAACCTGCGCCCGGTGAAACTCTATCCCGGCGTGGACTGCCCCTTGAAGGACAAAGGTCCCGAGGATATCGATTTCGTGGTGGTGCGGGAAAATACCGAGGGCCTTTACGCCGGCACAGGAGGTTTCTTGCGCAAAAACACCCCCGATGAGGTGGCGGTGCAAGAGAGCGTGAACACACGCAAGGGCGTGGAGCGATGCTTGCGCTTCGCCTTCGAGTACTGCCGCCGCCGCGACCGGGAGCGCAAACTGACCTTATGCGGGAAGACCAACGTGCTCACCTACGCCTGGGACCTCTGGGAGCGCGCCTTCAACCAGATCGCCTCGGAGTACCCGGACATCCAGACCGATTACGCCCACGTGGACGCCATCTGCATGTGGTTCGTGAAGAACCCGGAGTGGTTCGACGTGGTGGTGACGGACAACATGTTCGGGGACATCATCACCGACCTGGGGGCCATGATCCAGGGGGGGATGGGCATCGCCGCCGGCGGCAACATCAACCCCGAGGGGACCTCCATGTTCGAGCCTATTGGGGGATCGGCTCCCAAGTACACGGGGAAGAACGTCATCAATCCCCTGGCGGCCATCTGCGCCGTGCAGATGATGCTGGACCATCTTGGGGAAACCAAGGCCGCGGAGCGGGTGGAAAAGGCGGTGATGCGCGTCTGCGCCAACGATATTCGTTCCCTCTCCGCGGGTAGGATGGGAAAGTCGACTACTGAGGTGGGTGATCTTGTCGTAAAATACATCAAGGAGCAGTAGAGAGAAAATATGCCGGACGATGCCCGGCAAGCAACTTGGATAGAGGACGGAAGGAGCTGGCGATGCCGATCCCGGAAGTGGAGAAAATATGGATGGACGGGGAGCTGGTGGACTGGAAGGACGCTAAGGTGCACCTGCTGACCCATTCCCTGCATTACGGCTCGGGGGTTTTCGAGGGCATACGCGCCTACGAGACTCCCAGGGGAGCGGCGGTGTTCAGGCTGGTGGACCACCTGAAGAGAATGTACCGTTCCGCCTCCATTTACCATATGCGCATCCCCTACACGCTGGAAGAGTTGGTAGAGGCGACCAAGGTAGTCATCCGGGCCAACGCCCTCAAGAGCTGTTACATACGACCCATCGCCTTCAGGGGATACGGGGAGATGGGCTTGCATCCCCTGAATTCCCCGGTCAACGTGGCCATCGCGGTGTGGCCCTGGGGTGCCTACCTGGGAGAGGAGGGAATAAAGCACGGGGTAAGGGCCAAGGTGTCCTCCTTCCGGCGCAACGAGTCCAACTCCATCCCCACCGCGGCCAAGGCCACCGGACAGTACCTCAACTCCATCCTGGCCAAGATGGAAGTGATCGATGCCGGGTACGACGAGGCCGTCCTCCTCAACATGCACGGTCAAGTGGCCGACGGAGCGGGGGAGAATATTTTCGTGGTGAGGTCGGGGTGTCTTTTCACCCCACCCACCTCTTCCGGGGCGCTGGAGGGGATCACCCGCGACGCGGTGATGCGCATCGCGGAGGATTTCGAGATACCCTGTCGCGAGAAGGAGATGCTGCGCACCGACCTCTATACCGCCGACGAGGCCTTCTTCACCGGAACCGCTGCCGAGGTGGTGCCCATCCGCGAGATCGACGACCGCGTTATCGGCGAACCGGGCCCCGTGACCAGGCGTATCCAGGAAAAGTTCTTTGAGATAGTTACCGGGAAGGACATGCACTACGATAGCTGGCTGGATTACGTGGATTGAGGCCCGCCGGCTTGGACCTGGAATAATTCTTACGAGCGAGGGAAAAATTTGGAGGAGAGATCCGTAGTTCTTCTGGACACCACTCTCCGGGACGGCGCCCAGATGGAAGGGGTTTCCCTTTCCGTGGAGGACAAACTGAAGATATTGCGCCGCCTGGACGATTTCGGCATGCACTACGTGGAGTGCGGCTATCCCGCCTCCAACCCCAAGGAGGTGGAATTCTTCAACCGCCTCAAGGAGGTGGAGTTGAAGCGGGCGGTGGCGGTGGCTTTCGGATCCACCCGCAAGGCCATGATCGGAGCCGACAAGGATCGCGGTCTCGAGGAACTGCTGAAGGCGGGGACGCGGACGGTATGCCTGGTTGGTAAATCATGGGAGTTGCATGTCCGCACCGCCCTGCGCACCCAACTGGACGAGAACCTCTTCATGATCGCGGACAGCGTGGATTACATGAAGCGGCATGGCCTGGAGGTTATCTACGACGCGGAACATTTTTTCGACGCTTATAAAGATAATCCTACCTACGCCATGCAGACGGTAAAGGCCGCCGTGGAAGCGGGAGCGGACTGGGTATGCCTCTGCGACACCAACGGCGGCACTCTGCCTTCGGAGATAAGGGAAATAATGCGCGAGGCGGGCAAGGAGATCCCGGTTCCCGTGGGCATCCACGCCCATAACGACAGCGAGTGTGCCGTGGCCAACAGCCTGGTGGCGGTGGAAGAGGGCGCGGCCATGGTGCAGGGGACGGTGAACGGCTACGGCGAGAGGTGCGGAAACGCCAACCTCTGCTCCATCATTCCCGCCCTGGTCCTGAAGATGGGAATCCCGGTGCTCTCGGAGGAAAGCCTCAGGGGGCTCACCGAGCTTTCCCATTTCGTGAGCGAGATCGTGAACATCAAACCCAACGCACATCAACCTTATGTGGGCCAGAAAGCCTTCGCCCATAAGGGAGGCCTGCACGTGAGCGCGGTAGTGCGCGACTCGGAAACCTATGAGCATATCAGGCCGGAGCTGGTGGGCAACATACAGCGCATCGAGATCTCCGAGCTCTCCGGCAAAAGCGCCATCATCGTCAAGGGCAAGGAGCTGGGCATGGACCTCACCCAGCGTCCGGATAAGGTGCAGGAGATTCTGGAAAAGATCAAGGAGATGGAGCACAAGGGCTACCATTTCGAGGCGGCGGACGGCTCCTTTGAGCTCCTCATGCGGCGCTCCCTGGACATGCAGAAGATATTTTTCCGCCTGGAGAGTTTCCGAGTGATCATGGAAAAGAGGGAAGATGGCAAAGTAGTCACCGAGGCCACCATCAAGGTGCATGTGCGCGGCAAGCGCATCATCGCCACCGGGGAGGGAAACGGCCCCGTGAACGCCCTGGACAACGCCCTGCGCCTGGCTATCGGCAGGGCTTACCCGGAGCTGGAGGACATCGACCTCGAGGATTACAAAGTGCTTATCCTCAATCCAGAGAAAGCCACCGCCGCGGTGACCCGGGTGCTTATCGAGAGCGGGGACGGCGAGAAGACCTGGGGGACCATAGGCGTATCCGAGAACATCATCGAGGCCTCCTGGCAGGCCCTGGTGGATTCCATAGAGTACGGGCTCCTGCACAAGAGGGCACAGCCGGAGCGGTAATGAAGCTTTTGAGATATCTTGAGGGCGGCCATATCCGCTACGGCGAGCTGGTGGATGACACCATTTATGAATTGATGCTCACTCCCTTCACGGGCATAGAAAGGCAAGGACGTTCCCTCGGCCTGCGGGAGGTGGCCATCCTTCCCCCGGTATTCCCGCAAAAGATTATCGCCGTGGGACTCAATTACCGCGATCACGCCGAGGAGTTGGGAATGCCAATCCCCGAGGAGCCGGTGCTGTTCATGAAACCGCCCTCTTCGCTACTCGAGCATGAAGGGAAGATCGTCTACCCGGAAATGAGCTCGCGGGTGGACTATGAGGCGGAGCTGGCCATCGTCTGCCGCACCCAGTGCCGTAACGTTACGGCGGAGGAGGCCGCCTCCCATATTCTGGGTTATACCTGCGCTAATGACGTCACCGCCCGCGACTTGCAGGCCAGGGATGGCCAGTGGACGCGCGCCAAAAGCTTCGATACCTTTTGCCCCCTAGGCCCTTTTATCGAGACGGAGGCCGATTTATCGAAGCTCACCGTGGAGCTATTTTTAAACGGGGAGAGGCGGCAATCCTCTCCGGTCTGCAACATGATCTTTTCTCCCCATGAGCTCTTTAGCTTCGTATCGTGTATCATGACCCTTTATCCCGGCGACGTCATTCTCACCGGAACGCCGCCTGGGGTGGGGGAGCTGCATCCCGGCGACACCGTAGAGGTGATCATCGCGGGCATCGGAGCGCTTTACAACACCGTCGTCACGTGACAAAGCAAGCTAACGGCCTCAACATCCTCGAGAGGAGCGTTCATCGAGGGCATTGGAGGATTACACAATTCCAACCTTTCATGATGAAGCAGGCAAACTCCCTCACCGCCATTGCGATAAGGCCGCCCGAAGTCAGCAAACCCCAATGACCTTGCAAGACACAAAAATGCCATTGAGAGACGCCTCACCAAACGATATTGCGAGGAGGCCACAAAACCCGACAGCGAAAGCTTCCTCACCGCCATTACGAGGAGCGCCAGCGACGAAGCAAACCTAGATGGCCTGGTTATTCTTACCAAGAAGATAGGCAGGGAAAACGTTGTTCTACTTAAGGGATAAGCTGCATAAATGAGCGGCAAGACATATGTCCCATGGGGTTGCGATGGGCGAGAGCTTATAGCGGGGGCAAGAATAATATACGCAGAACCGATAGAATATACGTCGGGAGAAAGGCTGTTCAAGGATGGAACAGGAATACAAGCGCGCCCTAAGGATCGCCCTACGCGAGAAGCGCCTCTGGGCGGCGGGTTTCATATGCGCTTTGTTCTTCGCGGAGGCATGGTGGATTATCTTCGATTGGGATCCTCAGTACCTCGGCGAAAGGGTGGGCGGTTGGGCGCGGGGAACCGGTGTTGAGGGCCTTGCCGGGGATCTCCTTTTCATCGCCGTCGCCTTAGCCGCCTTCGTGGTCTTCAGGGCATTGGCCTACTTGGGGGAAATGGTGCTGGTGCGCCAGGTGGCGGAACAGAAAACCGGGGAGGTACCCCGTTTCTTGAGCGCCCTCGCAACCTCACGCGACAGATATTTTCCGCTCGCCTTGACCCTGTTGCCGTGGGACGCCATGCGCGTGGGGGTAGTATATCTGCCGGCGGTTATCCTTCTGGCCTGGAACCGCTGGGACCCGCGTTATAATCTCATCATCCTCTATCTCCTGATTCTGCTGCTGTGGTTTTCGCTCCTACTTGCCGTGTACTTGGTGGCGGGAATGGCGGCGGCCCTGGCGGCACGCCTCTGCATCTTGGAGGGAAAAGGCGTGCCGGAGGTATGGCTGGAGGGATGGAAGCTCTTGCGATCCCGGCCTACCGATTGCTTCGCCGTCTGGCTGCAGGCTCTGGCGGCCGACCTCCTTTTCCTGCTCTTCGCATGGCCCCTTTCGGCGCTGCTCCCCTGGGCGGTCGGACTCTTCGCGGAGGACATAGGATCCACGCCGCTCCGCTGGCTGATTTTCGTAGCCGTTTACGGTTTTCTTGCCGCCGTCTTCATATGCGCTCAGACCTACGTGCAGTGCTTCAGGTCGGCGCTTTGGACCGTTTTTTTTCTGGGCTTGAGGGAAAAAGAGGGAGTTTCGGAAGCAAAAGAGGAGAAGGAGGAGCCCTTATTGGTGCCCCTACCGGAGTGGTTCCCCGAGCCGCCTTCTGACTTCATACCCCCGGCCGCGGGAGGATAGTCGCTGGTCCATTTCCCGGTGGAAAGAGCTGTACCTGACGGTCGCGGAGAGACACCGCTTGACGCCGCTGAGCGTCGGGCTTCCCTCTACCGATCCCGAGCCCTGTGTTATGATAATTCACGTTTGCGTTGGTTTTTTCTTGGAAAAGAGGTACGAAATGCGCTTACGATTCGCTCCCAGCCCCACCGGTTTCCTGCATGTGGGAAGTGCCCGCACGGCCATTTATAATTGGTTGCTGGCGCGTGGCTCAGGCGGTACGTTTATTCTGCGCATAGAGGATACGGACCTCTCCCGCTCCACCGAGGAGGCCATCGAGGCCATCATGGAGGATCTGCGCTGGCTGGGCTTGGATTGGGACGAGGGTCCCGAGGTGGGCGGCGAACACTGGCCATACCGGCAGACGGGACGCGTTGCCCTCTACCGCGAGACGGCGCTGCGGCTTCTCAAGGAGGGCAAGGCCTACCGTTGCTTTTGCCGCCCGGAGGAGCTGGCGGAACGGCGCGAGAGGGCCATCACCGAGGGGCGCAGCCCCATGTACGACAGGCGCTGCCGCTCCATCCCGCCGGAGCAAGCGCTTAAAATGGAAAAGGAAGGCAAACCATTCGCACTGCGTTTCATGGTGCCGGAGGGCAAAACCTCCTTTAAAGATCTCATCCGGGGGGAGATAGCCTTCGACAACCGTGAGATAGAGGATTTCGTTCTCCTGCGCAACGACGGCTCGCCCACCTACAACCTGGCCGTAGTGGCCGACGACCTGGATATGCGCATTAGTCACGTGGTGCGCGGAGACGACCACATCTCCAACACCCCCAAACAGATCCTCCTCTACCGTGCCCTGGGCGAAAAGGAGCCCGCCTTCGCGCACATGTCTCTCATCGTGGGGGAGGACGGCAAGCCCCTGTCCAAGCGACACGGGGCGGTGTCCGTGGGATACTACCGCAAACAGGGTTTCCTGCCCGAGACCATGATCAACTACCTGGCATTGCTTGGTTGGTCGCTGGACGACTCCACCACCCTTATCGACAGGGAGACGCTGATAAGGGTCTTCAGTCTGGAGAGGGTGAGTTCCAAGCCGGTTACCTGGGACAACGAGAAGCTGGTGTGGATGAACTCCCAGTACATCATGGCTTTGAGCGACGAAGAGTTGGCGGTTCGGGTGCTGCCGTTTCTGGCGAGGGAAGGGCTGGTGGAGGAAAAGGACCCTCGGGCACGGGATATCTTGCTGCGGGCCGCACCGCTAATCCGCGAGAGGATAAAGACGCTGGCCGAGGCCGTGCCCCTGCTGGAGTTCCTCTTCCGTGAGGTGGAGATAAAGGATGATTCCAGGGACATGTTGAGCGGGGAGGAAAGCGAGCTGGTACTCAGGGAGAGCGGCAAGGTCCTGCTGGAGCTCAAGGACTTCAACCGCGCCGCCGTAGAGGATGCCCTGCGCTCGCTGGCCGCCCGGCTGGGGCTTAAACCCCGCAAGGCCTTCCAGCCGCTGCGGGTGGCCGTCACCGGGAGCAAGGTCAGCCCGCCCCTCTTCGAGTCCATGGAGCTTCTGGGGCGGGAACGCTGCCTGCAGCGCATCGCGCGCGCCCTCGAAACCTAGAGGAGAATCCCTTTCCATCCAAAGCCAAGGAATGTTGCTGCTTTGCTTTAGGGCTTTGTCCGCTTGAGCCCGCCAGGAGTTTCTGAGCTTCCATCCCGTCGTTGAGCCGGATAATTCGGTATGCTATCATAGCCGAGGAATCCCTGGGGGATCGTCTAATGGTAGGACGCGAGACTCTGGATCTCGTTGTGAGGGTTCGAATCCTTCTCCCCCAGCCAATCGAATATCGAATGCGTGGCGCATTAGTCTAGTTGGCCTAGGACGCCGCCCTCTCAAGGCGGAGATCGCG
>ENA-ORXB01002520-ORXB01002520.1-sediment-metagenome-genome-assembly--contig:-NODE-2520-length-15403-cov-4.685241_pt1 | contig 15403 bp, 17 predicted proteins | sample MGYA00237863_ERZ511475 | MGnify/ENA primary metagenome ERZ511475 (study PRJEB26305, sample SAMN06343858) | sediment metagenome | isolation source: hot spring sediment | place: Canada: British Columbia... | reverse complement strand
TTTTTTTCAAGCAGAAGACGGCATACGAGATTGACATGTGACTGGAGTTCAGACGTGTGCTCTTCCGATCTGAGGCGCACCCGGATACCGAAGGGATCGCCACGCTGCTCGGCTCGCACGTAGAGGTCAAGGCGGAGGTTCTCGGTGGGCCGTCGCAGTCGAATTGAACGGATCGAGCAGCCGCCAAGTCAAGCCTAGCCCCGATACTGTTCACTTAGTGACATCCCCGTGTTACTATGCTCGGGACAGGCACTGCTGTCCAAAATAGCCCGCCTGGCTGACGGCCGTTGTTGAAAACAAGCGGTTTGCATCGCTTTTGGGACACGTTCGAAAACGTGGTTCCCCCTTCCGGTGCGCCACTGCTGTCCAAGACTCCCTCACCACTGGATCACCAATTGTGTCGGCAGCCCCTCCAGCGGCTGCGGCGGCGGCTCGAACGGCTCATCCAGCCACTTCCATAAGTCTCGGTAAACAAAGAGTTGCTGCCGCAGCAGGGCCACCAGCCGCGACAGACTCCAGCCGAACCGCGACCGCAGTGGCAGAAACTTCACCACCAGAATCGCCAGCAATGCCGTTCAAATCTGAATCTTCAACGCATTGGCTGAGGTGCCCACGAACGTCTTCACTCGCGGGTTCTGCTTGAGCGCCTTGAAAAACAACTCCACCTGCCACCGCTCGCGATACACCGCCGCCACCACCGACGGCGCCAGCGTGTAGTGATTCCTCAGGAAGACGAACTCCCGCTGCCGTTCGGCGTCCCAATACCGCACCCGCCGGAAAAACCGCCGGTTATCGGCCGTGGCCTGCTGGCAGAAGACCACGATCTCGTCGGCTCGCACTCCCGCCGCCCGCCCGGCCTCGCTCACCGGCCGCCGCTCGACCACCACGGAGTCGGCATTATCCTTCATCCGGGTCACAAACAACACCCCCTGCTCGGTCAACTCCCCAAGCCAAGCGGAATCATTGAAGCCGCGGTCAAAGACCACCATCGCCCCCCGCGGCAGCTTCTTCTGGCGCGCGATCCGGATCTCGTGCACCTTCCCCGGCGTGATGACCGCATAGCTGGGCAGATGACCGTCGTGGTCCAACAGCAAATGCAGCTTCACCGCCCCCTTCGCCGCCTGGAACTGGGCCCAGTCGAAGACCTGTGCGCACAGATCGATCACCGTCGCGTCCAGGCGGCAGAGCTTGTGCGGGAGGCGGATCCTCTGGCCCAGCACTCCGGCCAATTCCAACTGCGCCTGGCAGCGCTGGTTAGGTCTGGAGGAACAGATCGCGAAACAGCTCGTGCGACCGGTGCTGGTTGGCATAGGCCAGCGTCAAGCGCGACGGGGCGTCCTGCAGCCCCAGGTGCCGCAGCTTGCCTTCGCTGGCGCGTAGCCGCTCGTGGATCTCGCGCAGCGACTTGGCCTGCCCCAACTGGCAGAACAGCATGGCGATGAACTGGCCCCAACTGGAGAAGCCTTTGCTGTGCCGCTCGGTCTGGTGCCACCCGACCAGCTTCTCGAACTCGCCGCGGGGGAACAGTTGGAGAATCTGACTGAAAATGCTGCATACTCGATTCAAGGTGGTGAAGCCTCCTGGTTGATGGGGTTCGTTCTTTGGCAAGAACCCCTCTCAACCTACCAGAGGTTTCACCGCCTCAAGTCGTCCCTGCGAAAAAGCTATTTTGGACACGAGTGTTGGACAGCAGTGGTCCAGAATGATTTGGTCGTTACTGGTCATGCTATTTGCCCAGGAACCGCCTTAGCGTACGCCGCAAGCGATCGGGATCTTTGATCTCACATTCCCACACCACCAGGCGCTTCCACCCTAAGCGTTGCAGCGCGAACTGCACATTCATGTCCCGTTCCATGTTCCGCGCCACTTTCTGAGTCCAGTAGTCGCGATTCTGCACGGGAACGCGGGCGCCCCGAGCGCAACCATGGCCGTGCCAGAAGCAGCCATGCACGAAGATCACCTTGCGCAGTCCCGGAAACGCCAGATCCGGCTTCCCCGGCAGTTCTTTCCTATGAAGCCGAAAGCGGTAACCCATGCTGTGCGCCAGGTGCCGCACCACCATTTCAGGCGTCGTATCGGCGCCCTTCACCGCCCGCATGATGCGGCTTCGCTGTTCCGGATTCTCCTTCATCGCCGCAATTCGATCCTTAAGCTGGGATCGGTCTCGAATTCGTCGACGATTTCGTTGTATCGCTTCACCAGATCCGCAACGGCGGTCTTGCGTCCGTCGGCGCCGAACTTCCCCCACTCATAGAGATTGAGCGCTACGAACTGCTCGACCTCAAAGATGTCGATCCGGTCTGCGAGGCCCGCGTTGCCTGCAAGGCCCTCCGCCACTGTCAGCCCGCGTTGCAGCGTCACCAGCATCGGTCGTAAACCGTCGTTCAAGTTCTCGCGGCACTTTTCGATCACCGCTTCGCCCGGGGAGGTGGTGACATGAACGGCGGCGTCTCCGATCAGGAAATCGCCCGCGCGCGAACCGGGCGCATCCGCCGTCGAAAAGCTGTTGTGCTCAACGCTTCCTTCGCCGAGTGCGCAATCGAGCTTCGCGCCGACCAAGTGCTGAAGCACTGCGCCCGAATAGTACATTCCAGGCGCAGTCTTCTGGCGTTCGACCGCCTGGGCGACCACGTCGCGCACGACCATGCGCAGGCTCCGCGCTGCGTCCAACTTGATCTTAAACGGCTTGCTAGCGAAGAACTCACGGACCCGCTCGATCCAGAACTTCTCTATGGCTTCAAGATCGACATCCCCCTTGCTGTTTAGCTTGTTCAGGAAGGCGACGTACTCGCGCATGTTCTTCAAACTGCCACGCGAAGTGCGCCCCCCTTCATCAGCCAGGACTCGCGTGATGCCGTGCCGCTTCAAAACCGCCTGGACAGCCCCCTTCCCAAGGCCAAGGACCTGGCCGCCGCTTTCCGTGAGCAGTTTATCGGGGTCCAAGGGGAGTCCCATCCTCTTCGCGTGTTGCGTGACCACCAAGGCCACGCAGAGCGGGCCCTTTCCCCGGAGCCGTTTTTCGGTCGCAAATGCGGCTAGCTCCTGCTTATGCGCGTCCGGCATCTCAGGCTGCTTCCTTCTGGGCGCTCTCTGTTCCTTCGACAAGTAGCGGCTCGAGCAGATGCGCTGCTAGGAACCGGACCACCGGCACGACGACGCCGTCTGGACTGGACCCCAAAACTGAGACAACCAGTGAAGGCTCAAATCTCATTGAATGGAGAAAGGAGCCATGGAAATGTTTCGACGAAGGTTCACGAAGGAGTTCAAGATGGCTGCCGTGAGGCGGCTGGAAGTGGGGGCCTCGGTGGCCGAGGTGGCGCGGGCCTGCGAGGTCGACCGTAACGTGCTGCACCGATGGCGGAGGGAGCTGGACCAGCGCGGAGCCAAGGCCTTTACCGGGCCGGGGCAGCGCCGAGCCGAGGAGAGCCGGATCGCCGAGCTGGAGCGGAAGGTGGGCCGACAGGCGATGGAGATCGATTTTTTGCAAAGATGCTTGCAGCATGCCGAGGAGCAGCGGAAGCTGCAAGCGTTGACTACCCCCAGCTCATCTATCCGTACATCGAAAAAGAAGTGAGCTTGGCCACACCGATGACGTTGCACGAGCTGTGTGCGTTAACGGGGGTGAGCCGGGCTGGGTTCTACCGCTGGCGGCACCGGCCGGAGGCGGTGGCGGCGGACCTCGACCTGCGGGATGAGATCCAACGCATCGCGCTGGAGTGGCCCTGCTACGGCCGACGCCGGATCACAGCCGAGTTGCAGCGTCGCGGCTGGAGGGCGAACCATAAGCGGGTTTGGCGGATCATGCGGGAGGACAACCTGCTGTGTCTGCGGAAGCGGAAGTTCGTGGTCACCACGGAGTCCGATCACGATCTGCCGGTAGCCGATAACCTCGCCCGGGCGATGGTGCTGACGGGCATCAACCAGTTGTGGATAGCCGATATCACATACATTCGACTGGAGTTGGAGTTCGTCTACCTGGCGGTGCTGCTGGATGCCTACTCGCGCCGGGTGATCGGTTGGGCACTGGATCGGACGCTGCGAGCCGAACTGACGCTGGCGGCCTTGCAGATGGCGCTCGAGCGACGCCTCCCGGCGCCCGGTTGGGTGCATCACTCCGATCAGGGGGTCCAGTACGCCTGCCAGGATTACGACGCTCAGGTTCGGGAGCACGGCGGGCGCCTGAGCATGAGCCGGCGCGGGATCCCGTGGGACAACGCCGCTTGCGAATCGTTCATGAAGACCCTGAAGCACGAAGAGGTCTACCGCCAGGAGTATCGTGACCTGGCCGAGGCCCGGGCCTCGATCGGGCGCTTTCTGGAGCAGGTCTACAACCAGAAGCGACTCCATTCGGCGTTGAACTATCGACCACCGGCGGAATTCGAGCAGGGCCTGCCGCCGCCATCGGCGCCACCGCCAGATCGCAGGGTTACGGTGTGAGTTTTCTCAGGCATGGGGAAATCTATCGATCCGATGTCGGCGGGTTTCTCGTTCCAAAGCTGGGAGCGGCGTGGGCTGCCGCCCCCAGCACCCATCGTCTCGATGAGTTTCCCGTTGGCTATTCCTTGGCGGGGTGCTCTCCAGCAGGGCCCGCCTCCGCTTCACCAACGCGACCATTGTGCAAGAATGCCGGACGCCGTACAATCAATTTTCAGCGAACGGCAAACAGTGTCTTAACTGATCGTCTCAGCCCAGGGGTCCACCGCCGACCTGCTGCGCGCCATCGAGATCCATCTGTAGCGTGCGGAAGTCTTCATCTGTCTTTTGAAGTTTCGCAGTGATTATGTCTAGCCTATTCCGAAAATCTGCAATACTGCTGGCCACGTTCGCAGTCCAATCGAGCTTGTCGCCGATCAGCGTTTGTAAACGATCAACCCCTGCTTTCTGCGCCGCGATGATGGACTGCTGCGCGCCATCGAGATCTGTCCGCAGGGTGCTTATATGTCCGTTAACTTCTTGCAGTCGACGCAGCAGCTCCGGTGTGCCGATGGTGCGGAGAACTTCCGCGAGTCCGCCCACCTGCTCTACAATGTCGGCGCAGCGTGTCGCAAGTTTGCCCACCGCGTCGGCCGCCACGTCAAGAGTATCATGCGCCTCACTGTAAGATATGATTTCATTCCGAAGTTGTTCTAACAACTCCACGAGACGAATTGCCTCCTCCTCTGCCTTAAGGAACGCGTCCGGTTGTTCCGCAGCCATTGTCACCACCACTTAACTTGTCAAGTAGTCTCGCGCAACGTATTGCGACTCGACTGAGGAGCCACCACGCGGGAATGCCAGCCAAATCTCTTGTCACGTTCGGCAAGAGTGCGCGCACAATTGCCCGGTTCGTGTAAGGCGAGCCGAGACAGCACCCCAACAGGAGCTCCGCGGCACCCGCCTTACTGCTTGCACGGGCCATAGCTCGGCCCAAGCCCACTGCCAACTCTGCCGGGTCAAGCCTGAATTTTTCAACTGCGAATCGCAGTGCTCCCTCCATGTTTTGCGCGACCACCGCCGGGTCCGTATCCGAGCTGAGCACCTCAGAGACGCTTCGCAGGATCAGCAGACCGGGGATGTCGGGGTACGAGGCCAGAGCGCGACCTGTCGCTGCCCGAAGAGCAGCGGCATCGTTGGGCGTCACCACATCGTCGAGGATTGGCATCAACGCATCCACGCCGCCGTGCTTCGAAACGCAAACCTTCTCCAGGCGCTCGTCCCATTCCGATTGCTCCAGGTAAACTAGGATGCGCCGCCGCAAGTTCTCGCCCGTCCGTGACGTCATCAGCGCCTGCAACATTTCGTTAAGTGCGCGACGGCGAGCCAGTTCGATGTGCTCGTAGATGAAGTCGACTAGGCGCTCGGCGACTGCCAGCACGTATTCGCGGTGAGGCACCCGAGGAAGCGCGAGCGCCTCCTGTTCAGCCTGCTCACCAAGGCGGTGCTGATAAGCCGCGGCGTAGCGGCCGAACGCCGCTGCGATTTCTTCCTGCGAGGCGCCGGCAATCCTGACCCCGAAGTCCTTCGAGGCAAAGTCAACCGTATAGTCCGCCACGACTCCTAGCACCACGAGGCGGTGGAGAGCCTTTTCTGCCCGCTGCCGACCCGTTGACGACCAGGGTTCTTCGCGCCACGTGACGGTGACCTGCCTATGCTTCCGCACCTCGCCGAGTTGATCGAGCATTGTTGCGATATCTTGCATCTCGGCACGCCTGCCACGGAAAGCCTGCACGTGGAACCAGAGTACCCGCAGAACGTCATCGAAATCAGCCCATCCTGCTTGTTCCACAACCTGTGCCACTTCTTCAACAAGCTTTGCCGGGCTGAGAAGATCCTGTGACCGTCTCGGATCGTCGTTGGATAACACGATAGCGCATTCGGCGCGGCCGCGGTCCCGGCCAGCTCGACCCGCTTCTTGGTAAAAAGCCTCAATTGACGAGGGGAGGCCGATGTGGACGGTGTAGCGGATGTTGGGCTTGTCGATGCCCATTCCGAAGGCCTTGGTGCAGGCCATCACCGCAATCTGGTTCCGCTTGAACTCGTGGGCTACTTTTCTTTTTTCGCACTCCCACTGGTCAGGCTCGACATTGCGGGGCGCCTCACCGCTATATACCGCGACATGTGTCCTGAAATGCCGCCGGAGACCCTCCGCCTGTTGGACGACGCCGTAAGGACCATTGACGTGTGGGCAGAACACGAGGCCTGCATATGTCTGTCTACCCATCGGCCGGAAAAAGCAACCGGCGTCGACCCCGAACTCGCCCGGCAGTCCCCCCAAAAAACCGAGCACCCGTTGCAATTTCTCGTCTGAGTTGCACGGGAGGATCCTATAGTGCAACTCTGGGCGATCGAAGCTCTTGGGGCTGATGATCGCATCGAAGGCCGTGATCCCCAGCTCCCGCTGGACATCCTTGAGAACGATCTTGCTCGCGGTGCCGGTCAGGCCTACGAGGGGCGGCGCGACCGGCGGCTGAACGCCCCCCAGGCGCAGTAATCCCGGGTGATGCGGCCAAGGTTGAGGTAGGCTGTTCGGAAATCGTGCCCCCACTCTGACACACAGTGGGCTTCGTCGATGGCAATCAAGGACATGGGCGTGTTCGCGGTAAGTCTCCGCAACGCCTCGCGAAACGGGATCGTCTGCAACCTTTCGGGAGCGACGTAACAGAACAGGTAGTGTCCGGAGGCGAACGCCTCGAGTGCCCACTCACGCTGCTCCATAGTTAGTTGGCTCGTGATGCCGATGCAGCGGTCGATACCCACCGCCGCCAAGTTGTCGATCTGGTCGTCGATTAAAGAGATGATCGGATCTACTACGAGGCACCGGCCAGGCAAGAGCAACGCGGCCAGTTGAAAAGCGATCGACTTTCCTCCGCCAGTGGGTAGGAGGACCAAGGAATCTAGCCCGCGCAGGGTGCGTTCAATGGTCTCCCATTGTCCCTGCCAGAAGTCGTCTTTACGAAATACGTAACGGAGGAACCAACGTGCATCCTCCCGATGGGGCGAACCGATCCGCACCGGTGACGCCGCGGTAAGGGGAGCTCGAATTTCCGCTGGAAGGCAGATGTCAGAAACCAGGAAGCGTGGCCCCAGATGGAACGACCGGCCGTCGATGCTTCCGTCGGCGGGTCCGATCAGCACGTCCCGGCCCCCGTCGACGGCAGCTTCGGCCACAATGGCCACATCCGTCCCCGCTTCGTAAATTGGCCGGCCGTGCAGACGCCCCAGACGCGAAAGGAGCTCCCACAGGTCGGCTACCGCAAGCCGAATGATGTCGGCGGCCTGTGGGACGCCCCGTAGCAGACTCGGCAGAACGACTCCGACGCGCCAAGGGGCGTCCACGGAGAGCCATCCGCTGCGCAACGCCGCCAGCAGCAACAACTGGACCTGGTGAAAGTACTTGCACAAACGGACGGTACGCGACAAGCTTGTCTCTGCCGGCAGATCCACCCGCCCATCGAGCAGAAGCTGCTTCAACCTATCGAGGCTGGGGCCAAGGCCCGCACGCGCCTCAGCCGCGGGGACGCGAATGACGCGCACGCCCACCGCCTCCATCGCCCAGTCCTGTCCTTCGTCCCGGGGACGGTGAGCATCATGGTGTGCGCCGTCAACCTCGACCAGCACCGGGGAGCACGCCGCATGTACGAGCAACAGGTCTCCACGCTCGTGGCCAGAACGATCGATGTCTGGACCGATAGAGGACAGTTCGACTTGCGGGATGAGTAACCAAGGGAGCTGGTCGCGCTCGATCAGCGCCCACACCCACTCGCAAATGGCGCGTTCTTCCCGGCTAGAGAATTCCACGGGGCGGAAGCGGCACGACGGAACCAGGGCGATGCGGCGTAACGCCTCGATGAGAGCCTTTTCCTCGTGGGACTCCGAACCAACTCCCAGCGTGCGCTCAAGCGAAGGCGAACAAAAAGGCGTTGTGCCGCGGGTGAGCAGCGATTCCGCAACCGCGATCAAGTTGCGATCTTCGGGTGGCGCACCCCCGCGACGGGGCAGCGGGAAATCGAGCCGCCACTGTGCGGCTGCCCGCACCACGGATCGGTCGGCCCCGGCCATGTGCAGGAGCTCCACGAAGGGCGCCGGCAGACTGCATGCCTGAATGAAGGCACTCTGCAAACCTAATTCACGGGCCGTCGCAGCGACCTGGTTTGGGAAAAGTAGCCTTGCGTCGGGCGGCGCATCGGTCTGTGCCGGCTGTATAGGTGGATCGACATCGACCGGGTCGGGCTCAAACTCCACGGTAGCCCTGCATGCGGGAAAGCGAACGCACCCCCAGAACTGCCTGCCGGCCTTCGGACAACGACGGGCGGTGCGGAGCTGCATCGGGCTGCCGCATTCGGGGCAAGTTGGACCCAATTCACCTTGAGCCTGGATCGCACCCAATGAGTGACTCCTGCCTCAGCGGCCTCGGTGGTTCGCGGCGTCCCAACCGAGCCGCGCCAAACATCCTCCCTGCTGGCGAACTGCCATCCGGTCCGCTCAACACAAGACCGTATAGCACGATTCCGGTTGAAATTCAACAACCACCAAGCGATAGGCACACCAGATGCGGTCCAGCCCAGGTATTGCCTCAACACTCCCACTACTCTTCCCTCCACACAAACAAGAAAGTGATCTGTTAGTGGAGTTTGTCACGAGAAACGCCAGCCGTTCCGTTGATCCGGGATTTCCCTTCGAGGGCCGCCGGAGAATCGGACGTACACCGCCCCTTCTACGCGTCAACACATAGCCGTTCTTTGCGCGGCCCCCGGTTGGACGTGGCCGCGTGTGTATGGGGCGACCCCTGGGTCCCACTGTAGCGGTCCACCAAATAGCCCCAACATATCCGTCAGCTCGATATCGCGCCGTGGATCGCCGAAATCAAGCATGGTCTGCTCCGAGCGGTCACCTTCGGAACCGCCCGCCGCGCGGGCCTCGATCCGAGCGCGCCCATCAACGGCCCCGTCGCCAGCGGCATCGCCGGCGAGATCTTCCGCCGCCTCGCCGAGGCCGGTTTCTTCGAACAGGACCGCCGTCTCTCGCCCGTCGCGCTCATCCACAAGGAGGCTTGGTAGAGGCGGCCGCCCCGCGCTCTTCGGCGGGGAAGGAAATCGGGATGCAGTATGTTGTCCCCGATTTCGCTTACGCGAGAGGCTCCACCGGCACCCAGGCCCGCTTCCGCCAGCTCTCCAAACCCCGCTCAGCCAACTGGACGCCTTTGGCCCCCTCGAGCAGGTTCCACTTAAACGGCTCGTCCTTCACCACATGGCGCAGAAACAGCTCCCACTGCGCCTTGAAGGCGTTCTCATAGTTTTGGTGGCTCGGCACCTTCTGCCAGTCGGCGAAGTAATTGATCGGGCTCTCCAGGTCCGGATTCCATACCGGACGCGGCGTCGCCCCGTAAGGCTGGATCCAGCACTCCCGCAAACCCGCCACCGCCGTCCCCTTGGTGCCGTCCACTTGAAGAACCAGCAGGTCGTCCCGCCGCACGCGCACGCACCAGGAGGAGTTGATGTGCGCCACCACGCCCCCCTCGAGTTCGAAAGTGGCATAGGCGGCGTCCTCGGCCGTGCAGTCGTACCACCGGCCGCTTTCGTCTCGCCGCCGCTTGATGTGCGTCGCCCCCAGACAGCTCACCGCCCTCACCTCGGCCACGAGATTGTCCAGCACGTAGCGCCAGTGGCACAGCATGTCCAGGATGATCCCGCCGCCGTCCTCCTTGCGGTAGTTCCAGGACGGCCGCTGCGGCTGCACGGGATCGCCGGCGAAAACCCAATAGCCGAACTCGCCTCGCACGGAAAGGATCTCGCCGAAGAAACCGGTCTCGCGAAGCATCTTGAGCTTGACGAGCCCAGGCAACCACAGCTTGTCCTGCACGACGCCGTGTTTGACGCCGGCCTGTTGGGCCAGCCGGTACAGCTCCAAGGCCGCTTCGGTCGAGTGGGCGCTCGGCTTCTCGCAGTAGATGTGCTTGCCGGCCGATATCGCTCGTTTCACCGCCTCGTAGCGCAATAATGTACTTTGCGCGTCAAAGTAGATCGTGTTCGCCGGATCCGTTAGCGCCTCCTCAAGATCGGTCGTGTATTTGTTGACGCCGCTCATCTCCGCCAGCCTCTCCAGCTTGGCCCGGTTCCGGCCGACCAGCACCGGATCCGGCAGAATGCTTTCCTCGGCGTTCAGCTTCAAACCGCCTTGACGGATGATCGCCGCAATCGAGCGCATCAGGTGCTGATTCGTCCCCATGCGCCCGGTGACGCCGTTCATGATGATGCCGACTCGATGGACCTTCATGGTTCCCTCTTCAACCGTTCTCCTGCGCGCTCCACTGCGGCCAGGCGCCCTCGGGCAGCGCCGGCGCCTCGATGCCCGCCCGGGGCAGCGTCCCGTCCAGCTCCTGGCGCCAGTGCGCCACATCCCCAGCAGGGCCGTAACAGTAGAGCATCCGCAGCGGCGCCTCGCCCGTGTTGGTGAGCTGATGATAGACGCCCGGCGGAATGTAAACCGCCTGTCCCGCCTTAAGCTGGCGGCGCTCCTCGCCCAGGCACATCTCGCCCTCGCCCTCGAGGACGAAATAAATCTCCTCCTGCTCCTGGTTGTGCCACGGCACCTGCCCCCCGCGCGGCTCGAGCGTAACATGGCCCATGGCGAAATGCTTCGCCTGAATGGGCGACAGCCCGCCCACCAGATGCTGCGTCCGCCGCCGCGCCGGAAAGCGCCGCCCTTCAATCTCGCCAAGATCCGCAATGATCATCGCCGTCGCTCCCTCAAATCCTCCAACCTATCAGATCCCGAGCGCCGCCCGGCCCGCTCTGCGGTACAATCACGCTCACTCCTCATGGAGCGGCATCACGGCTGGTTCTCGCGAATCGCCCCCGGCATCCTGCTCGCCGCCACCGGCGTCGGCGCGGGCGACATCCTCACCACGAGCCTGGCCGGCTCCGAGGTCGGACTCGTGCTCGTCTGGGCCGTCCTGGGCGGTGCGCTGCTCAAATTTACTCTGAGCGAAGGCGTCGCTCGCTGGCAGCTCGCCACGGGCCTCACGCTGCTTGAGGGCTGGGCCTTGCGCCTCGGCGCCTGGATCCGCTGGCTGTTCTTTAGCTACCTTCTGCTCTACAGCCTCTCCACCGGGAGCGCCCTGGCAAGCGCCTGCGGCGTGGCCGGCACCGGATTCCTCGTTCTTGGCAACGCCCATCTTTCGCGAATCGTCTGGGGCGTGTTGCATTCGGCTGCGGGCTTGGTGCTCGCCTGGCGGGGAAGCTTCCGCCTGTTCGAGGTGATCATGGCCGCCTTGGCCGGCCTCATGTTCTTCGCCGTCGTCTTCACCGCCGTCGCCGTCGGCCCGGACTATCGCAGCCTGGCCGCGGGCCTGATTCCGTCGGTTCCCGATACGGGCCCGACCTGGCTGCTGGCCGTCCTGGGCGGCGTGGGCGGAACGGTTACGCTTCTCTCCTACGGCTACTGGATTCGCGAGGAAGGACGGACAGGCGTCGAAGCGGTCCGCACCTGCCGCTTGGATCTGGCCCTGGGCAACGGCATGACCGCGGTGTTCGGCGTCGGCGCCCTCATCATCGGCTCCCGCTTGGAGCTCGAGGGCCAGGGCGCCGTGCTCGCCTCGCAACTGGCCGGTCAGCTTGCCGAGGTCGTCGGAGCCTGGGGCCGCTGGGTCTTCCTGGCCGGCTTCTGGGGCGCCGTCTTCTCCAGCCTACTCGGCGTCTGGCAGAGCATCCCGTATCTGTTTGCCGACTTCTACTACCTCAGCCGTTCGCAGAAACCCGCCGCTCTGCGCAGCTCGCGCCCCTATCGCGCCTGGCTGATCCTGCTCGCCACCGTCCCGTTGCTCGGCCTCGTTCGCCCGGTCCGCGAAATTCAGCTCGCCTATGGCGTCGTCGCCAGCCTGTTCATGCCCCTGCTCGCGCTGACGCTGCTAATTCTGAACAACCGTCCGGCCTGGGTCGGCCGCGCCTTCGCGACCCCGCGAAAGGCGAACGTCATTCTCGTCGTCGCCCTCGCGCTTTTTTCCTACCTCGGCTACATCGAGCTCAGGGATCTCCTCACCGGCCGTTCAAACTAATCCCAGTCGCTCGAGCAGCGCCGTCGGGTCCGGATCCCGCCCCATAAACGACCGGTACAGCTCGCCCGGCTCGGCGCTGTCGCCGCGGGCCAGAATCTTCTCGCGGAATTCACGTCCTACTTGCGCGTTGAAGATTCCCTCGCGGCGGAAGCGCGTGAAGGCGTCTGCATCGAGCACCTCAGCCCACTTATAGGAGTAATAGCCGGCGGCGTAGCCGACCGGATCGGCGAACAGATGCGTGAAGGAGGCGATCATGGCGTGCTCCGGCGGCAGCGGTACAGGGGAGAATCGCTCCAGGATCCGGCGCGCGTAAGCCGCCAGATCCGGGTCGGACTCGGACCGCCAATCCCGGTGCAGCCCCAGGTCCAAAAAGCCGAAGCCCAGCTGGCGCATCTGGGCGGTCGCCGCCCGAAATGTTCTCGCCCGCCGCATCTTCGCGAACAGCTCGTCGGGAATCGGCCGGCCCGTCTCCCAGTGACGGCCGATCAGCTCGAGCGCCTCCCGCTCCCAGCACCAGTTCTCCAGTATCTGCGACGGCAGCTCGACAAAGTCCCAGGCCACGTTCGTGCCGGCGAGCGAACGCAGCGGCACCCGGCTCAGCAGGTGATGCAGCAGGTGGCCGAACTCATGGAAGATGGTCTCCACCTCCCGGTGCGCGAGCAGCGCCGGTCTGCCACCCGCCGGCGGATTGAGGTTGCCGCAAATGGCCCCCGCGTGCGGCGCAAAAGCCCCGTCGTTCGGCCCGCCCGTGATAAAGGCGTCCATCCATGCCCCGTCGCGCTTGTTCTCGCGCGGATACCAGTCGGCGTAGAAAGCCCCGAGCAGCGTCCCGTCTTCGTCCTCGACCCGGTAGTAACGCACTTGGGGATCCCACACCGGGGCTCCCGCCTCGATGATCCGCACCCCGAACAGGCGTCCGGCGATCTCGATGAGGCCCGCCACCACCTGCTCCAGCGGAAAGTAGGGCCGCAGATCCTCCTCCTCGAACTCGTAACGCGCCTTGCGCAGTTTCTCGGCCCAATAGGCGATGTCCCACGGCTCAAGCGGCGGCGCGCCCGGACCCTCCACCTCGCGCCGAAAAGCTTCGAGCTCAGCCTTCTCGCGCTGAAAGGCTGCCTCGGTGCGCTGGCGGAGGTCTTCCAGGAACGCCTGCGCCCGCTCACCCGTCTTGGCCATCCGCAACTCGAGCGCGTAGTCGGCCCAGTCCCGGTAGCCGAGCAGCCGCGCCTTCTCCTGCCTGAGCTCGAGAATCCGCCGGAGAATGCCGGTATTGTCGAACTGGCCGCCGGCGGCGCGCGTCACATGCGCCCGCCAGAGCCGCTCGCGCACCTCGCGGTCGTCGAGATACGTCATCACCGCGTGGTAGCTCGGCGCCTGCAAGGTGAAGCGCCAGCCCGCAAGCCCCTTGCGCTCGGCACTCTCTCGCGCCGCCACACGCGCGCTCTCCGGCAATCCACTGAGCCCGCTTTCCTCGGAGATCACCCATTCGAAGGCGTTCGTCGCATCCAGTGCGTTCTGCGCAAACCGAGCGGTGAGCTGCGCCAGTTCGACATCGATCGCCTGGAGACGGTCCTTGCCCGCCGCATCCAGCTCGGCGCCGTGCCGCCGGAACTCGGCCACCACCCGATCCAGGTATCGACGCCGCACACCCTCGAGCGCCGTCCCTTCGCCCGCCGCATAGTTCCGCACTGCTCGCCATAGGCCGGCATCGAGCAGGATCTGCGAGTAGTAGGCGCTCGCCTCCGGGTGCGCCGCGTTATAGGCCTCCCGCAGCTCGGGATAGGTCGCGACCGATTCGAGATGACGCGCCAGGCCGACGGCGTAGTCGAGCCGCTCGGTCAACCGATCCAGCGCCTCCAGGGTGTTCGCGAAGGTCCGCTCCCCCTCGAGTTCCGCTATACGCCTCTGCTCAGCCTGCGCCTCCTCGATCAGGCTCCGGACCGCGGGCACGATGTGTTCGGCGCGGATCTTGTCGAACGGTATCGGAAACCCGATGGCCAGCAGCGGATTCGTTTCCATGCCTCTTATTTCGCCCCACCGAACTTCGCCACCAGCGATTGCGTCAGCTCGCGCGACCGCCGCGTGGCCGTCTCCACCGCCGAGATCAACATGGCGCGCAAACCGTGGCGCTCGAGCTCGTGAATCGCCGAGATGGTCACTCCGCCCGGCGTGATCACCCGGTCTTTGAGGATCGCCGGATGCAACATGGTCTCGCGCACGAGCTTGGCCGCCCCCAGCACGGTCTGCTCGGCCAGCCGAGTGGAGATCTCGTGCGACAGGCCCATCTTCAGCCCGCCGGCGATCAACGCCTCGATCACCATGTAGACGTAGGCCGGACCGCTGCCCGAAAGAGCCGTCACGGCGTCCATCAGCTCCTCGTCCACCGTGCAGACCACGCCGGTCGAGCGGAAGATGCTTTCGACGAACTTGCGCTGCTCGGCCGTGGCCGCCCCGTTCACCGCCAGCGCCGTCGCCCCCTCGCCCACCACCACCGGAATGTTCGGCATCGCGCGGAAGATCGGCATAGGCTGGCCGATCAGCCGTTCGAGCAACGCGATCGGGAAAGCGGCCGCCACCGAGATCAGGATCTGGTCGTCGCGAAGCACGTCCCGAATCTCCGCGATGACGTGGGGAACCGTCGGCGGCTTCACTGCGATGAGAACCACCTCCGCCCACTGGGCCACCTGCCGGTTGCCGCTCCGGCTGACCTCGATCATGTACTTGGCGGCGATCTCCTCGGCACGCGCCGCCGAGGCGTCGGTGGCTCGCAGATGCTCCGTGTCCGCCACGCCGGCCTTGAAGATCGGAAGAGCACACGTCTGAACTCCAGTCACATGTCAATCTCGTATGCCGTCTTCTGCTTGAAAAAAA
>ENA-ORXB01002518-ORXB01002518.1-sediment-metagenome-genome-assembly--contig:-NODE-2518-length-15422-cov-2.825220_pt1 | contig 15422 bp, 10 predicted proteins | sample MGYA00237863_ERZ511475 | MGnify/ENA primary metagenome ERZ511475 (study PRJEB26305, sample SAMN06343858) | sediment metagenome | isolation source: hot spring sediment | place: Canada: British Columbia... | reverse complement strand
GAACCACCGCGCGCACCTGCGCGGCTTGCTCCGGGGCCGCCGCGGGCCTATTGTCCGCCGCCATGGACGTCGACGCTCCCTGTTGTTCCCTCGAGCTTTGGCGCCGGGAGGAATTCCCCCATCTCGACGAGGCGATCTACCTCAACGCCGCCGTCGTGGGCCCCCTGCCGCGGCGGGCGCTGGCGGCCCTGGAGGCGTTCCACGCTCGGCGCCAACGACCGCATTTGTTTGTCGACGAGGACTTTGTCGCCCCGCTGCAAACCTGCCGGCAAGCGATCGCCCGGCTGCTCGACGTGCCCCCGGCGACGATCGCCCTGGGGCCCAACACGAGCTTCGGGCTGAACCTGGCCGCTTGGGGCTTGCCCCTGCCGCGCGGCGCCACCGTGCTCGTGGCCGACCGCGAGTTCCCTGCCAACGTCTACCCCTGGATGGCGCTGGAGCGCCGTGGCCTGCGCTGCGAGCGCGTGCCCGCGACGCCCGAGGGCTGGCCGGACGAGGCAGCTCTTTTGCAACGCCTGCAACGCGGCGACGTCGCGCTGCTCGCCCTCTCGGCGGTCCAGTTCGCCAGCGGCTACCGTGCCGACCTGGTTCGCTTGGGCGAAGCCTGCCGAGCCGCTGGGGCGTACTTCGTGGTCGACGGGATCCAGTGGATCGGGCAGGAACCGGTGCGCCTGACGGGGCTGCCCATCGACGTGCTCGCCTGCGGCGGGCCGAAGTGGCTCTGCGGGCCGCTCGGTACGGGCTTCGTGTACGTGCGCGCGGAGCTGCTCGAGCGCCTCGAGCCGCCCTTCGTCGGCTGGACCGGCATGGCCGCCTGCGCCAACGTGGCCGACCTGCTGCGCTACCGCTTCGCCTTCCATCCCGACGCGCGACGCTACGAATTCGCCACCCTACCCGTCCAGGAGTTCGCCGCCTTGGCCGCCAGCGTGGAGCTCCTGCTCGACATCGGCCTGGCGCGCATCGCCGCCCACGTGCGCGGCCTGGTCGATCGGTTGGTGGCGGCCGTGGGCGCCGACGCTCGCCTGCAGTTGGCCAGTCCCTGCGACCCGGCGCGTCGCTCGGCCATCGTAACCCTGCGCACGCGGGACACGGCTCGAACCTACACCGCGCTGCGCGCCGCCGGCGTCGTGGCCAGCCTGCGCGAGGGCGTGCTCCGGCTGGCGCCGCACTGGTACACGCAGTCCGCAGAAATCGACCGGGTCATCGAGCTGCTGCATGCCCACGCGTAAGCGGTAGGCAGCTGGCGCCCGGGGGCGGGAGGAACGTGGGCCGCCTGCGCGCCGCCCAGCCGTCTCCTGGGGCGCCACCAGCAGCGCCGCAGGCTCGCGCCGAGCGCCTGAGAGCCGCGAGCGATCCCGACGACCCGATGCCACGGCACGAAGGACGAGGCCGCGATGGGACGTGCGGGCTGCCATGGTTGCGCACGACGGCGCAAAGCGGGCATCGTCGCCCGGGCCCGGCTGGTGAGGGAGCAGGGCGGTGACCCGTGGCCACCGGGGTGGGATCGGTGGGTGCTCTCTTTCGTTCGTCGGACGCACGAGGTGCGGTTGTCACCGCCCGTACGGGTGAACGTTCGCTGGCGCCGCGCCTTCCACGGCCGGGGAGCGACGTGTAGCTTCCGAACCATGCGTCGCGCCGTGGCCACGCTGCTTCTTGGAGGGATCGTCGCGGCGCCGCTCACGGCGCAGCCCCCACCGGCCTGGCCCGGCGCCGTCGAGCTGGGGCTGACGCTACGGCGGCTGGGCACGACGGCTCGGATCGTCATGATCGGGGCCCATCCCGACGACGAAAGCACCCCGCTGTTGGCCGAGCTGGCGTTGCGCCAAGGCGCGCGGGTGACCTACCTATCGCTGACTCGTGGCGAAGGCGGCCAGAACAGCCTCGGGCCCGAGGCGGGGCCCGTGCTGGGGCTCTTGCGGACGGGTGAGCTGCTGGCGGCGCGTCGGCTCGATGGCGCCGCCCAGCGGTTCGGCCCAGCGATCGATTTTGGTTTCAGCAAGAGCGCCTCCGAGACGTGGCGGCATTGGCCGCGCGACACGCTCCAAGCGATCGTCGCCGCCCTGCTCGATGAGCTCGCCCCCGACGTCGTCGTGTCGGTATTCCGAGGCGAGCCGTCCGACGGTCACGGGCACCACCAGGCCGCGGGCCAGCTGGCGCGGGCGGTGGTGGCCGCGCGACCCCCGGAGCGCCGCCCGGTTTTCCTCCTGCGCAGCGGTGGCGACGTCTGCGTGGCCGTCGGCGAGCGCGACCCGTTGCTCGGTCGATCCCCCTACCAGGTAGCGATGGCCAGTCGCAGTCAGCACCGCTCGCAGGACCAAGGCCGCCCCCAGGCGCCCGGACCGCAGAGCAGCTGCTGGGCACGCGCGCCGGAGAGCGGCGCGGGTCCGGTCCGCTGGCGCGTGCCGCTGGCTGAACGCCTCGGCGCCGCCCCGCCCGAAGCGCGGGCGATGGCGGCCGCGTACGACGCCTGGGCGGCCGCGCTGCCGGCGCGGGCACCCCTAGTCGATCCCGCGCCGCTCGTGCCGGAGTTGGCCGCGTGGCGCGCGCGGCTGCGGGCGCTGCCGACCCTCGACGCCGAGGCCCGCCGCGCCGTTGCCGAAGAGCTCGATGACCTGACCGCGGCGCTCCTTCGAGCCGCCAACGTCGCCCTCGAGGCGACCGTGGCCCGCGCCGCGTTGGCGCCGGACGACACGGCCACGCTCGCGCTCGCCGTCTGGAACGGTGGCCGGGACACCGTGATCGTCGAGGGCCTGGCGCCCGTCGTCCCGCCGGGTTGGCAGACGATGCCGCTCGACCCGCCCGTTCGCGTCGTCGCCCCGGGGACCCGCGCGGTGCAGCGCTGGCGGCTGCATCTGCCATCCGACGCCGCGCCGAGTCAACCGTACTTCCTGCGCGCGCCGCGCCGCGGCGATCTCTATGCCTGGCCGCCCGGGGCCGACGGCGCGCCCCTCGATGCGGCCCTCGTGGCCGGGCGCCAGCGGTTGCACCTTGCGGGGGAGACGATCGACACCGTCGTGGCCGCCTATGCGCTGCAGGTCGATCCCCGCGACGGCGAGCGCGAGTGGCCGGTCTACGTGGCACCGCGGCTTGGCGTGGCTCTTCCGTTCGACACCCTGTTTTTGCCCACGCAGTCTCGGCCCTTCACCCTCACCCTGCGCCTGTGGGCCACCGGGCCGGGGCGCGGCCGGCTGGAGGCGCGACTGCCAAGCGGCTGGCGCATGGAGCCGGCCGCACCGACCGTCGTCTTCGCGGCCGCCGGCGAGCAGCGGCTGACCGTGCGCCTGGTGCCCCCGGCGCGGCTGCCGGAGGGAACGACGACGATCGCCTTCGCCGTCGTCACGGCGGACGGCGCCCGCGTCGACGGGGCGGTCCGTCTCGTCGATCATCCGCACATCGCGCCCGTCGCGTTCTGGGCACCGGCGCGGCTCGTGGTACGCGCCGCCGCCCTGCGGCGACCGGCGGGCGCCGTGGGCCTCCTCGTCACGCCCGACGACGATACGCCCGAACGCTTGGCCGCGCTGGGGTTGACCGTCGAGCGGATCGACCCGGCCGCGGCGACCCCGGCGACCCTCGCGCGCTTCCGCGCGCTGCTCGTCGGCCCGCGCGCCTACGAACGTCTGCCGGGTTTCGCGGCCGCTCGGCCGGCGCTCCTGGCGTACGTGCGTGCCGGCGGCACCCTCATCCTCCAGTACCAGCGCGAGCCGTTCTTCCGCGCCGGTTGGGCACCGCTGCCGCTGGAGGTGGCCCAACCGGCCGATCGCGTCACCGACGAGACCGCGCCGGTGCGGCTGCTCGCACCCGACCACCCGGCCTTGCGCACACCGCACCGCATCGGGCCGGAGGACTTCCTCGGCTGGGTGCAGGAACGCGCGCTCATGGTGCCGCGCCGGTGGGACCCGGCCTACCAGCCCCTGCTCGAGATGGCCGACCCCGGCGAGCCACCCTTGCGCGGCACCTTGCTGGTGGCTCGCTACGGCCGCGGCCACATCGTCTATACCGGACTGGCGCTCTTCCGCCAGCTGCCCGCCGGCGTGCCAGGCGCCTGGCGGCTGCTCCTCAACCTGCTGGCCCTACGCCCCTGATGCGCACGCGCTGGCTCGCCCTGCTCGCTCTCGCAGCCGCCTGCCGCGGCGGCGACGGCCGCATGCCGCTGGTTGTTTACTCGCCTCACGGCACGGATATGCTGCGCGAGGTCGAACGACGGTTCGAAGCTCGCTACCCGAGCATCGACGTGCAGATGCTCGACATGGGTTCCCAGGAGGCGCTCGATCGCGTGCGCACCGAGCGCGCCAATCCCCAGGCCGACGTTTGGTTCGGCGCGCCCTCGCCGCTGTTCGCCGCCGCCGCCGCCGAAGGATTGCTCGCCCGCTACGTGCCCACCTGGGCATCGGCGCTTCCGGCCGACGCTCGCGACCCCGGCGGCGCCTGGCACGGCACCTACCTCACGCCCGAGGTCCTCGCGTTCAATGCCCGCCGGGTACCGCCGGACCGCGCACCCCACGACTGGGACGACCTCCTCGACCCCCGCTGGCGCGACCAGATCATCCTGCGCGACCCGCTGGCCAGCGGCACGATGCGCACCATCTTCGGGATGATCTTGCTCCGCTCCCTGCGCGCCACCGGCGATACCGCCCAGGGCTGGGCCTGGCTGCGTCGGCTCGACGCGCAGACGCGCGAGTACGTCGCCAGCCCCGCTCTCCTGTACGACAAGTTGGCCCGCGGCGAAGGGGCCGTCACCATGTGGACGCTGCCCGACATCGAGACCCTGGTGCAACGCGGCCTGCCGCTTGACTACCGCCTACCGCGCAGCGGCACTCCGCTGGTCGTCGACGGCATCGCCATCGTCCGCGGCACCCGCCACCCCGAAGCCGCCCGGATCTTCGTCGAGTTCGTCGGCTCCTTGCCGGAAGAGATCTGGGCAGCGCGCGCCTTCGCCCGCCTACCCGCCCGCCGGGACGTGCCGTCCGATTCCCTCCCGCCGCGGCTCCGAGCGGCGCTGGCCCAGCTCGTCGTCGAGCCGATGGATTGGGCGACCCTGGAGCGCCAGGGCGCCGCGTGGATGCGCTACTGGGATGAGCACGTCCGCGGGCAAGGACGGCGTCAGTAGCCGAAGAAGCCGACATCCGGTTCGGCAGCAAACGCCTCCAGCGCCGCGGCCGCATCTCCGTGCTGCTCGACCAGCCGACGCAACCGCCGAAACGACAGGCGCAGCATCCGCTCCCGCAGCAGCGCGTCCGGTTCAGGGGCGGGCCACAGCCACAGGGGCACGTACTTGTCGCTGGCCGGTGCCGCCGCGCCGGTGGACAGTCCCGCCGACGGAGGCCCCACGCCGAGCCCCGTGCGCACCAGCTCCAGCGCCAGGGCGGGATCGAGCCCCTCCTCGCGGGCAATGTCGTAGGCCCACTCGGCCAATGCCCACGGCACACCGTCGGCCACGGCGGCGGCGACGAGCTCATGCCGCCGACGATGGCGCTGCGCCTCGCTCAGCCGCGCCTCGTCCTCGACGTCGAGCAAGCCTTCGAGCGAACCGAAGAACGTGTCCTTGCCGCGACGTCGCCGCCGCCGCTCGCGGTAGGCTGCCAACACCCGCCGCGCGGTCTCGATGGGATCGCGCATCTCCATGACGCCCGCGGTGCGGGGCAAGAACCCGGCCACGGCCCGAGAGTTGCAACGGCCACCTCGCGATGCCACGCGACCCCCGCGCCCTCCTGCTCCGCTGGGCCGTCGCCTTGCTGGCCTGGAGTGTACTCGTTTGGGGAGTGGCCGAGCGGCTCGGGTCGGCCTCGCGCGCCGGCTAGCCGCGTCCGCACCGGGAGGACATCATGCACCGCCTGCGTCGTTGCCTGCCCCTGCTGGGGCTGATCGTCGCGGTCGCGCCCGCGGTCGCGTCCGCGCAGTACTTCGGGCGCAACAAAGTCCAATACCGCACGTTCGACTTCCGCGTCCTCAAGACGCCGCACTTCGACATCTACTTCTATCCCGAGGAAGCCGACGGCGCCCACGTCGCCGCTCGCTTGGCGGAACGCTGGTACACGCGTCTATCGACCTTGCTCGGGCACGAACTCCAGGCCCGACAGCCGATCGTCCTCTACGCCAGCGGCAACGACTTCCGCCAGACCACCGTCATCGAGGACTTCCTCGGCGAGGGCGTCGGCGGCGTGACCGAAGCCGCCAGGCAGCGCGTCGTGCTGCCCTTGACCGGCAGCCTGGCGGAATTCGACCACGTGCTGGGCCACGAACTCGTCCACGCCTTCCAGTACGACATCTCCGGGCTGGGGCGCTCCGGCAGGGCGATCGGGCGTGGCGCCGAGCAGCTGGCCGCCACCCCGCTGTGGTTCATCGAGGGCATGGCCGAGTACCTCAGCCTGGGCCCCGTCGACCCGGCCACGGCCATGTGGCTGCGCGACGCCGCTCTCAACAACAACCTGCCGACGATCGAGCAACTGGCGCGCGATCCGCGCTTCTTCCCCTACCGCTTCGGCCATGCGCTGTGGGCCTACATCGGCGGTCGCTACGGCGACGCCGTCATTGGCCAGATTCTGCGGTTGGTGGGGCAGGGCTTCCCGTACCCCGAAGCGATGCGTCGGCTGCTCAACGTCTCGCTCGATCAACTCTCGCGCGAGTGGCACGACGCCATCCGGCAGGCCTACCTGCCGCTGCTGGCGCAAGCCCCGGAGGCGCGCCTCAACGCCCACCCTCTCATCACCCGCACCCGCGGCGGTGGCCGGCTCAACCTCGGGCCGGCGCTTTCGCCCGATGGGCGCTGGGTGGCCTTCTTGTCGGAACGCGGTCTCTTCGACGTCGACCTGTGGCTCGCCGACGGCCGCACGGGCGCCAACCCCCGTCGCCTCCTGGCCGGGCCGGCGCAGGACCCGCACTTCAGTAGCCTGCGCTTCATTGCCAGCGCCGGCAGCTTCGCCCCCGACGGTGGCCGTCTCGCCCTGGTGGCCGAACGCGCCGGCCGCGATCGGGTGGTCGTTCTGTCCATTCCCGCGGGCCGGGTGCTACGCGAGCGGATCGTGCCCGAGGCGCTCGAGCTGAGCAACCCCAGCTGGGCGCCGGACGGCCGCACGGTCGTCGTCAGTGCCAACCACGGCGGCCTGAGTGACTTGGTCGAACTCGATCTCGAGACGGGCCAGGCCCGCTACCTCACGAACGACGCCTACGCCGACCTCATGCCCGCCGTCTCGCCCGACGGCCGCACGGTGGCGTTCGTCACCGACCGGGGCGCCGCCGACCTCGGCGTCTTTCGTTGGGGCAGCTACCGCATCGGTCTGCTCGACCGCGGCACCGGGCGCATCGATCTGCTGCCCGACGTCGGCGGCAACGCCATCAATCCGCAGTGGAGCCCCGACGGTCGCAGCCTGCTGTTCATCTCCGACCGGGCCGGCATTCCGGACCTCTACCGGTACGATCTTGAGAGCCGCCAGCTCCATCGCCTCACGCGCGTCTTCACGGGCGTAGCCGGCATCACGGAGCTGAGCCCGGCGCTGGCGGTGGCCCGGTCCACCGGCGAGGTGGTCTTCAGCGCCTTCGAGCGGGGCGGCTACAACCTCTACCGACTCGAGCCGGCGGTGGCGCGCGCCGGCGACCCAGTGCCGTTGACCACGGCGACGCCGACGCTCAACCCAGCGCTGTTGCCGCCGGTCCCCCGACCGGAGGCCCCCGCCTTCCGTCGTGTGGCCCTGTACTTGGCCGATCCGCTCACCGGCCTGCCGCGCGACACCGCCTTCGCCGTCCTCCCCTACCGGCCGCGCATCTCCCTGGACTACATCACCACCCCGCAAGTCGGCGTGGCCGCCGGCGGCGTCGTCGGTCGCGTCGGGCTCTACGGCGGCGTCGCTGGCGTGTTCAGCGACATGCTGGGTCGCCACGTCGTCTTGGGTGCGGTGCAGGCCCAGGGCCAGCTCGACGAGATCGGCTTCGCCTTGCTCTACCTCAACCGAGCGCATCGTTGGAACTACGGCGGCTACGTGCAGCGTGTGCCCACCGTGTACGGACTCAACGGCTACACCTCCGTCGGCGAACCCGTCCTGGTGTTGTACCGCTTCTTCGACACCAGCGTCCAGGGCGTGGTGCAGTATCCCTTCTCCGAGGCGATGCGCTTCGAGGCGGCCACGGGGTACCGACGGATCAGCTCCGACCTGCAGATCTACAGCTACCTCCGCGATCGGATCATCGCCGAGGAGAGCGGACCCGCCTACGATCTCTCGGAGACGCTTGCGGCGCTCGTGTACGACAACGCCCTCCTCGGCTTCACCGCACCGCTGGCCGGCCAGCGATTCCGCTTCGAGATCGACCCGTACTTCGGCGATCTGCGGTTCGTCAACGCGTTGGCCGACGTGCGCCGCTACGTCTTCCGGCGCCCGTTCTCGTTCGCGGTGCGAGGGTTGCACTTCGGCCGCTACGGACGGGACGCGGAGAACGACTCCGTCTTCTACGACGTCTACCTCGGTTCCCCGGCCCTGGTGCGCGGCTATGGCTTCAGCTCCGTGCGGCAAGACTGCGCCCTCGAGGCCCGCGCCCGCGGCGGCAACCTCGACGGCCCGGCCTGCCGCCTCTTCGCCGGTCTCTTCGGCAGCCGCTTGCTGGTGGCCAGCGCCGAACTGCGGCTGCCCTACCTGCGGGCCTTCGAGACCGGAACGCTGAACTTCCCGCCCCTGGAGCCGTACCTGTTTGCCGACGCGGGATTGGCGTGGCGGAGCGACGCGCGGCCCGAGTTCCGCTTCGGCATGCCCGAGACGCCCGACCGGCGGGGTCTCGTGGCCAGCGCCGGGCTGGGGGTGCGCGCGAATCTCTTCGGGTACATCGTGCTCCAGCTCGACTACGCCCGGCCCTTCCAGCGCACGAGCGGCTGGCAATGGCAGTTCTCCATCCAACCGGGGTTCTAGCCATGACGGAAGCGGCCGCCCCGGGACGCGAAGGGCGCCGGCAAGCCATCCTCGCCGCGGCCATCGAGGTGTTCGCCGAGCGGGGATTCGCCGGCGCCCACATCCGGGACATCGCCGCCCGCGCCGGCGTCGGCGAAGGCACGGTCTACCTCTACTTCGCCGGCAAGGACGACTTGCTGCTGACCGCTTTCCGGGAGACGTTGCGTCGCTTCTGTCAGGAGGCGCGGGCCGCGATCGGCGCCCAAGGCCCCTTCGAAGAGCGGTTGCGCCGACTGCTCTGCTTCCAGGCAGCGCAAGTGGAGGCCCATCCCGCCTTGGCCACGATGCTCCTGATGGAATCCCGCCAGTCGCGCTACTTCTACGGCGAGCCGGTACGTGCGGCCCTCCGCGAATACGCCGCCCTGTACGACGAGTTGCTGGCCGAGGGCCAGCGGCGGGGCGAGCTGCGCCCCGACGTCGACCCGGTGCTCGCCCGCCGCGCGCTGTTAGGCGCCATCCAAGAGGTGGCGCTCGACTGGCTGCTGGGCGATCGCGCCCGGCCGCTGGCCCCGCGTGCCCAAGCCCTGGCCGACCTGTTCTGCCGAGGCCTTTGCACCTGAGCCCTGGACCGCGGCCGCCCGGCGTCCTATTTTCCCCTGCCGCATGCGATCGTAACCACCGATGCCCGAGCGGACGTCCCCGGTGCCCCAGGGTCAGGAGCCCATCGGCCAGCCCGACTACTCCTGGGGCGACCTCGCCTATTGGATCCTCGGGGTGCTGAGCATTCCGCTCGTGCCCCTGCTGATGATCTGGTTCCTGACGCCGTGGCGCGGCATGTAGCGGCAGCGATCGGATGGCTGCTGCTGGCGGCCTGCGCCGGCGGCGCACCGGTCGACGTCGTCGTGCCGCCTGGGGCGAGCTTCGCGACCGTGACGGATTCCCTGGCGCGGCACGGTGTGGTGACGGCACCGCGGCTGTTTCGGCTCTACGCGCGGCTGACCGGCGCCGATCGGGCCGTGCGGCCGGGGGTCTACCGTCTGGCCCGCGGCGCATGGTGGCCCACGCTGTTACGCAAATTGCGCCGCGGCGAGGTGCTCACTGTTCGTCTCGTCCTGCCGGAAGGGTGGACGCTCGAGCGGCTGGCGCCCCGGTTGGCGGCCGTCACCCGCTTGCCCCCCGATTCCGTGCGCCGCGTGCTGGTCGATCCTCGCACGGCGCAGCGCTTCGCGGTGCCGGGGCCGACCCTGGAGGGGTACCTTTATCCGGCCACCTACCTCGTGCCCCTGGGTACCCCGCTCGAGGACGTGCTCGGCCTCATGGTGCGGCGCTATCGCCAGATCTGGACACCCGCGCGCCGCGCTCGCCTAGACAGCCTCGGAATCTCCGAGCGCGAGGCGGTAACGTTGGCCTCGATCGTTGAGCGCGAAGCGAAAATCCGCGCGGAAATGTCGCGGATCGCTGCCGTGTTTTGGAATCGGCTGCGGCGCGGTATGCCGCTGCAGGCCGACCCCACGGTGCAGTATGCGCTCGGGCGCCACGAACCTCGCCTGCTCTACGCCCACATCCGCGAGGCTGCGAGCTCGCCCTACAACACCTACGTGCGCCGCGGTCTGCCGCCCGGCCCCATCGGCGCGCCCAGCGAAGCCGCGATCGATGCCGTTCTCTGGGCCGCCAACTCCGACGAACTCTACTTCGTCGCCGGCCCCGACGGACGGCACCGTTTCAGTCGGACCCTCGCCGAGCACAACGCCCTGCGCCGTCGTCTGCGCGACTCCCTCCCGCCGCTGCGATGAGCTCCCTGTTGGCGGAACGGCTTCGCCTGATCGTCATCACCGACGAGCGCGTGCCTTGGCCGCAGCAGCGTCCTCGCTTGGCGGCGGCCTTGGCGGCGGGCGCGCCAGCGGTGCAGCTGCGGGACAAAACGAGCTCCACGCGCACCCTGGTCGAGCGGGCCTGCGAGCTGCGCGCCCTCACCGCCGCCCACGGGGCGCTCCTCTTCGTCAACGATCGGTTGGACGTGGCCCTGGCGGCCGGGGCCGACGGCGTCCACCTCGGCGACGACGATCTGCCGCTGGAAGCCGCGCGACGATGGGCACCGCCCGGGTTCCTCATCGGGCGCTCCGCCGATACGTTGGCGCAGGCGCAGGAAGCCGCTGCGGCCAGCGCCGACTACGTCGGCGTGGGGCCCGTGTTCGCCACGCCGACCAAGCCCGATGCCGGCCCCCCGCTGGGCATCGCCGGGGTGGGGGCCGTGGCGCGCGCCGTGCCCGTTCCGGTGGTGGCGGTCGGCGGGGTGGAACCAGCGCACGCCGCCGCCCTGTTCGCCGCCGGCGTGGCCGGGGTGGCCCTGGTCCGCGGCGTTGTCCGGGCGTCGGACCCGGCCGCGGTCGTCCGCCTTATTCTGGCCGCTGCGGCTTCCCTTCCACCTGCACCGACCAACGAAGCTGGTGCTTGAGGATGAGACGATGCAACGTCTTCCGGTCCATCCCCGCCGCCCGCGCCGCCCGCGATAGGTTTCCGCCGTGCGTCTCGAGGAGTCGACGCAGATAGCGTCGCTCGAACGCCTCGATGGCTTCCGCTTTCGCTTCGTGAAAGGGCCGATTCGACCAGGTCGACGGCTCCTCCGCCTCCGCCGCGGCACCCCAACCCCGCACTTCGACGGGAAGATCCTCCAGCTCAATGCGCGGGCCCGGCGCCAGCAGCACGCAACGCTCGACCACGTTTTGGAGCTCGCGAACGTTGCCGGGCCAGGAATACGTCTCCAGGCGTTCCCGCGCCGCCGAGCTGAATTGCAGCTCCGGACGGCCGTGACGCTCCCCGTAGAGGCGCAGGAAGTGGTGCAGAAGCACCGGGACGTCGCCGGGTCGCTCGCGTAGCGGCGGCAGCACGATGGGCACGACGTTGAGGCGAAAGTAGAGATCGGCCCGCAGCCGCCCCTCCGCCACCACCCGCGCGGGATCCCGATTCGTGGCGGCGACCCATCGCACGTTGATGGGAATCTCCGTCGTGCTGCCCACGCGCCGAATGCGTCGCTCTTGGATCGCTCGCAACAGCTTCGCCTGCAGCTCGAGCGGCATCTCGGCGATCTCGTCCAGGAAGACCGTCCCGCCGGCCGCTGCCTCGAGCAACCCCACGCGCGCCGTGTCCGCACCGGTGAAGGCGCCTTTCTCGTGCCCGAACAGCTCGCTTTCGAGCAGATCGTTCGGGAGCGCGGCGCAGGAGACGGCGACGAACCGCTTGTTCGCACGTGGACTGCCATAGTGGAGGGCGCGGGCGACGAGCTCCTTCCCCGTGCCGCTCTCTCCCAGAACGAGCACGTTGGCGCGGCTGCGCGCCGCCTTCTCGATCTGGGCGTAGACCTCCTGCATCCGCCGGCTGGCACCGATGATGTTGCCGAAGCGGTAGACCGTCTGCAGCTCCTGGCGGAGATAGGCGTTCTCTTCTTGAAGGCGATACTGCGCTAGCGCCCGCTGGACCGTCAGCTTCACCTGCTCGACGTCGAACGGCTTGCAGAGATAGTCGAAGGCGCCGAGCTTCATCGCCTCGACGGCGCTGGCGATCGTCCCGAACGCGGTCATCACCAGCACCGGCGCCGTCACGCCGCGCTCGCGGAGACGGCGGAGCAGGTCCGTGCCGCTGATCGTCGGCATCGAAAGATCGGTGACGATGACGTCGACATCGGAGTCGGCCAACGCGTTGAGCGCCGCCTCGCCATTCTCGAAGGCGTGCACCCGCCATCCCTCGCGGGTGAAGAGGGTGGAGAGGACGCGACGAATGTTCGGTTCGTCGTCGACGACGAACAGGGTCCCCGGGCGCGTAGCCTGATCGCTCATCGTTCCGTCTTCGTCGGGTCGTCCGGTCAGGGCGCCTCGTGCCGAGCGCGCTGACGGGAGGAGAGGATGTTCAGGTCCTCGCGATACTTCATCACGGTGCGCCGCGCGACGACATAGCCCATTTCGCGCAGGATTTCGGAAATCTGCTGGTCGCTATAGGGGTGCGCGGGGTCCTCTGTCGCCACCACGTTCGCCACCAATCGCCGCAGGCTGAGCGAGCGATCGAAGAAGTAGCTCAGCGGGACGACGCGGCCGCTGGGCAACTGCATGAACTTCTCGGCGACGCACCGGCTGATCGTGCTCTCGTGGACGCGCAGCAGCCCCGCGAGCTGGGACTGGGTGAACGGCACCATGTCCTCTTCCCGCTCCGTCTCGAAGAAGGCCCGCTGCTCCTCGACGATCGTCTCGGTCACCTGCTGGAGGAGGTGCTTGCGGTCCTGCAGCGCCTTGAGGAACATCTGGGCGCGGTGGAGGTATTCCTGGATGTGCCGCGTCTCGGCGGGGGTGAAGCCGTCCGGTCGCTCGCGGAGCTCCTGCCAGAGGCGTACGTAGCCCGGATTGAGGTGGAGCTGGACGTGGTCGCTCTCGACCACCTCCACGACGAATTCGCCCTTCTCTCCCCGCTTGATGATCACGTCGGGGCGGATCGCCTGCGCGCTGCGATGGCTGTTGCGATCCCACGGCAGTCGGAACCGCGAGCCGGGGTAGGGGGAGAGATGCTGGCGGATGAAGGAGACGGCGTTCCGCACCTCCTCGACTGGGCAGCGGAGCCCCCGCGCGATGGCGCGCCACTTCGAGGCGCACAGCTCCTTCCAATAGCGTTCGAGGATCGCCACCACGCGCGGCGGGACCGCCTCCTCCGCCTCGAGCGCGCGAGCCTGGATCAGGAGGCACTCTTGCAGCGAGCGCGCTCCCACCCCCGCGGGGTCGAACGTCTGGATGAGACGCAGGACGCGCTCCGCCTCCGCCAGGGGGATGCCGAGCTCGGCGGCCGCCTCCGCGAGATCGATCCGCAGGTAGCCATCGGAGTCGATCCCGGCGATCAGGTAGGTGCCGCACCGGAGGTCCGACTCCTCTCCCGCTGCGTGGAGCTGGCTGAGGAGGTGATCCTGCAGCGTCACCGGCTCGGGCACCAGCGAAAGGGGATCGATCTCGTCGTCGCGCGGCCCGGCGAGCGTGGGCAGCTCGTCGCGCAGGCTCCGGCGCGGGCTGAATTGGGCGAGGTAGTAGGGGCACTCCATGCATTGCGCGGTGGGGACCTCGCAGTGGTTGCACGGGTACTCGTCGGGCTGCTCGAGCGCGGGGTTTTCGGCGGCCTCCTGCGCGATGTACTGGCGCAGCTCCATCGCCGACATCTGCAGAATGCGGTTGGTGATCAACAGCTGCGGGTCCGCCTTCTGCTGCATCCGCTGGTTCTGGGAGTACCGCTGACCGAGCAACATCGTTCCCTCGCTCTTTCTGGCCCCACCGGCCGGAACCGTCGCGGGGTTTCTCACCGATTATTGGCGGTGTTCCGGCGCGCTTGAGGGATCGACCGGGTGCGCGTCGTCCGGTCCGCCGCCCTCGCTTGGATTGGAGATGGAGGCGGCCAGGGTCCGCCGCTCGCGGACGAGGAGTTCGATCACCCCGATCAGTTCCTCGAAGTTGAGGGGCTTGGCGAAGGCGAGGCGCGCACCGGCCCGCATCGCCTGTCGCACCTTTTCGGGGTGGGCCACGCTGGCGAGGACGATGACGGGCAGGTCGGGATCGAGCCGCCGGAGCTGCGCCGTGATCTGGGCGCCATCGATCCGCGGCAGGTGGAGCTCGATCACGGCGAGGTCGAACCGCCGCGTGTGGAGCGCCTCGTCGAACAGGCGCAACGCCTCTTCCCCGTGGGAAGCGCGGAAGACCTCGTAGGAGCGGCGTGTCAGCAGCGTCGTCATCGTGCGGCGCACGCTCGCATCGTCATCGACCAGCAGGATCCGCCCGCGGGCGCGCGCCGCCGGGACGCGCAGCGTCGACCGGCGCTCGACGATCGGGAGCGATACGGTGACGGTCGTCCCCAGCCCCTCGGCGCTGGTGATCGTGAGGTCGCCGCCCAGACCCTTGACCATCGCGAGGCTGACCGTCAAGCCGAGTCCGCTGCCGGTCGAGCCGTCGTGGCGACGGGTGTAGAACGGATCGAAAATCCGGTGGAGCTGATCCTGGGGGATGCCGATCCCGGTGTCGCTGAACTTGATCTCGAGGATGCCGGCGGCGGGATTGTTCGGATCGGGGATGCTGCGCGCCGAGATGGTCAGGATGCCGCCGTTCGGCATCGCCTGCAGCGCGTTGAGGATCAGGTTGAAGAAGACTTGATGGAGCTGGTTGGCGTCGCCTTCGACGGCGGGGAGGTCGTCATCGAGTGCCTGCTCGATCGTCACGTTGCGGCAGGCGGGATGGTTTCGGATGAGGCGGACCGCGTCCTGGATCAGTTGGCGTGCGTCGAGGATGGCGAGTTGAGGCTCGGCGCCGCGGGCGAACGACAGCAGATCGCTCGCGATGCGGCCGCCGCGCATCGTCTCCTCGTAGATCGCCGCCGCTGCCTGGCTGACGTATTCGGGCAGGCCGTCCTCTTCGGCGAGGATTTTGAGCAGTTGGGCGTCCCCGCCGATCGCGGCCAGGATGTTGTTGAAGTTGTGCGCCACGCCCGCGGCGAGCTCGCCCACCGCCGCCAGCCGCTCGGAGCGCATCATCTGCG
>ENA-ORXB01002516-ORXB01002516.1-sediment-metagenome-genome-assembly--contig:-NODE-2516-length-15432-cov-4.220189_pt1 | contig 15432 bp, 3 predicted proteins | sample MGYA00237863_ERZ511475 | MGnify/ENA primary metagenome ERZ511475 (study PRJEB26305, sample SAMN06343858) | sediment metagenome | isolation source: hot spring sediment | place: Canada: British Columbia... | reverse complement strand
TCCTTACTTTTAAATGGTTTTATTTTTTCAAGAATCTCCCTTCTTAGCATTTTATAACAAACTTCAATATCTGAAAATGTCATATTAAATAGAATGTTGATTAAATAAGTTATTAGTTTGTTTCCAAGGAAATGATAAAAGTATAAAACCCTATGACTAGCTCCATAAAATCTTGAACCATAAACAACATCTGCATCTCTTTCTATTATTAATCTTACCATTTCCTTCCAGTCACTTGGATCATATTCCAAATCTGCATCCTGAATAATTATAACATCTCCAGTCACCTTAGTTAAAGCAGTCCTTACAGCTGAGCCTTTACCGTAATTTCTATCATGGAAAAATACTTTAATCTTTGGATTTTCAAGACTTTTTAGAATTTCTCTCGTACTATCAGTAGAACCATCATCAACAATGATTATTTCATATACATCCTGTTTCAAAACTTCTTCTAACAGGACTTTTATATTTTCTTTCTCATTATAAACAGGAATTATAACAGATACTTTCACTTTTCCACCACTAAGGTTTTTTATGAATATTAATAAATTCACTGGATGATTGACTACCTATCTTGCTCTTTAATCTCTCCTGATAAAACTTCTTCCCCTCTTCAGGAAGGGCTTTACCCTTTTTTAAATCAATCTCAAAAAACCTGCCCCTATAAATATCTTCATTATTAACAACAAGTTCCACATAATTTTTCCCGTCCGTTATGAGATAGGGAGAAAGAGGCTTTATAAAAATATTATCTTCACCTGTGGCATAGGGTAAAAATAAATTAAACTGTCCCTTATCATCAGCATAAACAGATGTTTCCCATGTAAATGTTCTATCCCAATTGGTTATAAAATCTGCTTTTACATATATAAGTCTTCTTGGCTCAGTTTTACCAGTAACTCTTGCTGATTTAACATATTCATAAAGTTTATATTCTTTAACTTCATTATAATGGTATGGCATGATATCTAAATTTTCCGATTCAAAAACAAGCCTGAAATGCTTTTGGGCAGGACTGAAATTTGTAGCACTTCCATCAAACTCCCATAGATTTGCCAGAGGAAGACTATAAAATGTATCTCTTGGCACAGGCATGGGCATACCAAAATGCCCCTCACCAAGCATTATATACTTTTCCATAAAATTCGGTTTTAAATACTCAACAATGGGGTTACCCAAAAATGGTATAGGATTGTTCACAAGAATAAACCTTGCATTATATTTATCGAAGATAGCCTGCATCTCCTCCTCTGTTTCCACACTCCATATATATATAGCGTCTTTAAACCCATCACCCCTTAATTGGTGTCCAAAATTATTAACTATCGTAGGTTTTTCCGCTATAAACTGAATATAATGACCGTGGTCCCATGGAGCAATAATACCATATTCTGGCTGTTTAACGGGGTTCCAGAGATGACTTGTGGGTGGAAGGTAATTTTTCATCCAGATTAAAGTCTTGTATAAATCAAGAGACATTGGCATGCCACTTCTCAATAGATCTTTTGTTATGTAATAGTAGGGGGTTAAAAAAATACATACCAGAATCAAAGCCACAACAAAAGGTGATTTTTCTGAAAAAACCAATATTTTAGCAATGAAGCTCACTCTTTCGCCCTTTTGAGCTTCACGCCATTGCATAAACTCTTTAAATAATCCATGACCACCTTTTATTTTTTCAATTATGTTATTAGCGAATATGGCAATACCGATAGCAAGGGCAGGGCTGTATGCATTATTCCATCTTTTCTGATAAAAACCCAATATACCAATGCCAATACCCCATACCATGTAAAAAATTTCCATTATATTCAGTTTGTCTTTAGAATTCTTTATACTTTTAAAAAATATCCTGACTCCATAATAAATGGGTAGCAAAAAAGATATGAAATAAAAAATATTTAAAATATTATCCAGGTTTAAAGGCAGGAACATATCTGAGGAAAAAGTTCTCTGAAACTCATTAATAGATGCATGCCAGGGGTCAGTTTTCAAAAGAAACTTTATCCCCTTTATTAGATTCTCTCTGAAAGGTTTTATCAAACCTGCTATCAAGCCAGATAAAATTAGTAGTACAAAAATTTTTTTCACTAAATTTATAAAAGCATCACTTTTGATAATCAAATATCCAAAAATATACAGAATTATTGCCAGAAAAAAAACATAAGCAGGCTGAAAATATGAAAAGAAGCCAAAGTCCCACAAGGTCTGCTCCGTACTTCTCGGAACGATGAACCTCACTAAAGCTAAAACTAAAGCAGTAAAGACGGAAATATATACTATAATTTCGCCCAGTTTTTTTATAAATTCTTTATTATCAAAAAAAACAAAAAAAAGAATGAAAATATAGAAACAAAAAACGGTGTAAAATACCACCTGCCCCTGCCATACAAGAAGTCCCAGTGTTATAAAAATCCCGGCAGATAGGGCATCTTTTTTATAATTCTGTCCATCAATGGCATATTTTATACTTTTGATACCATAATAAAAAAACCACAAACACAAAAATGTCTCAGCCACATGGTGGTCTCCCGATGCTACATGGGAATAACCAAGCATACCCGGCATTGTTATAGCAAAAAAGGCAGAAAAAATTGCAATTCTCTCATTTCCCCATATTAACTTAACAATCCTGTATGTTGGCACTATGCTCAAAGCAGCAAGAATGGGTGGTAGTAAAGCGATTATCAAACCAACAATCTGTTTAGTGGGATTACCTAATGTGAGAACATTTGCCATTAGAGCAACAAACCAGTCATATAGAGGTGGCCATGGACACTCAGCACCGTATGGATATGCCATATAAAAGTCCATGGTGGGCATCTTAGGAAAATTTAGTGCCCAAATCATAGCCCTTCTAAAATGATAAAACGCATCGGGTTGAACAAACGCAAACTCCTTACCAAGTCCTGCTATAGATGTTTTCCAGGTAAGTAGTCTTAAAACAAATGCGGATAAAACAAAAAAAGTAAGTAAAAAGGGCGTTTTATTTATGTATTTTACAATTGTCTTAAACATGACTTTAAATTCTAACATTTTAACTTTTATTAATCAATTTTTAAGAGCTTGACTTGTAATTCCCCTTTTAAAAGGTTTAGTTCATCTATTATTTTTTCCCTTCTCTCTTCTTTTATTAGGTTCTCCACTAAATCCATAATTTTCTTTTGAAGAGATGGGTTCAAATTAAATACATCTTTGATGCCCCCAATCATCTCCAGATACAAATCTTCATCAGCTATGCTTTTTATATTATAGAAGTTATCTATGTATTGTTCCTGACAACTGTAAATATACGCCCATAGGGCAGCAAATTTTAATTCCCTATCTTTTTCCATTTTCACAATGTCAAGAATCTCATCGCACAAAACGGGTTTTTTTCTATTTTCAATGCCCGATAGTGCAGAAATTAATAAGTTTTTTTCCTTCTTATCAATTCTTTTCCACAATGCAATTATCTGTTCCTTCTTACCCTTTTCAAAAAGAAGCTTTATCAACTCCTCATTTTTATTAAATTCCTTTGAAATTACATTCCATGAAAAATCAAGCCCCATACCACCTATTTTCATCAATGCCCTTAAAATCTCTTCTTTATTCGGATTTTTTTTATATATTTCAATAAGAACTTCCGGAGATAATACTTTTGTTTCTCCAATTTTCTCAATTATGTATTTATTAAGCACATGTTTCTCATCATAAATAATTTTTAAACACTCTCTTTTGAAAGCTTCATAATCATTTTTTTCCATCAAATCTATTATTTCCCTCTGGATGACTGGCTCTGCAAAAACTGTTTTCAAAAACTCTTCTTTATCCCTATCATCGAGGTTATTTAAGTAATTTAAAACAAATTGCGGTACAGGTCTTTTTCTCCCATATTCAAGATAATATTTGTTTAGTCTTGTATCTTTAAAGCTATATGATATTTTACTCAGTATTTCCTCCCTTAGAGGAGGTATTATTTCAAGCATTCTTAAATAAAAATCCACATTATTACTGAAATAAGGCTCAATTTGATAAAACAATCTTCTTTTTAAATCTTCTCTTTGATAGCTAATGTTTTCATAAATATATGACGCAAGCTCTTTATCTAAATTTTCATAAGGTAAAAACATCAGAACCAAATCTGAATAAACCCTTTTTTCTAAAAGGGTTTTATAAAAACTTTTTTTTACATCCTCACTAAAACTCTCCAGTATCAGCTTTATACTATCAGCTATATAACTATTATATTCACCTTTTTTTAAATTATTCCCAATATCATCTAAAAAAGCTGATGATATTTCGTTATCCCGATTTAGCTTCAAATATTCCAGTAGGAGATATCTTAATTTATCATTACTCTGCATATATGGATTTAGCAGAGAAAATACCCTTTTTACAGGATAGTTCAATAGTTTGTTAGCTACTATCAATTGTCTATCAGATTCTTCATGGGACATAACATAACTAACAAAGCTCTCATATTCGGGAATGGGAAAAAACCTAACTGTATTATTTATTATGTAATCAAAAAACTCACGTTTTTTAAACATGCTATAGCCCCGATATACTATCTCAAACTCTTTATCAGGGGGTAATAACATAAGGATTGGAATGCTATTACTCAAATAGGCACTATTTAACAATACAACGGATTTAAGTTCCTCAAAAAACCTATCATTTCTGAAATATTCCATATCAAATGATGAGATATTCTCTGGCTCTACCCTGCCAAAAATTACAGCAAAGGGTACTTTGAATTCCATTAGAGGCAACTCAATTTTTTCTACTTCACTACCATCGCATGTAATCTGGATCTTCTTTATATTTGAACCTTCCCTTCTTACCGGGACGATAAATTTACCATTTTTGCTCTTTTTTACCTCCCTTAGACCATTACTGTACTGGTATTCAACACTATAGATATTACAATCCTTTAATACATTTATAATCAAAGCATCTTGTTGAATGTTGTATAGTTTGTTAACCGAATTGTTTATAGATGGACTACAGGCAGGCAGTAACACCAACAATATCAATACCCATCTTATTTTTAAAAAAAAAGGCGTGCTCTTAAACACGCCTTTCCCTTTAGATTTTAGCACCATGCTTTTACTAACAGGGGTGTACTGAGCTAATCCCTAATACTTTTGGTTTTAGATACCTTTTCATCTTTTTCCTCCCTTTTTCACTATATCTATAAGTTATTCTGTCCATGGAGTAACTTCGTTCCAGAAAGTGCTTTGATTTGCAATTTTTATCAATGGACTATTATGACATCTAACCGCACGCGCAGGGTTCCATGATAACAAGGTGTTGTTCAAGCTAGTAGAAGAAGTTCTCATCCTAATTATATTATTATTTGCATTTATTGAGTGTTTCTGCTTCCATAAATTACTTGTATTATTGCCCCAGTTATTTGCTGTGTTGTTAGATGTCCAGACATCAAGACAATTAGTTTTCATAAGTCTCGGTAGTCTTGAGGCATGGGGGGTGTGACATTTTGAGCATGGGAAATTATGATATTGAAGCTGTACATTAGCTGGACTTGTTGTCCCCACCTGTTGTTTCAGATTTATACCCCAGCTTATGCCATAACCACTTTGTGGTCTACTACTGTCTTCTATATGACCTGTTTCACCTTGGTTATCATATGAGCCCCACAATTGCTGTGTAATCGATCTATTAACATTAGCATTTGCTCCATTATATCCATTAGTTATTCTTGGTGAGATTCTATTTACATAATAATCGGGTATTATATCAGCACCATTATTCCCACCATATGCCGCTGTCCAGCCCTTAACAGCTCTATGGGCATGTGTCTGGAAATTAGCATTTCTATTTGTTCCGGTCCATGATGAGGTTGAATTAATAAGCTTGGTTGCAGGGTGGCACCCCAAGCATAGTCCTGCAAACTGCTGATCTGTTTCAGAGATCTTGCCAATATTTGCCCAGACGTTATTTGCGTTAACTGTTCCAGCACCTATATTTGCACCCCAGAAGTTTCTCACATTACCACCTAAATTATAACTATACCCCAAATTTGCAAAGTTGAACACAACAGTTGTACCATCCATCAAACGTAAGCCAAAGGTGTTATCATCTATAAAGAAACCATCCTGCCCTACGTATGAAGTATTAGAACCATATCCTGCACCAATCTTAGGTGGTCTATTATAGCCTAAATGGGGCATAAATCTTGGCCCACCAGGACCACCACCCCTTGAACCACGTGCATTTGTATTGTTAACATAGACCATCGTACCTGAGGCAAAAACATTAAAATAATTTGTACCTGGGATTGTATAAGTTGTTACCCTATCACCAGGCCTATCTTCAAAATATGGTGAGGTTAGCCATGTGCCTCTGAGAGCAGGTAGATAATACCTTGTATTTGCGCCTGTTCTTGCCGTATTTACACCATGGGGGTCATGGCAGGCTGTACACCTTCCCTGAATATTTGAATTAAGGTTACTGGAGTTTGCAAAAACCTTCCAATCAGTTTGAACCATACCATTTTCTGTATTTCCGATATGCTTTTTAAAATGGGAGCCAATCACCGTTCCATTTTTGTATGCAAACTGACCCTGCCAGTATGAGGGATGTGTTGTTCCACCTCTATATGTGTAGTTATTGTTAGTTGTATTAAAATTAGTGTACCACCTTCCCTTCCCATGTCTGTTAGCAACAACATCAGCCCAGTTAACAGGGTCATAGTAGGCAGCTACGATATTACCTGTAGTTCTTCCAAAGTTCGTATAGTTTTTTGGTGCTGTGGTATTTGTTGAACCTATCCCTCCTGGCGCTGAATCTGGTCCCACATGACAGTCAAAACAAAGGGCTGCCTGAACTGACCACTGAAATGTAGTATTTTCCCTTGGGGTGTAGTTTATACCATAACCGTGTGTTCCGGCAGTAGTCTGTTTAAGCATACCGGCATACCATCCACCTACCTTGGAACTATACATGGTAAACCTATATGTACCGCGGGCAATATTTGAACCATGGGAGTTATGACAATCAATACATGCCACAGAGCCTATATTTGATGGTCCACCAACAGTCCCTCTTGCAGCTTGTGAGGCAGCATCATCTGCCCAGAGGGCAGTATTACTTGCACTTATACCCCTCTGGTTATTTTTCATATCGTAATGGACACTGGGCGATTTAATCCTGTATGGAACTACATTATAGATTGTTGGGTTATATGTATGTGAACTATATCTACCAAAGGTGTTATATCTCGCTGCAACAGAATCCCCCGTCCAGCTATAAGCATTTGTATTCACACCATCGCCAAAGGGCTGCTTTCCCTTCATCGTATCGTTATGACAGACAAGGCAATGGTTATTTACATTAAGAGCATAAGTAATGTTTCTGTTATAGTTAACCATATTACTTGTTATACCCGTATCGTACCTGCTGTTATTTGTAGCATTGTAATTATAGGCAACAAGCTGAATAATATTATCGGCATGTAATGTACTATTTTTATTGCCTGTTGAATCTAAAGCCTCCCAGTGACATTTATAACAATGTGAGGCATCAAGAGCAACCCCCTGTACATGATGGGATGTCCCTGAGAACTCGGCTACCACATTTGCTTTATCACCCTGCTGCTGGGAATGACATGCGGTACAGGATAATATTGTTGTTGGATTCCAGGTTATGTTGTTTCCATGACATACGGTAGTGGTACAGGTACCCGATGTTCCAGTAGCACTATAATAAATCGACTGCACAATTGTATTGTCAAGTGTTAAATTTGAAGCTGTTGTGGTTGAATCACTATAGGCTGCTAATCCTAGCCCATTCCCATAAGGCGGTGTCCCACCAATTGATTGGGGATTATTAAGTGCAATATTTGTAATATTTGCCAGTGTAAACTGTATGGTATTACCCGTTGTTGTTATGTCAGATTTATGACCATCATTATGACAGCCCAAGCATACTGCGATTTTTATACGTTTTCTGCCATAATTGGTGCCATTTACAATACCTGTATATTTTAGAAACAACGCAGACTGTGTAACTGCATGGGCATAATGTTTACCAGATCTTCCAGAGTTATACTCTGTGGGATTATTGTAGCTCGGTCCTGTAACGTTGTCAGCCACATGGCAGAGGTCACAGTTTAAAAATGGCTTACCGGTCAGACCTTCTTCCGAAAAAAGTATCCTGTACTTTGTATTATCAGTTGAGTTTGTAGTTGTACCTGAACCGTTTGTCCAGGCTAATGTAGTTACACCACCATGGCAACGAACATTTGAGCATGTGCCATTGGCAGTGCCTGATGGTGTATAAGTGGGCGCTAAATCAGTTGGGTTAGTTCCATTTTTTGTACCCAGAGTAGGCATAATGGCCACATCCACAGTACCGTTAGCATGCTTTTCTGCACTACCGTAACCCGCACCATAATGGCAATATTGACAATCTGTCGCATCATTTGCCCAGCCAGTAATGAAACTAAAGTGCCCGGTATGTCCACCCGTTGCTGGAGGAGCTGCATGGCAGACTGAACAGGTGCTCAAATTTGTGGAGGTAACAGACCTTGTCCCCCATTTAGGAGTCGTAATATTATTATGACAATCTATATTGCTGCATGTTTTTGTAACACTATCGTATGTACCCGTACCAGTCAAATCATTAATAGTAGTCGAAACTGTAGCTAAACCATCCTGATGAGGATCAGAAGTATTTTTCCTTGAAGTTGAATATGTATTTACTGCACTACCATGGCAGTTTGCACAATCATAGTTTTTATAACCTCCATGAATTCTGCCATATCCCACATCGTGACTTTTCTGACTGCCTCTAACCGTTGAATAGGGATAATATATCTGGTAATAACCATTATAATTATGACATTTACCACAATCGCTAATCTGCACTAAATCAACACATGCTGTTTTTGCAATAATTGGATTAGACCCGGAGCTTACAGTACCAGACCAGGTAGTACCTGTTACTACCTGAGTTACGTTTGTCTGTATTGCACCTGTTGCAGTATTTGGTAAATCATACACTATAAAGACGTATGCACCGCTGGCACCAAAGGCAATCCCACCGGCTTTCGAAATTGTTGTGGAAGCACCATTCCAGCCCGTTATACTACCAAGTAATGATGCATTTCTAAGTGTTTTCTGCCCTTTAGTATTCACATAGACATATACATCAATTGTGCCCCCAGTAAGACCTGTATTGCTTAATGTTATTGAGTTTAATGTATCGGGTCCTGATAAAAAGAATGAAAGGGTTACAATTCCTGTGGACTTTTCTGAAGCAGACCCACCAGCCTGGACTGAAACATTGGCAGGAACTTCTCCAGAGACATTAGTGGGTGTAGGAGATGCATAAGACGAATAAGTACCAATAGCTATCACAAGTAATAGTGCAATTATCACAACTGCTCCACCTATTACTGTCAACCCTTTCTTTGCCTTTTTACTCATATGATCACTCCTGTTGTACATTTCAAAAATTTATTTAAGGGAGCAGTTAATATCTGCTCCCTTTTATTATATATAATTATGGCAAGCATTTCCAGTCAACACTTACGCCATAATGACAGCTTACATTATTACATGTTCCCGTTCTCGTTGTACCATCACCTTTTGTATATGTAGGTGCCACACCACCAAAGGAGTATGCTGTGCTTATACTCAATGTTACATTTGCCTTTGTGACCACTGAACCACCTGCATTATGGCCAGCGCTTCCATTGTGTCCATGACAATCTACGCATCCAAGCCCAAGTTTATCAATATGATATGCATGAGCTCCATAACCACCCGGATAATCTGAAGAACTTGCTGATCTTGGAGCACCGTCTCTAACTGTAGATTCTGTTACAGCATGACAGGAGTTACATGTAGCCTGGAATTCTCCCTTATGGGAATGACAGGTCATACAGTTCAGTCCTTCATTATGCGCAGGTGAAGATGCATTGGTTCTATTATTATGGCTTGTGGCACTATGGCATGTGGCACATAGATCATCATTATTACCATTTGCTGTGCCCAGGTCATTTTCATCAAAGGAGTTGGTTCCAGTCCTTGCAGTAAATACTACAGTACCATTATACCATCCTGTATCTGTGGTAGCCTTTATCATCTCAATGTTAGTTGTACCATGTGGGTTATGACAGATTCTACAATCGATATATACTGGTGGGGTACCCTTCGTGCTGTAATTAGAAATCTTGTGTCTTGTTAAACCAGTTGAAGTGGAGAATGTACTACCACTACCATGACAATAGTTACATGCTGCATAGGCAGTACCATCTGCACTTATAGTGGCATTCAATCTTCTGAAATCACCAGCTGTATTGCTTATATGAGTTGTTCCACCAGTCCAGGAAGTCTGTCCATGACAATCAAGACAGAGTTTATTTGCACCCACATTACCTGAGACAGCATAGGACTTAGTATTTCTTAATCCATGTCCTTTAGATGTATAAATCGCATAGGATACTGTATTTGCATAAACACCACCGGCTACTGAAGAAGTGTATTTGCTGTATGCTGGTGCTGTCTCATTATGGCATGTTGTACAGCCAAGGTATGATGCAGTTGTCCATAGTGACTTAGCCGTTGAGGCATACAGTCTGCTATGGCAATTGTTACATGCGTTGGTTTGTGCAGTGTTTTTACCATCTCTAAATGTCTTTGTGCCATCTATATGGAGGCTGGAAGATGGTAAGTTATGACACTGATTACATCCTGTAATTCCTGAACTATTGTTTGCTATTCCTGGACCATAAGTAGTATTGTAATGCTCTGAATGCCTATTAGCAGTGTATGGGAAGGCATGACAGACGTTACATGCTGTAGTTTCAGGTGTATTTGCTATTGTTGTACCCCATGCTGGATTTTGAACTGGAGCACCACCATTTCCATCATTATGACAGGCATTAGTACCACAGGTACCATATGTAGTAGATGGTATCACTGCACCATCAGAATCAGTATATGTTATTCCAGCTGTGAAGTTAACCTGCCCACTTCTATGAGCATTGGATGTATTATTGGGATGACAATTTGTACAAGCAATTACTTTACCAAATATGCTTGAAGCATCCTTATGAGCTGTGTGTGAACCCGTTGATGGCCAGGTTGTAGTATCGTTATGACATAAGCCACATGAACCCACACCAGTTGTCCAATTAGCAGAATGACCATCATTAGAAGGATTATGACAGAGTCTATTAGAGCATGTCTGACCTGCATGTGTAAAGGTATTACCACCACCTGCATTAAATGCAGCATCACTGATTGAGACTTCCGCACTTTGTGCCTGTGCTTTGTCTCTCAATGCCTCTCTACCATTTGTTGGTGTGCCACCAACTGCATTATGGGTTAGATTTGGATATGCCTTTGAAGTATATCCATCTGTGAATGCTGTATGGCATTTATCACAGGTGCTGAGATCCGTTAATACCACATGCTTTGCATGTTTCCCCGTTGAAGGTGGATAGCCATGACATTTATCACAATCTAAACCACCACTATCATACCAGTATCCATCAGTTGCAGTGGATGAATGACATACATTCGTACATGTATTGTCAATCAAACTATATCCTGTTACATCAGATGTGCCGCCACCAATATCAATCTTGCCATCTCCATGTGTTCCTGTAAAGGCTGTTGAATACAAATCAGCACCAGGATGACAGGCTGCGCATATGGTTAGTTGCTTCGCCAGTGTATCTCTATAACTTGCTGGAACTGTATTATAATGGACGTCATGTTTACCCGTTGATGGTGGGAACCCATGACAGCTATTGCATGCAAGTACTGGATTTTCGTTCCATCTCCATGTTGTTATCGCTCTTCCAATGAGAGTACCATCGCCACCATGACAGTAGATATTTGAACAGTCTTTATTGGCATAATCATAGTTTACATCAACTGTCCAGCCACCACTTCCATCAGGTTTATGAATTGTCACATCAGCCTGGTTACTGGGCACGTTGTTATCAAAATGATTCGGTCCACCGGGATTATCATGACATACATAACAGCTTTCATTGTTGCCAAAAGTAGCAGCATGTTTCCTGTGCGAACCGGACCAGTTGGGATAAACTGCACCTGTAGGCCAGAAGGTATTCGTTACTTCACTGCCATGGCAGTAATCACAATCTTTTGGCATAAAACCATTACCATTTGTATAGTCGTTATCAAAATTATGGGTATGGCAGTTTGTACATATATTACCACGGTAATCGTAGTTGTTTCTCTTATGGGCATATCCACCTACATGAGAGCTTATAGCTGTAAAAGCAGCATTATTATCTTTATCGCCCTGGTGACAGGTTACACAAATTGAACTTGCAGCAGAAGCTCCAGAAGCTGTTCTATCATAAGAATTGTATATACCTGTTCTTGAAGTAAATACAATTGTACCCGGCAGTGCTGAAGTATACCTTGACTGAATATTTGTTCTTATCATGGTTAGATTCGATGTCCCATGAACATCGTGACAGACTTTACATTGTAAACTGAAATCTCTTTCTGTTTTGTCTGGATAGAACGCATTACCATGAGTATCAGTTTTCTTATTAGCCTGGTATAGAGGTGCAGAAGGCACATGGCATTGCTGACACAGGGTATTGTTATTCTGATATTTTAACCTTGTATATGTTGTTGTTGCCACATGGTCTATATGATTACCAGAACCATCTGTCGGTGTATTGTTCTGCTCATGACATTGCGTACAAACTTGATTTGCAGCGGGATTACCTGAAGTATAGTTACCCGTTTGCTTTGAATGTCCCACTGACAATGCATTTGCCATATCAGGCGCAAATCTACCAGAACCATCATATTTACTATTTGCAGTTGGGCTGCCAGTATGACATGATTCACAGGGCAACCAGTTAGATGTAGTCCAGTAAGATTTTGCTGTTACTGCGCCAGAAGAAGTATGGCAATTATTGCACGCTGTAGTTGTATTCAAGGTATTTCCATCTCTGAAGTTAACTGTACCACTTATATGAGTTGATGATGTCTGTGCTGTATGACATTGTGTACAACCAGTAGAGTTATTCGGTATAGCAGGACCATATAGTGTGTTATAGTGATCATTATGTCTACCAGTTGTAATAGGTAACTGATGACAGAAATTACAATCACCATAGGCGGTACCCCAGTTATAGGTTGATACTACTGGTGCTCCACCTTTACCATTGTTATGACATGCATTAGTACCACAGGTTCCAACTGTTGAGCCAGGTATTGTTACATCACCTGTGTATGTGAATGTCACTGTACCTGTTAAGTTAACCTGTCCTGCTGGTACTCCACCACTGATAAAATGAGCATTATTGCCCGTATTGTCGGGATGACACTTCGTACAGGTTATATTTATCCCAAAGGTACCAGATGCATTCAAATGCTGGCTATGACTGCCTGTACTTATAACTGGACTTGTGTAATCATGACAATAGGTGCAGCTTGCACTCACACCACTATCCCAATCCGCTACCTTAGTACCACCCGGTGATGGATTATGACACTTCGATGTATAACATGTCTTATTAGTGCTGTTATATGTCGATGTGCTACCATCGTTGTATAACCTATCATCCACTTCTATAACCCTTGACGGATTAACTCCACTATCCCAGCCCTGAGCCCTCTTGTATAACGTGTCTCCATCACTACTGCCTGTCGCATCATTATGTGTCATATTAGCATGCGGTGTCGTATTTATACCATAATGACAGGCATTACAACTTATACTGTTACTCGTATGTGCTACATGTGCATTCGTATTCGGCGGATTGCCATGACAGGCATCACAGTTAAGCGTTAGATCTGTCCAATTGGCGTTATTATGGCAGCTGTTTGTGCATGTTTTAGTCGTAGAATTGTAAGATATAACTTTTGAAGTGCCACCTGAGCTAACATCGATAATACCATTTATATGAGAAGAAACAGATGTAGCTGTTGTATAATTTTCTGCATTGGGATGGCACATACCACATTCTGTCATGTCAGCATCACCATCAGCAAAATGATTGCTGTGTAAACCATTTGTCGGCGGGAAAGCATGGCAGCTTGTGCAGTTAAGTGCTGGATTCTCACTCCATCTCCATGTGGTCTGCGTCCTTCCTGATAACGTACCACCATGACAGTAGGCATTGGAACAATCTCTATTGACATAATCATATGCAATATCGTTCACAAAACCACCTGCACCATCAGGCTTCTTAACATTTACATCTGCCTGATTATAGGGTGTATTATTTGCATTGTGACCAGCACCACCTGGATTGTCATGACAGATTACGCAGTTTGTTGAATATCCCATGTGCTTTCTATGTGAACCTGACCAGTTGGGATACACTGCATTGGCTGGCCATGATTGACCGGTTCCAGGTACACCATGACAGGTATCACAGCCCTTTGGCATAAACGCATCTTCATTGCTATATACACTGTCGTAACTATGCTGATGGCAGAGTGTACACTTGTCACCACGATAGTCAACGCCGTTGTGATTACCACCAACATGAGAAGCACCATCTGTAAATGCTATATTATTATCCTTATCTCCCTGATGGCAGGTTACACAAATTGAACTTGCCGCTGAACCACCAGAAGCTGTTCTATCATAAGAATTATAGATGCCAGTATAACTGGTAAATACAATAGTTCCAGACAATGCGGATGTATATTTTGCCTGAATATTTGTTCTGATCATGCTTAAGTTCGTTGTTCCATGGGGGTCGTGACAAACGCGACATTCAACGGAAAAATCTCTTTCAGTTCTATTGCCTGCATAGTCATTTCTATTCCCATGGGTGCTTGCTTTCTTCGTTGCTGTACCACCATCACCATGGCAGCCCCAACAAAGATTATTATCGTTGTTATTGACCCTTGCATAGTTTGAACCAGAAATATGGTCTATGTGAGCACCTGATGTTGGTGACTGTACATGACAGGCTGTACATACTTGATTAGCTGCTGGATTCCCTGAGGCATATGTGCCAGAAATTTTATTATGACCCGTCGAAGCAGCAAGGGTCTTTGCCGGTGCAGTTACACCAGTTCCATCATATTTACTATTTGCCTGCAATACACCACCATGACATGATTCACAGGGCAACCAGTTAGATGTAGTCCAGTAAGATTTTGCTGTTGGTGCATCATCAGAAGTATGGCAGTTATTACATGCATTGGTGTTTGCAAAATTCTGGTTATCATTAAACTGTACCCCACCATCTATGTGAGTTGAGTTATTCGCAGCTGTATGACAGGGTGTACAGGAAGCAAGGCCTGGTCCATAATAGGGATTACTATGATCTGCATGTCTGCCTGTGTTCAAACCTGTTGTAAATGTATTGTGGCACATTGAACAATTATCGTAGGCGGTACCCCAGTTATAGGTTGATACTACTGGTGCTCCACCTTTACCATTGTTATGACATGCATTAGTACCACA
>ENA-ORXB01002515-ORXB01002515.1-sediment-metagenome-genome-assembly--contig:-NODE-2515-length-15435-cov-2.702370_pt1 | contig 15435 bp, 10 predicted proteins | sample MGYA00237863_ERZ511475 | MGnify/ENA primary metagenome ERZ511475 (study PRJEB26305, sample SAMN06343858) | sediment metagenome | isolation source: hot spring sediment | place: Canada: British Columbia... | reverse complement strand
AACTGGCGGAATTCGCAAAGTCTTCCTGAGATCACTTCTGTGCTGAGTTCTTGCCCCCAAATCCGAATGCACCTTGTAAAGACATGCGGCTTGCCGCGTAGCAGTGCCCCGGCTACAATCGGGCGCGTAGCAGGGAGGAATGATCCCCGTGATCCTCAGCCCCAGTCGCATCGAACAGCCGGAACTGGTCAGCGAGGTCTTGCGTGGCAACCGCCTCGGCGATCCGCATGTGCGCCGGGTGACCGTCTATCTGCCGCCGGGCCATGACAGCCTGCCCGATCGCCGTTATCCTACCGTCTATCTGCTGAGCAGTCACGGCAACACTGGCCCTGGCCTGCTCAACTGGCGTCCCTGGGACGTGTCCATCAAGGAGCAACTGGACGCGCTGATTGCCAGCGGGCGCATCGGGCCGCTGATCGTGGTGATGCCGGACATGTGGACGCGCTTTGGCGGATCGCAGTTCATCAACTCGACCGGCATGGGCCGCTATGAGGACTATCTGATCCAGGAAATCGTCCCCCTGGTAGATCGCAATTACCGCACGCTGGCGCACCGCGATCACCGCGCGGTGATGGGGCGCAGCAGCGGCGGCTTTGGCGCGATCACGCAGGCCATGCATCACCCGGAAGTGTTCGGCGCGTTCGCCTGTCACAGCGGCGATCTCTACTGGGAATTCACCTGCCTGCCTGGCCTCAGCCGGATGCATCAGCGTCTGGCTCGTTATGGCGATCTGGACAGCTTCATCGCGCAGATTCCGGAGATTCGCCCCAAAGACGGTGCGTTCTGGGATCTGATCATGACCGTGTGCTGGGCGGCGGCTTTCGGCGACAATCCTCAGCACCCGCGCGGCTTCGACCTGCCCATAGACCCGTACACCGGCGCGCTCAATGAAGAAGTGTGGCAGCGCTGGCTGGCGCACGACCCAATCCGCAAGCTCGGTCAGCCGCGCTACGCCGACGCGCTGCGGCAGATGCGCCTGGCCTATATAGACGTGGGCAGCTATGACGAGTATCAGCTTCAGGTGGGTGCGCGCGTGCTGCACCGCAAACTCGAAGCTCTGGGTATTCCTCACATCTACGAAGAGTACCCGGACGGTCACCGGCATACCGACTATCGCTACGCCAATTCGCTGGAGCGGCTCTACGAGGCCCTGCAATGACTCTGGCGCGTCGCCCTCCCTGGTTGCCGCTACTGTTGGTGCTGAGCGCGCTCCTCGGCGCAGGGCTGGCCTGCACGCTCTCCGGCCAGAAAGTCATCTATGTCACGGCGACGCCGGAGTATGACGAGGCGGGGTTGCTGGTGCTGCCGCCTACCTTCACACCCGACGAGCCGACGCCCACGCCTCGTCAGCCGACGCCCAATCCTCCCCGCTACACACCAACACAGGGCGGGGTGCACGCTGTCCGCCCTGGCGAGACGCTGGGCACCATCGCCGACCTGTATCAGGTGACGGTCGATCAGTTGCTGGCAATTAACACGTTGGAGAATCCCAACGCCCTGGAAGTGGGGCAGTTGATTCGGATTCCCGGCGGCACGTTGGGGACGACGCCCGCTTTCAAGATCATCCCCGATAGCGAGCTGGTCTACGGTCCGTCCGCCAGCGACTTCAGCATTGTGGGCGCGGTGAAGTTCCGCCAGGGCTTTCTGCGGGCCTATTCCGAAGCCGTGGGCGACGAGACGTGGAGCGGGGTGAAGATCGTGGACTTCGTCGCCCGCAACTACAGCGTCAACCCGCGCCTGTTGCTGGCGCTGCTGGAATATCGTGGGCAATGGCTGAGCAACCCTTACCCGTCGGAAGACCGCATTCAGTATCCGCTGGGTATTGTCAAAGCCGGGCGCGAGGGGTTGCTCAAACAGTTGCTCGATGCCGCTGACGCGCTGAACTACGGCTACTACGGCTGGAAGTATCGCGGCACGATCGCCATGACTCTGGGTGATAGCGTGCGCTTGCTCTTCGAGCCGACGCTCAACGCGGGCACGGTGGCAGTGCAGTATATGCTCAGCCTGACCAACAGCCCCGAACAGTGGCAGCGCGACGTGCATCCGTCGGGCTTCTTTCAGACCTATCTGGCTCTCTTCGGCGACCCGTTTGCGCGGGCGATCGAGCCGATCGTCCCGCCCAACCTCGTGCAGCCAACACTGACGTTGCCCTTCGCTCCCGGTGAAGAGTGGGTATTTACCGGCGGGCCGCATGGCGGTTACAACAGCGGCTCGGCCTGGGCCGCGATTGACTTCGCCCCGCCCGAACCGCCGGAAGAGATCAAGCTGACACAGGGCGCGTGCTATGTCTCGCCCAACTGGGTGACGGCGGCTGCTCCCGGCATCATCGCCCGCAGCGGGGACGGTTATGTCATCCTCGACCTGGACGGCGACGGCAACGAACATACCGGCTGGACGCTGGTCTACCTGCACATTGACGATTTCGAGCGCATTCCGGCGGGCACCGTGGTGCAGACCGGCGACCGGCTCGGCCATCCGTCATGTCAGGGCGGCTTCAGCAACGGTACGCATTTGCATCTGGCCCGCCGTTACAATGGCGAATGGATTCCCGTCGAGTGCGAGGACTGTGCCCCCGGCGTGACGGTGCCGCCCTTCGTGCTCGGCGAATGGACGGTGCACGGTTTCCCCAACCAGGAGTATCAGGGTTACCTGACCCGCCCCGGCGACGACGGCTACCGGCAGGCCGATCAGATGCGCGAGTTTGCCCAGAACAAGGTCATCTGGTGAACACGCGCGGGGCGCTTATGGTTGGGACAAAGAATTGAACCATAGAGATCGCAGGGGATGCTGAGGGGGCGCAAAGTTCTGATGACGTTGTGTTTTTCTCTGTGCTCCCTGCCTTTTGGCGGTGCATCCTTTCTCTCCTGGGTTCTGCGCTTGCCGGAGCAAGGGCTTTTCGGTATGCTCTGCCCCGCGTAACCTGAAGAGCATGGTCGCGGGAGAGACGATGCGCATCATCTCACGGCGAGCCTGGCTGGCATTGATTCTGGGTGGGGCGATGGTGGTGCTCGGCGTCTCGCTAGCGTCGGCGCACGCGGTCGCCGATCCGCTGCGTCGGGAAGCACGCGCACAGATCACGCCAACGCCGGTGCAACTGCAATTCCCCACGGCTACGGAGACTCCCGGTCCGCCGACTGCCAGCCCCACACGCACGCCAACTTCTGCCGGACGGCCCTATGTGGAGGCGCTGGCCGACAATACCAACGTGCGCGCTGGTCCAGACATCAACGAAAATCGCCTCGGCCAGATTTTCCCCGGCACGACCTATCCCATTTTGGGCCGGCGCTTCGAGTGGTTCTGGATCGAGTTCCCGGACTCGCCGACGGGCACGGCCTGGGTGCATCAGAGCGTGGTGCGCGTGGGCGGTGATGTGAACCAGATACCGGAGATCGACCTGGCCGACGTGCCCACCCTCGATCCGGCCTTCGTGGCGGCGCAACAAACCGCGGAGGCGATCACGGCCACGCCAGGGGCAGCGGCGACGCTGACGGCTCAGGCGCAGATCACGCCCACGGGGATCTTCACGCCTGGGCCAGGGGACGCGCCGACGCTGTTGCCAGGGCAGCCTCTGCCGACTTTCACCTTTCCGCCATATACCGTGACGCCGATTCCCATTCCGCGCACCAATCCGCCGCCCACGACCAACACCGGCGTCGCCCCGATCGTGCCCATTCTGGCGTTGGGGGCACTGGGGTTGATGGGGCTGCTGGTCTCACTGCTGCGTCGCCTGTGAAGCGGTCGGCAGAGAGCGACGCTGCGCTTCGTCGTGCCGGGCGGATACGTCGCGGACGGTCAGCACTGTCAGGGCGAGCGCCAGCAACAGCACCGGCCACCTGTCAGCGCGGCGCAGGGGACGCGGCGGGTGTGGTGCCGGGGAAGGGCGCTGACCGCGAAAGCGCAAGATCTGCAGGCAAAACACTGCCCCCAACGAGCCAAGCACGATCACTGTCAGCCAGCGCGGGCTGAGGTAGTCCACGCCGAGGAAAGCCCGGAACAGGTCATCCTGCCAGGCGAACGAGGCGTAGGCGAAGGAAGCATGTACCACCACCCCTGTTCCGGCCCAGCCAGACAGGTGCGCTGTCAGCGCAGCGATCAGCGCCAGCAAGATGTAACCGGCCAGGGCGGCAACTCCGCCAGGCAGGGCAGGAGTCACTCCTTGCGTGGCGGAAAGCGTCAGCAAAGCCCCACCCAGGAAGGCTACGGCAGGCAGGGCGCGGCGCGCTCCCAGAGAGGCGGTCAGCGCTGGCTGCAGTCGTCCCCACAGCAACCAGCCCTGCGCCAGCGGCAGCAGTACGACGCTGAACAGCACGGTCAGTTCGTAGGACAGTGGAGCCAGACGCAGGCCCAGCAACGGGTCGTCCAGCGCGACGATTGAGCGTGGCCAGGCGGGCGGACCGACGGCTTGTTGCAGCAGGTAGTTGGTGGCGTCCATCAACCACCAGATCGCTGCCCATAGGCTGAGGGAGGTCAGGGCCGCCAATGCCAGGACGGTTGGTTCCGGAGGAGGGGTAGGGTGTCGCGGAGTCTTGCGCCCGGCCCACCATGCCGCGCCCGCCGTGATCAGCGTGGCGACGCCGTAGCGCACTGTCAGGCTGTCGGACTCCGCCAGGGCGGATTGCCAGACGTAGAGCACGATGCCAGTCAGAGTCAGTGCCCAGAGCGTTCTGCGTATCCGGTATGGCATGGGGGCCTTCCTTGCCGATCCGCTGCGTCCCGAATCATAATGCGCCAGGCCAAAGGCGCAACTCGTCGCGTCATGGCGGACGGAGTGTGGTATAATCCCCACACTCAACGAAAGGAGCAGCAGCGATGGTGATGGAGATCAACGTCTCGGAAATGCGGCGCGTCCAGCTTTTTGAGGTGATCGGGCGCGTGGACAGCACCAACGCCACCGAACTTGGCACGGCGATGGACAGGGCAGTTGACGACGGCAAGAGCAACCTGGTGCTCGATCTGAGCGGCGTGGAGTACATGAGCAGCGCCGGTCTGCGCGAGATGGTGCGCATCCTCAAGCGCGTCAAGCGTGTGGGCGGCGACCTGCGCATCGCCAACCCGTCGGAGCGCGTGCGCGAGGTGCTGGAACTGGCCGGATTGGACTCGGTGTTCGAAATTTACCCTACCCAGGTTGAAGCCGTTGGCAGCTTTTGAGTGCGGCACCGGACAGGCGTTGGCTGCCATTATCCCTTTCATCGAGGAGTCTCATGTCTGAGACCGCTACAAGTCGCCTGGCCATCGGCGCGCGCCTGGAAGAAGTCCGGCGGGCCTGTGACTTTGTCGTCGAGGCGGCGGAGCGGGCCGGACTGGACGAACGGGCCATTTACCACTGCCAGATGGCCGTTGACGAGGCGCTGACCAATGTCATCGAGCACGGCTATGGCTTCCGCGACGAAGGCAACACCATCGAGCTGACCTGTCAGGCGACTGCTGACCGGTTCGTGATCACGATTGAGGACAGCAGCCCGGCTTTCAACCCGCTGACGCACGAAGCGCCCGACCCCACCGAGCCGCTCGATAGCCGCGAGCCGGGCGGCTGGGGTATCTACTTCATCCGCAAGCTAATGGACGATGTGCGCTACGAGCGGATCGGTCACCGCAACCGGCTGACGCTGGTTAAACGAATTCCCGCCCCCGCGCTGGCTGGCAGCCCTCAGGGGGCAGAAAGCGGGCTTTTCCCCACGCGCGAACTGGATGCACACACGGCTGTTATCACCCCCGCCGGGCGGCTGGATAGCAACAACAGTCCGCAACTGGAGCGCACGCTGGAAGCGCAGTTGGGCAGCGGCAAGACCTGGCTCTTTGTGGACATGGCCGATGTCGAATACATTGCCAGCAGTGGGCTGAAGGTGCTGGTGGCAGCCTGGCGGCGGGCGCGCGACCAGCACGGCGATGTCATCCTCAGCGGGCTACAACCTCGCCTGGTCGAGATTTTCGAGATGGTGGGCTTCGATATGCTCTTCCATGTCTATCCCGATCTCGACAGCGCCCTCGCCGCCCGTCCTGTCAAGCGGTAACCGGTCTACCCGACTGGCGATCTGGTACGCAGGGGTGGTGTGCCGATGGACACGACGCTGATCGTGGTCATGGTGGTGGGCGCGACGCTGGCCGTCGGTGGCGTCAGCCTGGGGCTGATCGCCGGTTACTGGCGTGGACGGCAGCGCGGGATCAGCCTGGCGTCGCGCGAACGCCCCAGCCCCGAACTGGACGTGCTGGCGGGCGTGGGCAATGCCATCCTCAGCGTGCAGCTCAAGATAGATGCCTTGTGCGAGGTCGTCTATCAACAGGCCACGCGCATCGTAGACACCAGCAACTTTCAGATCGGACTCTTCGAAGGCAACGACTATGTGATCAAAGTCTGGCTGCGCGATGCGGAGCGTCTGCCCCCTCAGCGTTTCGAGGGCAAGGCCGACGAGGGCATCGTCGGCTGGGTGCGGCGCACCGGTACCGGTCTACTGGTGCGCGATTTCTTGCGCGAATGGGATAGCCTGCCCGCCCGTCCGGCGCATCAGTCCCCGCGACCCGCCCGCTCAGCCATCTTCGCCCCGCTGATTTCTGGCGGCATCACCCTGGGGGTGATCGCCGTGCAGAGCGGACGCCCCGACGCCTTCACCGACGAGGACATGCGCCTGCTGACGTTGCTGGCCAACCTGGCATCGGGGGCCATCCGCAACGCGCAGACGTTCGAGGCCACACAGGAGCGCGAGCGTCAGCTACGCCTCATCAACGACGTATCCCGGCAGATCACGGCCACGCAGCCCCTACCCGATCTGTTCCGGCAAATCGTCACGCTGATTCACGATGCTTTCGGCTATTACGCCGTCAATATTTTCATCGTGGACGATGCCAGCCAGACCATTCAGCTCAAGGCCAGCAGTCACGCGCGTTTCGCCGCCGAGCAATTGCGCATCACCTTTGACCAGGGTCTGGTCGGTTGGGCAGTCACCAACCGGCGGACGATCGTCTCACCCGATGTGGCGCAGGACGAACACTATCTGCCCACGGCCACGCTCGACGCCACGCGTTCGGAGATCGCCGTGCCGCTGATCGCTCAGGAGCGGGTCCTGGGGGTGCTCGATGTGCAGAGCAATCGGCTCGATGCGTTCGGCGAAGACGATGTCTTCATGCTGGAGACTCTGGCCGGGCAATTGGCTCTGGCCCTGCAAGAGGCCGAGACGTTCGACGCCGAGCACCGGCAGACCGAGCGCCTCAACGCCATGACCGAAGTCGCGCGCGCCCTGGTGTCGATCCTGGATATTGACGACCTGCTCGACGAAGTGATCGACCTGGTCAACGAGTACCTGGGCTACGAGCGCGTGCATCTGTTTCTGCGGGCGGGCGACAAGGTCGTCTTCCGCAGTGGCAGTGGCGTGCACAGCGGGCGCTGGGCGCTGGAAAGACTGTCCTACGATCTCAACGGGCCGGGGATCATCCCGCGCGTGGCCCGCACGGGTGAGCCGGTGCTCGCCGACGATGTGACTGCACACCCAGACTACGTGATCGGCCCCGGCGTGGAAGATACGCGCAGCGAACTGGCCGTGCCACTGCGCATCGGGGCGAACGTGCTGGGCGTGTTCGACATTCAGAGCACCGCGCCCGCTGCCTTCAGTCAGGACGATCTGGCGCTGGTGCAGGCGCTGGCCGATACCATCGCCATTGCCTTGCGCAACGCAACGCTCTTCGCCAACGAAGCGCGTCGCCGGATGCTCTCCGAGACGCTGCGCGAACTGAGTACCGTGCTCGGCTCGTCGCTCGACCTGACGCGCGTGTTGGACGGCATCATGATCGGGCTGGAGCGGGTGGTGCCCTACGATGCAGGACTGATCGTGCTGCTGGACGATGAGGAGGAGTGTTTCCAGGTTGAGACAGCGCGTGTCAACGGTAGCGAGCCAGACCCTGCCATCTACGCCGAGGCGATTCCGGCCAGCGAACTGGACGAAGGACATCTGATCGCCCTGCTGCATCGCCTGCATCACATGGAGCATGACGCGCACGACGCGATCATCGCGCAACTGGCCATTGCGGGCGCGCCGATCGGCTATCTGGCCCTGGAGCGGAGCGATCCGGAGCGCTTCACGCCCGAAGACCGCGAGATCATCACTACTTTCGCCAACCAGGCGGCGGTTGCCATCACCAATGCGCAGCTCTACATGGCGCAGCGCGAAGAAGCCTGGATTTCGACGGCACTGCTGCAGGTGGCCGAGGCGACCGCCCGCGCGACGACCCTGGAAGAAGTGCTGAGCACGGTGGCGCGCATCACGCCGCTGCTGGTGGGTGTGGAATGGAGCGCCGTGCTGCTGGCAGAAACGCCGGACACCTTTAGATTTGTGGAGATCGCCGGTGCCGAACCGTCGGTTGCTGCGGCGCTGCATGGCTCGGCGCTGACGACCGAAAGCTGGCCGCCGCTGACGCAGATCAAGCAGACCGGGCAGCCGTTTCTGTTCGATTCCAGCACGCCGCGCCCGGCCAACCTGCCACCCGATGTGCAGATCGGCCAGGGGGTGGCCCTGCCGCTGTTTGCCAAAGGGGAACTGACCGGTTTGCTATTGATCGGCACGCGCGACGATTCCGACCCGATGACCGGTCGCAAGATCGAGCTGGTGAGCGGCATCGCCAATCAGGCGGCGCTGGCGATCGAGAGTGCACAACTGGTCACGGCGCAGCAGGAAGAGGCGTGGGTGACGACGGCCCTGTTGCAGGTTGCCGAGGCGGTCAACACGCAGATAGACGCGGATCAGAGCCTGGAAACGCTGGTGCGCCTGACGCCGCTGCTGGTGGGCATCGAGCGCTGCGGGATCATGAAGTGGAATCCGCAGGAGGAGTGTTTCTGCGGCGGGCCGTCGTGGGGGCTGACGGCGGAGCACAAGACGCGATTTGCCGAACTCTCGCTGACGCGCTCCGACGGTGTCTTCGTGACAGAATTGTGTCAGTCTGCGGAGCCGGTGGCGTGTGGCGTGGGCACCGAGGTGGCCATGCCGTCCACTCTACACACCCTGTTCGAAAGTCCCGCTTTGTTGGGGCTGCCATTGGTCGCGCGCGGGCACCTGGTGGGGGCGATGCTGGTGGATCATCCGGCGCTGGGCGGCCCGCTCGATCAGCGCCGCCTGAATATTCTCAACGGCATCGCGCATCAGACAGCGCTGACGCTGGAGAATGCCCGTCTGCAGGCCGAAGCGTCCGCTGCCGAACGGTTGGAGCGCGAACTGGAAGTGGCCCGCACTATCCAGGCTAGCTTCCTGCCCAACACCTATCCGCAGGTGCCCGGCTGGGATGTGGCCGCTTACTATCGCGCGGCGCGGCAGGTGGGCGGCGATTTCTACGACTTCTTTCAGGTGGACGAGCATCGCTGGGCGATTGTGGTCGCTGACGTGGCGGACAAGGGCGTCCCGGCGGCGCTGTTCATGGTGTTGTCGCGCACGTTGCTGCGCGCGGTCGGCTCCAACCGGCAGACTCCGGTGGAGACCCTGCGGCGTGTCAACTATCTGCTGCTACACGATTCGCATTCTGACCTGTTTGTGACAGTGTGGTATGCGCTGTGGGATACGCAGAGCGGGCGCGTGCAGTATTGCAGTGCTGGCCACAACCCGCCGTTGCTGGTGCGCGCCGACGGCAGCGCCGAACTACTCAGCACGCGCGGCCTGGCACTGGGCGTGGTGCAGGATATTGTGCTGCACGAGGCGGAGGTGATCCTGCACCCCGGCGATTTGCTGGTCGCCTATACGGATGGCGCGACCGAGGCGCATCGCGCCGACAACACCGAATTCGGCATCGTGGGGCTGCAGGCGACGGTGACGGCATTGCGCAAGGGCAGCGCGCACGACATCGTACAGGGGACGATTCGTGCACTGGATCGCTTCGTGGAAAACGAGCCGCAATTCGACGACGTGACCCTGGTGGTGCTCAAACATCTGCCCGGTGAGCAGGAGGGCAGACGGCGACACCTGCCCAGCCATCGTCGTCCTTCCTCCGGGCGCTGACGGTGCGCACGGCCTTTGTCTCCGCCAGTTACGCGCACCGGGCGATCCTCGCCGCGCAACTCGACGCCATCACTGCGGCGGTGGAAGCACAGGGGGTGACCGCCCTGATCTTCGTGCGCGCCTACGACTTTCGTCCGGATGAAGCGGCGATCATGATGGCGACGACTTTGCGCGAAGTGCGCGCCGCCGACCTGCTGATTGCCGAAGTGAGCTACAAAGCGATTGGGGTGGGGATCGAGGTAGGCATGGCGGCGGCGCTGGGCAAGCCGATCGTGTACGTGCGACAGGTCACCGCCGAGCCTTCCACGACGGTCGGCGGGCTGGCGGCGGCGACCGTCGTGTATCACGATGCGGCTGACCTGCGCGCGCAGTTGGAAGCAGCCCTGGCGACGGTGTTATTGCGCTGACATGCCCTGTTCTGTGCCGCGCCCCCAGTTATCGAACGGCTTGCAGTGTCCGGCCCCGCCGTAGCAGGCCGTCGGCAGAGGCAGGCCGTTTTCGTCCAGCCGATTCTGGTTGATGTCGTTGAGATTCACGTCTTCGGGCGACATGAACGACACGCACTCGATCGCGCCATAGGGGTTGATCGGCTCGCGGCGGGTGAGCAGTGGCGCATCGGGGTTGAAGTAGTTGTAGGTCAGGCGGCTGATTTCCTCGATCACTTCCCAGCTCAGCAGGGTGGGCAGGCCGTTGCCGTCGGTGTCCTGTTCCCAGGTGAAGACCACGATCACGTAGTCCCCGCCTGGCGAGAAGACAATCCCGCCGTCGGCGCTGGTCTCGAAGCCCCAGCCGTTCTTGTGGGCGATGCGCGTGCCCGGCGGCAGGCCCAGTTCTAGCAGGCGATCAATGCGGTTGCCACTGAGCAGTTCTAGCATCTGCTGGCATTCGGTCTGCGTGATGTCGTCGGGGTAAATGGCTCGCAGCCCGCTGTTGTGATAGGCACAGTCGTAAATCTGCGTCAATAGCAGGCCGATGTCCTGGGCGGTGGTCTGCGCATAGGGGTCGGGGTTGGCGTTGTAGGCGGTGTTGGCCGGGGTCGAAGGGCGGCAGACTGCTGCCTCGAACTCATAGGCGCGGTCGGCCACGTAGAGCGGGGCGCTGATATAGGTGTGCAGCGCGCCGACTTGCTGAGCTGTGCACGACACCTGGCGCAGTCCGTCGCGCAACTGCGGCTCGAAGCTGTCGCCCTCACCGGAGAGTTGCATCAGGTAGTTGGAGGCCGAGTTGTTGCTGCACAGGATGGATTCGGCCAGCAGATAGGCTTCCTCGGCGCTGACCAGCAGTTCTTTGCGAAACAGATTGATCATGATCGGGATTTTGATCACGCTGTGGGCGCTGTGCGCCACGTCGGCCAGGATAGAAACTTCCTCGCCGGTGCCCAAGTCCATGATGTAGACGGAAGCCAGCGTCTGCGGGCCGTCGTAATCGAAGCCCATGCGCCCCATCAGATCGAGAATCGCCTGGCGCAGTGTGGTCATGTCCTGCGCACCGGCGCGCACCTCCATAATGGGCAGCACCACCCGGCGGTTAGCCGGTTCGGGGTCGAAGAGCGCGCGCTCAACCAGCGGGATCGCCGTGTCTATGTCCAGCCGTTTGCCCGCGGTGCCCATGCCGAAGGTCAGCGTGTCCAGGTTATAGGCGGCCCCGCCGGGCTGCGCATCGTAGCGGGCGGCGATGCCTTGCAGATATTCGCGTACCGCGCCTTCGGGGTAGTCGGCGATCAAGGGCACGCTCACTGCGGCGACCGGTCGGCGTTCCAGGTAGTTCCAGAAGCCCACCCAGAAGTCCTGGGCGCGGGTGCTCTGAGCGCGCGCTTCGGCCAGCATGGCCTCGCTCGCCACGCGGAAGCCGATTTCTTCCGGATAGAGCACAATGGGGCTGCTGCCATAGTACAGATAGATGGGCTGCTTGAGGTAGATGTTCTCCCAGCGAGCGCGGGCATTGGCCTCGCTGAGGCCGCCCACGGCAATCCCTGCTACCGTGAGATCGGTCGGCAGCGAGTTGCGCTGCTCGCTGTAGGCGATCAGTTCGAGCATGGTGACGACGATCGCAGCCAGCAGCAGCAGCGACGAGACAATCTCCAGCAGGGGAAACTGAAACCCGCGTCGGCGTTCTCCCAGTCGCCCGTAGTCCATCATACGTGCTCCATCTCCCAGGTCTGGTCTTCACCCTCACCCTGCTGCCGGCTCGTCTTGCAAAGCCAGTTCGATGGCCCGGCGGTGCAGGCTCACCAACGGCGGCAGGTCGTCCGCCGAGACCCAGCGATAGCTCAGCAGTTCGTCACATAGCCGGATGGGCTGATCGGCTGCTACTGGCTCTACCAGAAAGACGATGTCCAGGTGCCGGTGCCATTTGGTGCCCAGCACGACCAGCAGGGGCCGCACTACCCGCACCTGCAGGCCCGTTTCCTCGGCAAATTCGCGCTCGATGGTGCGCGATGGGTCTTCGCCGCGATTCATCCAGCCGCCGGGCAGTCCCCAGGGAGTCCGTGCATGATAGACATGCTCCACCAGCAAGACTTGCTGGCGCTGAGGATGGCGCAGCACGCCCACCACTCCCGCTGTGAAGCGAGGCTGGAACAGGCGAACGGCTCTCTGCACAGTCATCCCCAGGGCAGGGTAACGGCGCAGCAACGCAGCCACGCGCCGCACCCAGCGCCTGGGCCCGCTCTGGTCAGTCGGCGAAACCATGATTCCTCGCTTGCGCAGTAAATGCCTGACAAAGCAGAGAGGCCAACAGGTGCGCCCTAACCGCGCCACGTGGCCCCCCTGGTCGTTTCGGCGAATGCTGCGGGAAGTTTACCGCGCGGGTGGCGAAATGCCAAAAGCCCCGCCTTGCTGTATAATGGCCTTCCGTAAACCGTGCTCTTACCGGGCAGCAAGGCGTGCGCGGCAGGGGATGGGGTGTGCTATACTGAGCCTGGCACGCTGGCGGGGATCAGCAACGGGAGACAATCGCTGGTCGCGTTGGGCAAGTGCGCGGCCTGATCGCTGGCAGCCTGGTGCCTGCTGCGGTCTATGACCTTCGGGGGGAAGAGATGGACTCCGCGCCCGAATTCCTGAATCTGTTTGTTGAGCCGACGGGCGAACTGATTTACTTCCTGGCGGTGATCGCCATCAGCCAGGCGTCTATGCTCATGGCGCTGGGGCAACGCCTGCGCGGGCCAGCGGAAAAGGCCGCCGGGCGCTATGCCATCCTGCTCACCGCCGTGCTGCTGACCTGGATCGCGATGGGCGTCGGCGGGCTGTACGCGCTGATCACCGATACGCCCGCGGAAGCGGTGTTGCCGCCGCTGGAGCGCGCGGTCAACGCCGAGGTCGTGCTGCTGGTTGGCGCGGCACTGCTGGCTGCTGACAGCCCTCGTCGTGAGAACAGGCTGTGGTGGGCAGTCGCGGCGCTGTCGGGCATCCTGGCGATCGCCTATGCCTATACCGCGGTGCAGTGGCACGACCTGGCCGCAACGCACGATTTCAATAAGCACGCCCTGGGCTTCGCCTGGACGTTTGCTCCCGACCTGCTCATCCTGGGGCTGATGGCATTGCTGGTCACGCGTTACGGTCAGACGGCGGACATTCCCCTCAAGCTGATCTTCTTCGCCGTGCTGTTGATCGGTTACAGCTACACCGTGGCCCGCATGAGCAGCGATCAACTGGACGGTCACACGTCCGGCGCGCTACGGCTGGCCTTTCTGACGGCGATGCCGGTGGTGACTATCGTCATCTACCGGCTGGTGCTGGAACGGCTGACGGCGGCCATTGACGAAGTGGCGGAATACGCGGAGGCGATTTCGCGGCCTCAGGCGGCGGTGCCCGTGCCCGAAGCGCCACGTCCGATGGGAGTGCGCGTCCGCGGGCCGGATACTTCCGAGTCTATGACTCTGCTTAAAGCCATTGGTCTGATGCTGGAGAAGGAAGATCCGGAGCAGATTCCCCGGCAGATCGCGTCGGCCATCGCCAGCGTGCTCAAGGCCGACGTGGCCGTGCTGGTGACGCCGGACGATGGTCACTGGGCGGATGTGCTGGCCGCCTACGACCACATTCAGCAACGCCTCATCCCTGGGCTGGCGCTCAACCTGGACGAACAACCGACGGTGCGCGAGGCGCTGGCCGAGCGGATGCAGCGAGTCCTGCTGCCCGACCGTAATGTGGACGAACTGGTAGACCTGTATACGCGCCTGGACATCAGTCAGCTTGGGCCGGCCTACGTACAGCCCCTGCTGCGCAGCGGTAAGGTGGTGGGTGTGGCGATCGTGGGCCTGCCCTATACCAACCGCGAACTGACTGCCACAGAGACCAGCCTGCTGGAAGGGCTGGCTCCGGTCGCCGCGCGGCTGCTCACGCTTAGCCGGGCCGCGCAGCGCATTCGCCTGGACGCCACCGACGAGGCCATCAAGACTATCGTCCAGGATGCCACGCCCGAAGCGCTCGACGCGCAGAGCGTGCTGGCTGCCCGCCGCGAGATGCAGGCCAGCCTGGAACTGGCGCAGGAGCAGATCGCCGAACTCAATCGGCGCGTGCGCGATCTGCAACTGGAACTGGACTACGAGCGCAGCCGTCTGGCCCAATTGGTCGAAGGCGGCGACGAGGCCATGTCCATCACGCAGCGCATTGAGGCGCTGTCGCGCGAGCGGCTGGAACTGGCGGCGGAGCGCGAGCGGCTGGCCAAAGCGTTGCAGGAAGCACAGGCGACGTTGATCGGCGCGATCGGCGCGGGCGACACCGATGTCTACAGCACCATGATCGAAGCGCTCAAGCGCGAGCGCGACGAGTTGCAGGTGCAGAAAGCCAAGCTCGAACGGCAGCTTCAGGAGATTCGCGAGGCCAGGGAAGCCGCAGTGCCAGGAGCGCTGCGCGAGATGCTGGCGGAACTCAGCGAGGACAAGGCCCGTCTGGCCGCCGAGCGCGACGAATTACAGCACGCGCTGGAGGAGGTGCAGGCGCAACTGCGCGCCCTGGGCATCGAGGGTGGGCCGGGGGCCTTTGCCAAGATACTCAGTCAGCTCAACGACGAGCGCAGCTACTACAAGGCCCGCGCCGAGAAGATCGCCAAGGAGCGCGACCTGTTGCTGGCCGAGCGCAAGAAGCTCGAAGACAAGCTGGCCCGCGAAGCCGAGCGCGAAGCGCAACTCTCGGCGCTGGAAGCCGACCTGCGTCGGCTCGCCGCTGACCGTGAAGCGCTGGTCAAGCAGCGCGATCAGATGCGTCTGGAGCGCGACGAACTGCTGAAGGCGCGGGATCAGTGGTACGACCAGCGCGCGCGCCTGATCGCCGAGGCGACGGTGGTGCAGGGCGAACTGGAAGATGTCCTCTTCGAACTGAATCAGGCGCAGGTCGAACTCAAGCAGCTGCACGAGACCCGCGCGGCCATCGAAGCCGAGCGCGACCGTCTGCTGGCGGAGAATACGGCGCTGCGCACCGAGCGCGATCAGTTGCTGGCCCGCGCCGAAGGCGACCGCGAACTATTG
>ENA-ORXB01002510-ORXB01002510.1-sediment-metagenome-genome-assembly--contig:-NODE-2510-length-15474-cov-3.217250_pt1 | contig 15474 bp, 12 predicted proteins | sample MGYA00237863_ERZ511475 | MGnify/ENA primary metagenome ERZ511475 (study PRJEB26305, sample SAMN06343858) | sediment metagenome | isolation source: hot spring sediment | place: Canada: British Columbia... | reverse complement strand
CAGTTCACCGGGGGTGGCGATGGGGCCCAGCTCCCTTCTGGGCATCTGAATGGCCAGGTCTATGGCCCGGGCGTGGCCCGTGTCCACGATAATGCAGTCAGGGGTGCCGTCGGGGGCGATGTTCTGGGTGCCCACCAGGAGGCGGGCCATCTCTTCCATGGGCCGCTGGGTGGCCGACAGGCCGATGCGTTGCAACGGGCCGCCGCCGGAGTCCTCGACGAGCGCCTCCAGGCGCGCCAGCGTCAGCGCCAGGTGGGCGCCCCGCTTGTCGTCGACCACCGCGTGAATTTCATCGACGATGAGCGTGCGGGCGGCCCCCAGCAGTTTCCGGCTGCGGTCGGCCGTGAGCAGGATGAAGAGGGATTCGGGCGTGGTGACGAGCACATGCGGCGGCTTGCGCACCATCTGGCGGCGCTCCCAGGCCGGCGTGTCGCCCGTGCGGACCGCGGTGCGAATCTCCGCCAGTTCGAGGCCGCGCCGGGCGGCGAGCGAGACGAGGTCGCCGAGCGGCCGCTCGAGGTTCTTCCGGACGTCGTTGCTGAGCGCTTTAAGCGGAGATACGTAGACGATCTCGATGCGGTCCTCGAGCGCGCCGGTCCGGGCCGCGCGCACCAGGCGGTCGAGCGAGATCAGGAACGCAGCCAGCGTCTTGCCCGCACCGGTGGGAGCCGAAATCAGCACGTCACGGCCGGCGCGAATCAACGGCCAGCCCAGCCGCTGCGGCGCGGTGGCTTCGGCGAATTCGGCGCGAAACCAGTCGGCCACCAGCGGATCGAAACCCTCGAGCGCCATCGGTTCGGAGGAGCCCTGCTTGGTATCGATTATCGCGCCCGCCCCGGAGCGCTGCCTGGGGCAGGCTGCTGCTGGGTGAGGCAGTGGATCGTGCCGAGCCCGAGCACCAGATCACGGGAGCCGATGCCGACCACCTGCCGGTCGGGGAACAGGCGGGCGAGCGTGTCGAGCGCCTTGCGGTCATTGGGGTCGTTGAAGGTGGGCACCAGCACCAGGCGGTTGGCGATGTAGAAATTGGCGTAGCTGGCCGGCAGCCTCTGTCCGGCGAAGAAGACCGGCTCGGGCATGGGCAGGCGGACGATGCGGAGCGGGTTGCCGTCCTGATCGCGCATCCTTTTGAGGCGTTGGAGGTTCTCCCGGAGGGGCGGGTGGTTGGGATCGGAGGGGTCCTCCTCGACGGCGGCCACCACGGTCGAGGGCGCCACGAAGCGGGCGACATCATCGACGTGGCCGTGCGTGTCATCGCCGGCGATGCCGCCTACGAGCCAGAGCACATGGCGCACGCCGAGGAAGCGGGCGAAGGCCTCCTCCAGGTCCCGGCGCGACAGGTGGGGGTTTCGCGCCTGAACCGGGCTGAGCAGGCACTCCTCGGTGGTGAGCAGACTGCCGCGGCCGTTGACGTCGATGCTGCCGCCCTCGAGCACGATTCCGGTCGGCCACCGGCGGAGGCCGAGGCGCCGGGCGATGAACGCCGGTATGCGATTGTCCCGCAGCCAGTTGGGGTACTTGGCCCAGCCGTTGAACAGCCAGTCGGTTAGGGCCACCTCGCCCGCGGGGCCTCGGAGGAACAGCGGCCCGGCGTCGCGCAACCAGCCGCGATCGGTCGGGCAGACGAAGAAGTCGACGGCGGCCAGTTGGACGCCGGCTTTCTGGAGCTTGCGCCGGATCGGAGAGATCGCCTCGCGAGTCTCCACCAGCAGGCGCACCCGCTCGACCTGCGCCAGGTGGCGAATGATTTCGGCGTAGACCCAGGGGATGGGAGCGAACTTGTCCGGCCAGTCCGAGCGCTCATGCGGCCAGGCAAGCCAGGTGGCTTCGTGCGGCTCCCATTCGGCGGGCATGCGCCAGCCGGGCGGCGGCGCCTCAGGCGCGCCAGCGCTCGAGGATCCCACCATAGGCGTCGATGCGGCGGTCGCGCAGGAAAGGCCAGTTGCGGCGCACGGTCTCCAGGTGGCGGCGGTCGCAGTCGGCGATGAGGATCTCTTCGTCGCTCGTGGAGGCCACGGCGAGGATCTCGCCGAAGGGGCCGGCAAGGAAGGAGGAGCCCCAAAATTCCAGCCCACCCTCGGGGGGTCCCTCGAAGCCGACACGGTTCACCGCGGCCACATAGACGCCGTTGGCGATGGCGTGGCCTCGCTGGACGGTGCGCCAGGCCTCGAGCTGCGCCGCGCCGAAGCGTTCCTTCTCTGACGGGTGCCAGCCGATGGCGGTGGGATAAAAGAGAATGTCCGGGCCGGCGAGCGCCGCCAGGCGCGCCGCCTCTGGAAACCACTGGTCCCAGCAAATCAGCGTCGCCAGGCGTCCGAAGCGGGTTTCAAAGCAGGGAAAGCCGAGGTCGCCGGGCGTGAAATAGAACTTCTCGTAATAGAGCGGGTCGTCGGGGATGTGCATCTTGCGGTACTTGCCGAGGAGGGCGCCGGAGGCGTCGAGCACCACAGCGGTGTTATGGTACAGGCCCGGGGCGCGGCGTTCGAAGACCGAGCCGATGATGACGACGCTGAGCTCGGCGGCGAGCGCCGCCAGCGCCTCGGTGGTCGGGCCGGGGACCGGTTCGGCCAGAGCGAACAGCTCCGAGTTTTCCTCGCGGCAGAAGTACTGGGTGCGAAACAGCTCGGGCAGGCAGACGAGTTGCGCGCCCTGCGCGGCGGCCTCGCGAATCCGCCAGCGAGCCTTTTCGAGGTTCAGATTCGGGTCGGCCGAGCAGGACATCTGGATCAGCCCCACCCGGCAGAGGTGTCGCCCTGCGGCAGCCATTGCGGCTCTTCTTCAGTTCAGCTCACCACTTCCAGGATCAGGTCGCGCTCTTCCGGGCGCTGGGTGGAGATGCGGAAGGCATCCTCGATGGCCTGGGCCGCCTCGTCCAGACCTTCTTCCTGGGTGTAATAGAGGCGGCAGAGCACGGCGCCCTCGTCGACGCGCTGGCCGACCTTGACCTCGAGCACGACGCCGACGGCCGGATCGATCGCGCTGTCCTTGGCCAGGCGTCCGGCGCCGATGCGGCCGGCGGCGCGGCCGATGTCGGCGGCGTTGACGGCGCTGACGTAGCCGCCCCGGGGCGAGGTGATTTCGCGCGCTCCGAGCGCGTTGGGCAACAGGTCAAAGCGGTCGAGCACTTGCGGATTGCCGCCCTGGGCCTCGATCAGTTCTTTCAGACGCCGATAGCCCGAGCCGTCCAGGAGCTTGGCCTGCGCCATCTCGCGCGCCTCCTCCATGGTCGCCGTGATGCCGCCGAGATAGATCATGCGGGCGGCCAGCTCGAGCGCCAACCGCGTCAGGTCGGTGGGACCGACGTTCTGGAGCGTTTGCGAGACTTCCATCACTTCGAGGGCGTTGCCGATGGCGAAGCCGAGCGGCTGGTTCATGTCGGTGAGCAGGGCCTGCACGCGCCGGTTGGCGCGCCGTCCGATGGCCACCATGAACTGCGCCATGCGCCGCGCCTCGACCTGACGGGCGACGGAGGCCCCGGCGCCCACTTTGACGTCCAGCACGGCGGCGTCGATCGAGGAGGCGAGCAACCGCGCCATGATCGAAGCCGCCAGCAGCGGAGTGGAATCGGCGGTCGCGGTGGCTTCGGCCAGCGCGTTCAACCGCTCCGTAGCCGGTGCAAGCTCGGCATAGGGACGTACAAAGACCAGGCCGATCTGGTTGAGCTGGGACCGGAATTCGTCGAAACTCAGGTCGGTGCGGAAGCCGGGGATCGACTCAAGTTTGTCGAGCAGGCCTCCGCTATGGCCGAAGGCCCGGTCGCCGAGCACCGGCACGACGACGCCGCTTGCCGCCGCCAGCGGTGCGGCAATCAGGCTGGTCTTGTCTCCCACGCCGCCGGTGGAATGCAAGCCGACTTTGGTGCCGGGCACCGCGCTTAAGTCGAGCGTCCGGCCGGAGTCCAACAGCGCAGCGGTTATGGCGCCCACCTCGCGGTCCGACATGCCGGACTGATGCACGGCCATGAGGAAGGCCGCCATCTGATGGTCGGGAACCTGGTTATCGAAATAGCCTCGAAACAGGGCGCTGACCTCCTCCGCCGCCAGCTCCTCCCCGTCGCGCTTCCGCTGGATCAGATCGACCGTACGCATGAGATGACACTCAGAGTACCACCTTATATGGTTGAAAGTAAAGGATTGCAATTGCCTTGCCCGCACCGGCCGTCTCCGGCGGCGCGGCGCGATCAGCTCCCGGCGGCGGTCACAACCGGCAGGGGAACGCGATATCGGCCGGAGAAGACCTCGGCAAACAGCGCCTCCAGTTCCGAATGAATTCTCCCGTTCGTGGCCAGAATATGGGGGGAGCGGAGATCAAAGGCAGCGCCGCGCATGGTCGTCACCGAGCCGCCGGCCTCCCGGATGAGCAGCACGCCGGCGGCGACGTCCCACGGATTCAGGCCAAATTCCCAGTAGCCGTCCAGGCGGCCGCAAGCGACATAGGCCAGATCGAGGGCGGCCGCGCCGGCCCGCCGCACGCCGTGGGAGAGCATCGCCGCCTGGTGGAAAAAGTGCACATTGACATCCTTGTGGCGCCGCCAGTTGGGGAATCCGGTGGCCAGGAGGCTCTCTTCGATCTTTTCCACGCGCGAGACACGGATGCGGCGCTGGTTGAGCCAGGCGCCGGAGCCCCGCTCGGCGGCGAACATCTCCTGCCGGGTGGGGTCGTAGATGACGCCCGTGATGAGGTCGCCGGCTCGCTCGAGCGCCAGTGTGACATTGAAAACCGGGAAGCCGTGGGCGAAGTTGGTGGTGCCGTCCAGCGGATCGACGTACCAGCGATACTCGGAAGCGCCGGCATAAGCGCCCGTCTCCTCGCCGACGACGGCGTGCGAAGGGAAGTGGGAGCGGAGGCGCTCGACCACGAGCGCCTCCGAGGCGCGATCGGCAGCGGTGATCAGATCGTGCGCCGCCTTGTACTCGTAACCGATGTTGCGGTCGAAATAGCCGGCCAGGAGGGCGCCCGCCTCGCGCGCCACCTCCATGCTCACTTCGAGATACGAGGGCATCACCGGCTCAGGCGGCCTCTTCGGGCTCCTCGTAGAGATACTTGATGTCGTGCTTGAAGATGAACAGGTTCGGTGCCTCTTCGCGCGTCAGGCGGATGAAGGAGGCGTCGTAGTACTCGATGGTGCCCCGCACTTCTTCGTTGTCGGTCAGCCGGACGCGGATGGGAATCTGGTTATCGATCAAGTACTTGATGTACTTGACCTCTTCGTGGGTCACCTCCGGCGCACGTTTCTTGGGCGCCTTGGGTTTGGCTTTCTTGGCCACAGGCTCTCCTGCCCTAGGGTTTGCGGAGCGGGCCCCGTGAGGGCGGTTCGGGCTCGCTTCCGCTCTCGTACTCCACATAATAGCCGGAGCGCGTCGTCACCCGCAAATCCGGCCGCCGCAGCCGGACCTCGACGCGGTGGAACCGCTCTTTGGAGTAGGGCAGGTTTCTCGGGTAGTAGCCGAGGAGGTATTGCGTGCGCAGATCGCGCAGGATTTCGGCGAAGGCGGCATCCAGCCTCTCGCCGAGCGTGGCCAGGAAGACCTTGCCGCCGGTGGCCGTACTCAAGCCGATCAAGGCGTTCTCTCCGGCGACGTGGCGGCCGGGGTCGTTCTCCACGGGAATGATCAGCACGGCGTAGATGGCGGCGTCGGCGTTGTGCGCCGCCTGGAGAGCCTCGTCGAACTCCTTCACGCTGGTGGTGTCGGCTCCGTCGCTGACCAGCAGGATCACGCGCCGGCCTTCGCGGTTCTCCAGGGCGCGCGCGCCGAAATAGATGGCGTCGTAAAGCGAAGTGCCGGCCTCGGCCCGCAGGCGCCGCAACTCGTTCTCCAGGCGCGTCACGCGCCGGGTGAAGTTGGCCTGAAGCGTGACGTCCTGGTTGAAGCTGTACAGCGCCACCGCATCCTCGGGGTGCCCCTCGCCGAAGAAGGCTCTGAGGAAGGAGAGCACGGAGGCGTTGGCCTCTTTGAGCTTGCGGACCATCGACCCGCTGGTATCGACCAGCAGGGCGACCGACAGCGGGGTTTCCGTGTGCCGCTCGAAGACGGCCACTTGTTGAGGCACGCCGCTGTCGAAGATGAGGAAGTCTTCCTGGCTCAGGTCGCCGACCGGTTGGCCGCGGGCGTCCTTGACCGTCACGAGCAGGCGCACCAGGCGGACGTCGACCTGGAAGCGCGGCAGTTGGGCTGCGAGGCCGAGTCCGGCCCCCAGCACGAGCAGGGCCGCGCAGGCGTGCCAAGGCTTCATGGGTGACTCATTCGAGCAGGGACCGGTCCCAGTCCCCCTCGACCCAGACTTCGCCCCCGGCGAAGTGCTCCTTCTTCCAGATCGGCGCCAGCCGTTTGAGACGGTCGATGCCCTCGAGGGCCGCTTCGAAGGCGGCGCGCCGGTGCGGCGCGGCGACGGCGACGACGACGCTGGTTTCGCCGATCGCCAGGCGTCCCAGCCGGTGCACGATCGCGATGCGGCCGATGGGGAACGAGGCGGCGATCTCGCGGCCGATGCGTGCCATCACCTCCACCGCCATCCCCTCATAGCATTCATATTCCAGATGCTCGGTCGGGCGGCCGTGGGTGTTGTTTCGCACGACGCCTTCGAAGACGACCACGGCGCCGTCGTCGGGGCGGGCGAGATCGCGGCGGATGGCCTCGGTATCGATCGGCTCGCGGGTGAGCGCGAAGAAATGTCCCTCGGCGGAGATCTGGCGCAGATAGGGCCCCGAGCCGCCGCTTACCGGGGGCAGGAAGGCCACTTCGTCGCCCTCGGCCACCGGGTCGCGGCGCGACGCGAACTGGCGGTTCCGCGCCATGACGATGCTGTTCGCGTAATCGCGCAGGCGGGGATAGCGTTCGGCATAGCGCGCAAAGACCGCGCCCAGGTCGGCGCCGTCTTCAAAGTCGGCCTCCTCGGCGCCGAAACCCGTGACGTCGCGAAGCATGCCGAAAAACAGGACTTTCAGCCGCACCCTGCCTTCATGGTAACAGGCACTCGGGCGGCCTCTCTTTGACCCGGCAATCTTGCGGTTTGGATAATTGAACTATGAGACTTCTTTGCGCGTGGGCGGCCCTTGCCCTCCTGGCGCATGCCCAGTCGCCGCTCGGCACCGTGACGGGGCTGGCGCTTGATCCGAGCGAAGCGCCTGTGCCCTCGGCCAAGGTGGTGCTAGAGAACCGGGCCACGGGCGTGCGCTGGGAGACGCTCACCAACGCCGCCGGACACTATCTGTTGCCGAATCTCGCGCCCGGAGAGTACTCGCTTTCGGCCGAGGCGCCGGGCTTCGCCCGGCTGGAGGTTCCCGCCTTCCCGGTGGCCGCCTTCCGGACGGTGCGCCAGGATCTGCGCTTCGTCATCGCCACCGCCGCCGAGGCGGTGACGGTGACCGAAGCCGCCTCTCCGGTGGTGCAGGCGGAAACGCCGAGCGTGGGCCTATTGCTCAGCTCGCGTCAGATCCTCGAGCTGCCTACCAACCTGCGTAGCGTCTACAACAACGCCGGCGACTCCGGCCTGATCGCCAATCTGATGCCGCTGGCGATTCCGGGCGTGGTCCAGATGGGCTCGGGCGCCTACTGGATGACGCCGGGCGCCGGACCGAACGGGCTGCGCCTGAAGGTAGACGGCATCCACACCAATTTCGGCAACTTCTCGAGCCCCGATCCGGTTTCGCAGCCGTCGATGGAATCGGTCGAGGAGTTCACGGCGAGCCTGGTGACCAACCGCGCCGAGTTCGGCGGTCTGGGGGCGGTGACGACGGTGACCAAGAGCGGCTCGAACGAACTGCACGGCTCCCTGTTCTGGTACGCCAAGAACGCCGCGCTCGATGCGCGGAACCCGTTCCAGGCGGCGCGGCCGTTTCAGAACCTGCACGACTACGGCGGCTCGGTCGGCGGCCCGCTGCGGCGCGACAAGACGTTCTTCTTCGCGACGCTCGAGCTGATCGACGGCGTGCGCAGCTACACGTTCGCTTCGAACGTTCCCACCCTCGCGCAGCGCAACGGGCTGTTTGCCGCCGCCGTGCGAAACCCGTTCGCCGGCGGCCAGCCTTTTGCCAACAACCAGATTCCGGCCTCGCTGATTGCGCCCGAGGCGGCGCGCGCCCAGCAGTTGCTGTTTCCGCTGCCCAACTTCGGGCCGGAGACGCTCACCGCAGGCAATCACCGGGCCTCGTTCAACGGGCCGGAGTTTCACCGCATCGCCGAGGGGCGGATCGACCACAATCTGGCGGCCGGCCAGAGCGCTTTCCTGCGCTATCAATACAAGCACGACGATTACGACATACCCGGCGCCCGCAGCGCGTTGCCGCCGGTTACCGTCGGCACCTCGCGGAACTTGCGCAAGATGCACTTCTTCACCGTGGGCCACACCTGGACGCTCGGCCCCACGATGTTCAACGAGTTCCGCGGCGGCGTGGTGCAGCTCGAGTCATCCTCCTCGGCGAATGTCAAAGGCCAGGATCTGCTCGATCAGATCGGGATTCGGGGTTTGCCGCCGCGGCCGGGGGCGCCGGGCGTGCCCCGCTTCAACATCTCCGGCCTGAGCGTCTTCACGCAGATCCTGCTCAATCCGGTGATCGACGGGCACTGGCAGCTCGCCAACCACCTGACCAAGGTGGCCGGCCGGCACACCGTGAAGGCGGGCATCGAGTACATCAACTGGTTCGTCAACCGGCACGTGACCTCCAATCCGGCCCTCTTCGGCGACTTCTCCTTCACCAACCGCTTCACCGGCCAGCCCTACGGCGACTTCCTGCTCGGCGTGCCCACCTCGGTCGTGCGGCTGGATCCTTGGGCGGCGCAATATTTCCGCTGGTCCGACGTGGCGTTCTACGTCCAAGACGACTTCAAGGTGAACGCTCGGCTGAGCTTGAGCTACGGGCTGCGGTACGAATTCAACCAGCCGCCGGTGGCGCGCGACGACAACTTTTTCAACTTCAACACCGCCACCGGAGCGGTGGTGCTGGCCTCGAATGAGGCGCGCCGACTCGTCAGTCCCTTCTTCCCGAGCACGCTTCCGGTTCAGACGGCCGACCAGGTCGGTCTCGGCCGCTCGTTGCGCGGCGCCGACAAGAACAACTGGGCGCCGCGGCTGGGCTTCTCCTACCGGCTGGACTCCTCCGGCAAGACCGTGCTGCGCGGCGGGGCGGGCTTGTACTATGCGCCGTATTCGGTGGCGGCGCTCGCCAATCAGGTTGCGGGTCCGTTTGCCGTCTCGACGACGGCCACCAATGCTTTCACCAACAACCAGCCGCTGTTCACGCTCGCCTCGCCGTTTGCCGTGCCCGGGGCCACGGGCACGCTGAACTCGGCGGGCCTGGCGCCCGGCCTGCGCAACGCCTATGCGCTCCAGTACTCGCTCTCGATCGAGCGCGAGCTCACACCGAATCTCGGCCTACGGCTCAGCTATATCGGCACCAAGGGCACGCAGCTTGCCTACATGCGTAACTTCAACCAGCCCCGCGCCTCGACGGAGCCGTTTGCGCAGTCTCGCCGGCCGTTCCCCTTCTACAACAACATTACCTTCGCCGACAACGGCGCCAACAACAGCTATCACGGTATGCAGCTTGGCCTGGTGCGGCGCTTCGCCGCCGGTCTGATGTTCTCCTCCACCTGGATCTGGGCCAAACAGTTAAGCGAGGTGGACGACACCAACAACGCCGACATCAACACGATGATCGAGGACGCCTATGACCGGGCGCGCGAGAAGGCCAACGTCTACTCGGTGCCGCGCCATCAGTGGATGAACCAGGCGCTCTACGAGCTGCCGTTCGGCCGGGGGCGGCTCTGGGGCGGCTGGCAAGTGAACGTCCTGTTGAATTTGAGCGGCGGGCACTGGCTCAACCCGCTGTTTACGGGCGCCGACCCGTCGAACACCAACACGATCGGGGGCCGGCCGGATGTAGTGGGGCCGCTTACTTACCCCAAGACGCTCGCGGCGTGGTTCGACCGGAGCGCGTTCGCGGTTCCCTCGGGCGGCCGCTTCGGCAACGCCGGGCGCAACATTGTAGAGGGGCCCGGTTACATCGTCTTCAACGCCGGTCTGGTGAAGCGCTTCGCGGTGGGTGAGGGGCGTGAGCTCGAGCTCGGCGCCTCGTTCGTCAATCTTCTCAACCACGTCAACTACGGGCAGCCGAACATGACGGTGAACGTGGCGGCGGGCGGAACGATCACCTCGACGCATGTTTTCCTGCCGGCGGGCACATCGCGGCAGGGCCAGTTGCACCTGCGCTGGCGCTTCTAAATCGGGGACAGTAAGCTCAATCCCGAATTTGGCCGCATGGGCGCAAGGCCCACTCGGCGCCGCTAGGGCCGATATTTCGGATTGTACTTGCCCGGTTCGGCAAAGCCGCCGAGCTCGGGGCGCATGGTCTGAAAGCGGGGGTAGCTCTCGAAGATGTCGCCGCGGCCGAGCATGCGGGGGTCTTGTTGGGTCCGCAGCGTGGTTTCCAGCTCCTGCCGAAGCTCCTCGAGCACCGTTTTGAACTCCGGCGAAGCGGCCAGGTTTCGCAGACAGCCGGGGTCGCTTTCGACCGCGTAAAGCTGTTCAGGCGGATTCTTGCCGCAGGTGAGCTCGAAGAGTTCCTTGACGGCGGGTTTGTCGCGGTTCTCAAGCAGGTACGTCTTTGTGGGCGAGGCGTCGATGTCGTAGTACTGTTCGGGATCACCCGCCGGATATCGCTCCGGAGCGAAGTTGCGGATATAGAGGAACTCCCTGGTGCGCAAGGCGCGGGCGGGATAGCCGAGGTTGTCGAAGCGGGCGTGGGAATGGCGTTCGCGGCCGCTAAAGGCGCGCGTGCGCGAGGCATCGACGGCGCCGCTTTTTCCGGAAAGCAGGACGTCGAGGAAGCTCTTGCCGGTCATCACGGGCGAAGGCGCAAGGCCGGCGGCCTCAAGAAACGTGGGCGCGAAATCGGTGAAGCTGATCAAATCCTCGACGCGGCGGCCGCCCGAGGCTCGCGCGGGCCAGCAGACGGCCAAGGGCAGGTGGATGCCGTACTCATAGAGCGTGGCCTTGGCGCGCGGGAAGGCCATGCCGTTGTCCGCGGTCACCACGACGAGCGTGTTGTCGAGCTCGCCTGCCTCTTCGACGAGGTCGAGCATGCGCCCGAGATGCCGGTCGAAGTGCTCGATTTCGAAGTAGTAGTCGAGCATGTCGGAGCGCACCTCGGCTGCGTCGGGCAGAAACGGCGGCACGCGGACGTCCTCCAGGCGCTTGCCCGACTGGAGCCCGATGCCGGGCCGGTAGGGCCGGTGCGGTTCGGTGGCGCCGTACCAGAAGCAGAAAGGCGCCCCGGCAGGCCTGTTTCGCAGGAAGTCAGCGAAGTTGGCCGCGTAATCGACCTTGGAGACGCCCTCGGGGACATCGGCGGCCTGCCGCTGCTGGTAGGGCGGCCCCGCCGGGTTGTGTTTCCAGCCCTCGAAGTTCGCCGGGCCGGCGCCTTTGCCGGTGTGCCCGACGTGATAGCCGGCGCGAGCCAGCAGATCGGGGTAGACCTCGAACTTGGTGGGAAAGTAGCTGGCGTGGGTGCCGGCCTCCTCGAGCTGCCAGTGGCTGCGGCCGGTGAGGATGGCCGCGCGCGAGGGGGCGCAGCCGGGCGAGTTGCTGATGGCGTGGGTGAAGAGCACGCCGCGCTCCGCCACGCGGTCGAAGGCCGGAGTGCGCACCGAGCGGTCGCCGGCGGCCGAGGTGTGAGGGAACGACTGATCGTCGGAGATGGCAAACAGGATGTTCGGGCGCGGATCGCGCCGGCGGCGGCATCCGGTCGCGGCGGCCGCCGCTGCGGCCAGCCATTGCCTGCGGGTGGTTCTCATTGGGTTCCTCCGGGCTTGGTCCGATCGGCGAATCCCATCTCCTCCAGGACTTCGCGGACGGCCTGTTTTAACTCCTCGCGCGCGCGGCACTCGAGCGCGAACGGTTTGCTCGCGGCGCCGAAGTAGACGCTGACGTGCGGGAAGGGAATTTCGATGCCGAGCTGATCGAAGCGTTTCTTGAACCGCCGGTTGAGCTCGCGTCCGACGGCCCACTGCTCGATCGGCAGCGTCTTGATGCGAGCCTTAATGACGACGGCCGAATCGGCGAAACGATCGAGGCCGAGAATTTCGAGTGGTTCCAGAATCCGTGGGGCCCATTCCGGCTCCTGCCGCATCTCGTCGGCCACCTGCTTCATCGCCGCGGAGACCCGATCGGTGTCTTCTTTGTAGGCGATACCGATGTCAAAGACATAGTAGGCGAAATCGCGGGTGAGGTTGGAGAGGTTCGTGATGCCGCCGTTGGGGAAGATGTGCACCGTGCCGTCGAAGCTCCGCAGAACGGTGGTGCGCAGGTTCACCTCCTCGACCAGGCCGCGCGTCCCGTTGATCTGGACGACGTCGTTGACGCGGATCTGGTTTTCAATCAGCATGAACAGGCCGCTGATGACGTCGCGGACCAGCGTCTGGGCGCCGAAGCCGATGGCGATGCCGGCAATGCCGGCGCCGGCAAGAAGCGGGCGGATGTCCAAGCCGATCTCGCGCAGCGCCATGATGATGGCCAGCGCCCAGATGAGCGTGGCGGCGGATTTACGCAGGATATCGGCGATGGTGCGGGCGCGCTTTTCGATCGCCTCGGCGCTTTCGGCGGCGCGGGCCACAAGCATCGCGACGAGCCTCTTCCGCAGGCCGCGGATGAAGCGGCCCACCAGGCGGCTGGCGAGGAAGGCCAAGGCGAGGATGAGGGCGACCCGCCAGAGGTCGGCCACCAGCGACTCAAGCGTTGCCATCGTCGGCCAAGCGATTCGGACAGGGAACATCCCCCTCATCATAGCCGGGCCTTCCCGAGGGCCAGCCTGCTATGCTGGAAGGCTTCGACACCCTTTTACTTCGACACCCTTTTACAAGGAACCATCCCGATCTGCTGAGGTGACACCCCAAGATGGCCGACCAGACCAAAGAACGCCAGTTCGGCTTTGACACGCTGGCTTTGCACGCCGGCTACAGTCCCGAGCCCACCACGGGCGCTCGGGCCGTGCCCATCTATCAATCGACGTCCTTCGTCTTCAAGGATTCTGATCATGCCGCCCGCCTGTTTGCGCTTGAGGAGTTCGGCAACATCTACACGCGCATCATGAACCCCACCACGGACGTGCTCGAGCGGCGGGTGGCGGCGCTCGAGGGGGGAGCGGCGGCGCTGGCGCTCGCCAGCGGGCAGGCGGCCCAGTTTCTCACCGCCAATAGCCTGATGCTGGCGGGCGACGAGTTCGTCTCGGCCAGCACCCTCTACGGCGGCACCTACACGCAGTTCGACATCAGCTTCCGCAAGATGGGCTACAACGCGATTTTCGTCGACCCGGACGATCCGGAGAACTTCCGGCGGGCGATCACGCCGCGGACGAAGTTTCTTTACGGGGAGACGATCAGCAATCCGCGCGGCAACGTTCTGGACATCGAAGCCGTGGCCAAGATCGCCCACGAGCACAACCTCCCGCTGGTGATCGATAACACCTTCGCAACGCCGTACCTGTGCCGTCCTATCGACTACGGCGCCGACATTGTCGTGCACTCGCTCACCAAGTTCATGGGCGGCCACGGCAACTCGATCGGCGGCATCATCGTCGACGGGGGTAGGTTCGACTGGTCCAAAGGCGACTTCCCGCAGATCACCGAACCGGCCAAGTCCTACCACGGCATGAAGTTCTATGAGACGTTCGGGCCGATCGCCTTCGCCATCCGCGCGCGGGTCGAGGGTTTGCGCGATCTCGGGCCTTGCATGAGCCCGTTCAACGCGTTTCTGTTCCTGCAAGGCATCGAAACGCTCAGCGTGCGCATGGATCGTCACGTCGAGAATGCGCTGGCGGCGGCGCGCTTCCTCGAGGATCACGAGCTGGTGAGCTGGGTCCGATATCCCTCGCTGCCCTCCAGCCCTTACCATCACCTGGCGGAGAAATATCTGCCGAAGGGCGCCGGCGCCGTCTTCTCGTTCGGCATCAAGGGGGGCTATGAGGCGGGCAGGAAATTCATCAACAGCGTCAAGCTGTTCTCACATTTGGCGAACGTGGGCGACGCCCGAAGTCTGGTCATCCATCCGGCGTCGACCACGCATCAGCAGCTAGCGCCGGAGGAGCAGGCGGCAGCCGGGGTGGAGCCGGACATGGTGCGCGTCTCGATCGGTCTGGAGGATATCGACGATATCCTCTGGGACCTCGACCAGGCGCTCCACGCCAGCCAGAAGCGCTAGTCGCGCGCGGCCGGCCTCAGAAGTTGAAGGTCGCCCGCCGGCGGCGCGGCCTGGCGATCTGGTTTGCCAGCGGGCCTGGATTGAGGAGGATCTCCCGTTCGAGCTCCTGGAGCTCGCGGTCCACGATCATACGCTCGATATTGGAGCCGAGGCTTCGATCTCCGGATGACTCTCGCCGCCTGTCGATCATCGCCAGGACGGACATGGACTTTTCGAGCCGCTCGGTGATGCTGGGGATCCTCTTGAGAAGTGGCATGGCGTCAAACTCCATAGTCTATCCCAACTTCGCAAGCCCGGAAGCGGGAATCACTCCCCCGGCGGACGAAAAAGTACTGGGACTACCATGCCAGGGCGCGGCGAAAGACCTGCGCGGCGCTTCAGCCCGGCGGGCGGCGTACCCGGCACTCACGTGGCGGCCGAGTATATCGCCCGGTTTCGGCCGGGAAACGGACGGCGCGAGGCGGCCCGCTATGATGGAAGTGGACGGGAATGGTGGAAAGCGCCGCACCGCAGGCGCGACGGCGAATTCCTCACTGGGTTGCTCTCCTGGTTGGATATTCGGTCGCGGCCGCCTCTTTGATTTGGGTCTATCGCGGGTTCGATTGGAAGAGCGAGTTGCCCCGCCTGCTGGCAACCGACTGGCGGTGGGTGAGCGTCGCGGTCATCGCCGACATTCTCGTCTACGTGCTCCAAGGCTGGCGCTGGAAGCTGCTGCTGGCGCCGCTCGTGCGCATCCACTGGCTGCGGGCCGTCCAGGCCGTCTACATCGGGCTGTTCGCCAATGAGGTTCTTCCGCTGCGCAGCGGGGAGGTCATCCGCTGCTATGTGGTGAGCCGTTGGGCGAAGCTGCCGTTTTCGCTCAGCCTGTCTTCGGCGGCGGTCGAGCGACTCATCGACGGCGTCTGGCTGGTGCTGGGCTTTTATGCGATCACCTTTTTCGTCGAGCTGCCCGGTTTTCTGGTGGCGGCGGCCCGGATCATGGCGCTGGTGCTGGCGGTAGCCGCGGCGCTGCTCGCCTATGTGGTCTTCCACCGCTCGAATGCCGCCGAAGCGGTCTCCTCCAGCCGCTGGAGCCGGCTGCTGCACCGCATCGTGGACGGTCTCCACGCCATGGGCCGCTCGCGGACCTTCCTGCCGGCGATCCTGGTCAGTCTCGCCTACCTGGTGTTGCAGACTCTGCCGGTTTATGCGCTCATGCAGGGCTTCGGTCTCGGGTTGCCGGCCGGGGCCGCTGCGGTGACGCTCGTGGTGCTTCGCCTGGGGTCGATCCCGCCGCAGGCG
>ENA-ORXB01002507-ORXB01002507.1-sediment-metagenome-genome-assembly--contig:-NODE-2507-length-15485-cov-3.745457_pt1 | contig 15485 bp, 13 predicted proteins | sample MGYA00237863_ERZ511475 | MGnify/ENA primary metagenome ERZ511475 (study PRJEB26305, sample SAMN06343858) | sediment metagenome | isolation source: hot spring sediment | place: Canada: British Columbia... | reverse complement strand
TTTATTAATTAATTCAATTTCAGATTGAGGGTATTTAATTTTCAATTCTTTAACAAGTTTTTCAGGCCAGCCCTCTTCCACACCATAACCTTCAGTAATTGAATCTCCAAAGGCAACATAAATTATTTTTTCACCATTTTTGAGCTTTTCCCTAACACGTTCTAACATAAAATTATAAAAAGACCTCCTTTCAATATAGTGTTTTCTAAAATGATGGTATTATATCAAACTTCATAATTAGAAAAAAATATTAATTTATTAAGGTATTTTATGGAATGGACGTTCTATTTTATTTATATTCTCTTCTTCCCATTTCTTTATATCCCCAATATTTTGAGAATCTAGAATATAGGGCGTTAACATGATTACGAGTTCAGACTTTTTCTTTTCCTGATTAATATACTTGAAAAAATTCCCTATCAAAGGAATATCGGCAAGGAAAGGAACACTTCTATTTGTTTCAATAATTTTATCAACGATTAAACCTGCAATAACAATGGTTTGGCCATTTATAACATCTATTAAAGTATCTACTTCCCTTGTATCTATGATAGGCTTTGTACTACTCCCATCGGGAGAAACAGAAATCTTGGTTTTTTCCGATATACTTGGATGAATTTGCATTGTAATTTTTCCATCAGATGAAATCTGAGGGGTTACATCAAGAAAAATTCCTACCTCATCAATTTGGGGAGTTGTATATTTAAGAAGTAGTTTACCATCAGCATTAAATGTCGTGTTTGTTATCCATGAGACTTCCTTTGTTGTCAATTTTATAACTGCTCTTTGATTATTTAGTGTAGAGATTTTAGGACTCGATAGAATCTTTACCTGACCTTGCTCTTTCATGGCATCTAAAAGAGCATTAAACTTATTTTTTGTTAGATTTGCCTGAAAAACTTTTGTTGGAACACCAGGCACAAGAGATTGAGAAAGTTCTAACAGTTGACCACTATCACCTATACCAGAACCTAAAAGGAGATTCCAGTCAATACCATATGAAAACGTATCATTTAAAGAAACTTCTATTATATGTGCCTGAATCAATACCTGTCTTTTAACAGATTTTTCAATTTCATTTAAAAATTTTTCAATTTTTTCAATATTATCGTTATAGTCTGTTACATATACAATTCCAGCTAATTCATTTACTATCAGCTTTCTACCAAATTTATCTGCCCTGCTATAGCCTTTATCGCTTCTGTCACCAGAAGTTTGAGAATCACCAAAAACAATTACTTCAAGACCTTTTATTACTTCACTCCAAAAATCAGTAGTACCGGAAGTAGTTACATTAACACTGCCCTGCTGGCTTGATGATGACCCGCCTGAACTACTACCAGAAGTAGCACCTGTTGATACATTTAAACTAATTGTTGACGACGCCACTCCAGAGCTTCCACCACCGGAAGAAATTGCTGCATTCATTGAACTTGTAGATGTACGTTTATCTTTTATGTAATTAAGATAAAAAATTTTACTTATTAATTCTGGTTTTCCTACTCTTATAATTCCATTATCAAAATAGTATGAATATCCAAGTGGCTTTGTTATGGCATTTAATATATATTCGAGCGTTTTTTCACTCACATCAATCGTAATCTTTCCTTCCACATCTTTATTGGGAACTATTGTTATCCCGGTCTCTTTAGAAAGAAGTAATAATATCTCTCTTATATCTTTTTCTTTAACACTTAAAGAATACTTTTTCTCTGGAAATTCTATCTTTTTTATAGGTTTATTATCGTCAATCTTATTAACGGTATTGGTGTCTTGCAAGGGTGTTTTTACCCTCAAAACCATCGTATCATCTAAACTTGTTATATTAGACGCGCTGCAACCGTATAATAATAATATAAGTAAATTGCCTAAAATTACAATTCTTTTCACAAAGCCCCTCCTAATAAATATATACTTCTTTTCTAATCCCATTTTTATCAAATATTATCTTATGTTTTTGAATAGTCACAACTTTATAACCATCAATCTTATCGCCAGCCTTAATAATTTTACCATTCACTATTGCATAGTTTTTTTCACCAGTCACTATAGCACCTATATCTAAATTTATTTCTTTATCTAAGGGGGTTCTGAAAAGTTTTTCCCTATCCTCTTTTTTATGATTAAAAGGATTTCTTTTCCAAACCTCTTTATCTCTCTCAATTTTTCTGAAAGATATTTTTTTAACACTCATAGAAGTTACAGCTTTGCCATATAGATCTGTATTCTTTATACTTCTTTTTAAGTATAAATTTAAAAAATAAAATATTGCTACTACTAAAACTACTATCGATGAAATTAAAAAAAACCTTTTTAACATCCTAATTCCCTTTTAAAATTAGATCAATATAAATAGTTGCTTTGATCCCCTTCTCAACCGACGACATTTCAATTTTATTAACAATGAAACTGTAATTTAAATTGTATAATTCCCTTATAAACTCAGCTGTTTTTCTATAACTATCTTCAATATTTATTTGTATTAAAATTTTATTAACTTTATCTTTTCTCGCTCCAGCAGATTTTGTTTTGTTTGTAATATCAATTTTTTGGATTTTTTCTTGTTTAGCAATTTCAAGTATTTTTTCGATAAAGTTTATTGTATCTATATCCTTAAAATCATTCTGAATATTTTGATAAGAATTAATTTCTAAATTTACCAGTTTTATTTGGCTATCTATATTAACCATATCGCTTTTTAATTTTGAAATACTTGAAAACCTTAAATAAAAATAAATAGACATGAGGAACAATAAAATTAAAAATACTCTTACTCTATTGGGCATAACTATCCAACTCGTAATTAATTTTTATTACTAAAAAATCTTTTTTGTCCCATATTTTGCTTGAAACACCTGGTTCGCCTGTAACTTTAACCCACGAGACATTATTAAAAGTCTCTTTAACAGAAGTTAAAATCTTCTTCTTAGAAAACCCCTTATCTAAAGAAATGTTATAAGTTAATTCTAAAATATTTTTATTATTTACTTCGTTTCTCATTAAAACTAACCTTTCAAGATAAACATCCTCAGGTAACTTATTAGCCAGCTCTTTAAGAATATAATATATTTGCACTCTACTTTCTCTAATTCTATTATCTATTTCTTTTTTCCCTTCTAGAGTTTTTAATATTTTAATATTTCTTTCCAGCTCAGCTTTTTTATTTGCAAGACTTCTTTTATAAGAAAAATTTAGATATTCCAGTATGCATAGTAAACCTGCAAATATTAAAATTAATAAAACTACAACCTTTTTTGATTTTACAAAATTCGAAAAAACCTCCCTATAATCAATTTTGATAACAAAATTAAATATTCTTTCTTCCCCCAATGCCGAAAAATAATATAAAGAAATAAATATACTATCATCACTTTTCATTTTAACTCTTTCAGCAAGTAGATCTATATTTTGGGGTAAAGCTTCTTTTAAAGCAGTAATTGTACCTTCATAGATCTTTAAAGCTGCTCCATAAATAATGAAGCTGTCGGGTACTAAATCCACAAATTCCTGAGTTGCACTAAGATTAAAATTATAAATATAGTCTGTTATAAGATAAATTTGTTTCTTTATAAGCCTTTCATAACTTATTTCGTTATCTTTAAATTCATTTAAATCTACTTTAGGAAGATTAAAATGCTGATATTTTAGAATATTACCATCTACAACTGCAAAAATATCAATAGCGTTTCTTTCGATTTCTACAATAATTTTAGGTTTGTTATCTTTTAATGATACTTCTTCAGCAATTTTTATATTTAAAATTAATCCACTGGTAATCTTTTCAATGCCTATTTTATAACTTTTAAAAAGCCTATGGTAATATTGAAGCCTTTCAGCTTTTATCACCTGTATCAAAAATAATCTGCCATTTTCTTCTTCTTTTAAAAAATTATGGCAAAAAGAGAATTCTTTGGTTTTTAAATCACTTTCAAGTCTTTTCTTTATCAATTTAACAGTTTCTTCATCAGATATTTTAGGTAATAACATCTCTTTTACAATAAATTCCTCATCAGGTAATATCAAATTTACAGAACCTGGATCATAACCTGTTGATTCTTTTATACTTTTAAGTGCATTTTTTACGCTTTCTTCAATATCATTAACATTTTCTATAAACAATGTATATACAATACTTTCCCCTTCTTTCACTAAAACCTTCAAATCACCGCTTCTTAAATCAAAGTAATACTTTCTCACCCACTTCACCTACTGAATATAAATTTTTTGATTAATATTAACACTTCCAACTCTATCACCGATAACAACAAAATTTTGTTCTGAAGATTGATTTAGAATTTTATTTTTGCACTCACTATCACTAAACGCTTCTAAAGAAAATACTGAAATCCCTATGGGAAAATTCTCATCAAAAATGCACTGTACATCACTTGTATAAAAAGTTTTTGTATTTCCCGAACTACCTAAAATACTTACAGGCTTACAACATGAACTAACTCCAGCTTTATTTTCGACTGATATCTTGAAATAATAAGTCAAACTATTTTGTGGTGGAGAGCTCAAAAAAATATCTATTTTGCTCAATAAATTGTTTGTTGGAAAGACCTCCTTTTCATCAATACTTAACTCTATATCATCAGCTGTACCAATTTTACTATCGGAACCCAAACTAATAATCTTTCCAGAGATTCTTTTACCTTCAACATCTACATTGTAAGTATATAAAAATTCATTTCCCCACGCATCTTTTTTAAAATTGCTATTGTGTAAATCAAGAGTACCAAACCCAATCAATTCATTTAAATCACCCGGTAACTGACCATATTCTCCCACATATCCGAATGATGTTCTTACACCATTTTGTATCAGTTTTGGATCACCTACCATAGCTATTTTAAGTAAATTCATCCTTTCTTTTGTCATATCCATATTTTCTGTATCCCAATATCTAAAAACTACAGGAACCATTATACCCGAGAGGACTGATATAATGGCCACTACAATGATGAGTTCAATTAAAGTAAATCCTGAACTATATTTCATCTTCCTCTTATTCCACCCAACATCTTATAAATAGGCAAAAATACAGACAACATCACAATTAAAACGACAAAACCCAACAGCACAATTATTAGAGGTTCAATAACAGCGAAAATTCTCTTTACAGCATCTTTTACTTCCTTATCGAATACTTCTGAAATTTTTTTAGCCACATCTTCAAAATTACCTGTTTTTTCTCCTACAGAAACCATTTGTATTACAAAATCTGGGAAAATTCCTGTTCTTGCCATAGCCTTTGATATTGTCTCACCTCTTAAAATACTATCAGTTATATCGTACATTTTATCTGAAATAAAAGTATTTGTTACTACCTTTGCAGAAGTATTAAAAGCTTGTTCTACATCTAACCCAGCAGAAAAAAGTGTCGAGACTGTTTTAAAGTACCTTGAGTAGTTAATTTTTTTTATAAAGTTAGAAAAAAGGGGAATTTTTATTAAAAAACTGTCTATGACTAACCTACCTGTTTTAGTAGTATGAACAAATTTCACAATTACTGATAGGGATATTAAAAAAATTATTATAATAAAGAAATAACTTTTAAAAAAATCTCCCAATCCCATCACTATTTTAGTAGGTAATGGCAGTTCTACGTTAAGAGATATAAGTACTTTTTGAAGCTTAGGTACTACAAAAACAAAAAGAACGATTATTAATCCCATTACTGCGGTTAAAACCATCAAAGGATAGAAAATAGCATTTCTTATAGTCTTTCTCAACTCAATTTGCCAATTTATATAATCCATTATGTCACCTAAAACTTTCTCTATATTACCTGACTTTTCGCCAGCTCTTATCATCTGGATATAAAAATCAGGAAAAATTCTTTTGTTTTTTTCCATAGATGAGGATAATGATAAACCGGAACTCACATCTTTATAAATAACTTCTGATAGATGAGAAATATATTTATTTTTTTGATTTGACAGACTTAACAAACCTGAGACAAGTGAAAGCCCTGATGAAAAAAATAATTGAAGATAGTATGTGAATTCAAAGAGATGCTCCAACTTAATTCTTGGGACGCCAAAAAAATCAATACTACTAATTTTATAGGCATCCACTAAAAAAAGTCCCTGTTCTCTCAAAAACTTTTCAATTTCAAACTCATCGTTTGCTGTAATTACTCCTTCAATGATAGAAGACGACTGATCTACCGCCCTATATTTAAATTTAGCCATTATAAACCTGCTTTTGCAACACTCGTTACTTCTTCATACGTGGTAATACCTAATTTTACTTTCTCCATCCCAATACTGAACATCTCTCTAAAACCTTTTGAAAATGCATAATCTCTTATCTCGTTTAAACTTGCTTTTCTGTTAATAAATCTTTTAATCTCTTCGTCAATTTCTAATATTTCATATATGACTGTTCTACCTTTGTAGCCTGTCTCATTACAGTGGGTACACCCTTTAGATGTGTATAAAACTTTATTTGTATTTAACTTATCATAAATAGGATTATCTTTAGGTATTGCTTCTTTACAATAATCACAAAGAACCCTTACCAATCTTTGGGAAATAATTGCATTTAACGTAGAAGAAATAATAAACGGCTCTATCCCCATGTCCACAAGCCTTAAAGTACTTGATATTGCGTCGTTAGTGTGAAGAGTGGTAAATACAAGATGCCCTGTCAATGCTGCTCTAAGAGCAAGCTCTGCAGTTTCCACATCCCTTATTTCTCCAACAAGAATTATATCAGGATCCTGTCTTAATATTGATCTCAGTCCCGTTGCAAAAGTAAGACCTGCTTTAACATTCACCTGCGATTGTCTAACCAGGGGCATTTGGTATTCAATCGGATCTTCTATGGTAAATATATTTTTGCTTACAGAGTTGACTATTGACAGGCATGAGTATAGTGTAGTTGTTTTCCCAGAACCTGTTGGTCCTGTTACAATAATCATACCATATGGAGCTTTCGCAATCTTTGCTAATCTTTGAGCATCTTCGGGGAAAAACCCTAAACTCTCTAAACCAATCTTCACCTGACTTTTATCAAGAATACGCAAAACTGCATTTTCACCACCTAAAACAGGATAAGTAGAAATTCTTATATCCAGTTTTCGATCTCTATAAGTAAATTCTGTTCCCCCATCCTGAGGAATTCTCGTCTCAGCTATATTCATACCACCCATTATTTTGATTCGTGAAATTATCGGTCCTAATAAGTCCATTGGAAGGTGCATACCATGTTGAAGCTGACCATCAATTCTGTATCTTACTCTAACACCTTTCATATCAGGCCCGATATGTACATCGGTAGCACCTTTTACAATACCGTTGCTGATAATCCTTTCTACAAGCCTAATTAAAGGTGGTAAAGTAGCTTGAACATCTGTTTTAACAGACTTTCCACCTAAAAGGCTTTCTCTACTTTGTTTGACTAAATGCTCTATATCTTCTGGGATATCAGATGTGATATCAAAATCTTTTTTTTCTCCTTCATCTACATAGGAAACTGAGAGTGCCTGGTATAAATCCTTTAATGATATAAATCCTAAGGAGTATAAAATAGAACCAAGCAGCTCTCCAGTTTTTTTTTGCTCTTTTAAAGCAATCTCCAACTGTTCTTTGGTGATAAGCCCCGCTTCTAAAAGCAGTTCACCAATTCTTTTTCTTGCCATCTTTATTGCAAACGAATACCTATATCATCACCACCCAAGGTTTGAGAGTCCTGTGCAGTATCTAATCTACCATCGGGTCCTGCTGAAAGAATCCAAACGGGATTCTGGGTATTAAAGTAAACTGCACTTACAATATACGCATTCCCCCATGGATCTGCACCTAAATCGGATAGATACGGACCTTTCCAGGTACTGCTATCATAACCGGTAGCGTTAGTCATCAAATGATCTCTCAAATTACTTATTACTCTTGCATCAAAATTAGTATCGTAATTGGCTGGATAATTACCATCACTTACAAGTAATGTAACATTATCCTTTAACACTCCGCCTTCATTAACATACCAAGGCCATTTTTTAGTATCCTTATAAAACATCATAATTGCAGTTTGAATAGATTTCACATCAGCTTTGGCTTTACTGATTTTAGACTCATCAACTTCTTTAAATACCAATGGAACAATGATGCCAGCAAGTACAGCAATTATTGCTGCTACAACAATCACTTCAATCAATGTAAAACCTTTTTCTTCCCTTAAATTCATAAGTCCTCCCTTTAGATTTTTCTAGTCATATCGTAAAAAATAAATAAAACTTTAACCATTATGTTAAATTTTTCTTAATTTAAATATTAAGTCAAAATACTATAGATGTCAACAACCATAGGAAAATAAATATTATGAAATTGACTTTAGTACTATACTGCTGTTAAAATTAAACCATGAAGTTTATTTTTTTAATATTAATATCTATCGTTGTTGTAATTTTTGCTATCCAAAATTCAACAATTGTTACTGTTACTCTTTTCACTAAAACTTTTGAAGGTTCTTTAGCTCTAGTTATTGTTTTATGCTATCTATTAGGTGTTTTAAGTGGGCTTATATATGTAATCCCTTCAATAATTAAAAAAAATATCACAATCTCAGATTTAAAGCAAAAGCTTAGCAATCAAGCTAAAGATACCCCAAAAAAATCATGAAAATTTTCATTGTCGAAGACGAAGAAGACATTGCGTCACTTATAAAACATAACCTTCAAAAAGAAGGTTTTAATGCTGAATATTTTCTGACACCAGAAGATTTTATAGATAAATATAAAAAAGAAGTTTTTGATCTACTAATTCTTGACCTTATGCTACCAAACATGAACGGGTTAGAAATATTAAGACTTATAAAAAATACTCAAGAAACATCCCATGTTCCTGTAATAATTCTCACAGCAAGAGATATGGAAGGAGATAAAGTTTTAGGACTGGACCTGGGTGCCGATGATTATATAACAAAACCTTTCGGGATAAGAGAATTAATCGCAAGAATTAAAGCTGTTTTAAGACGAACAAAAAATGCTTCAAACTCTTCTAAATTGTTAAAAATAAAGGGTATAAATCTTGACTTAGAAAGTTTTTCACTTTTTGTTGATGATATAAAAGTCGATGTTACTAAAACCGAATTTTACATTCTTAAAACTCTTATTGAAAATGCAGGTAAAGTTTTTACACGAGAAACCCTTTTAGATAAACTCTGGGGGAATGAAAAAATTGTCGTAGATAGAACAATTGATGTTCATATAAAAAAATTAAGGGATAAATTGGGTGCTTACAGTAAATACTTAAAAACTGTACGGGGTATTGGATACACATTTGATGTTGAAGAATGAAAATTTACAAACATTTTCTTAGATTTTTTTTATTACTTCTTGCTGGAATGATTTCCTCTATTTACTTTTCCTCAATGTTTATTGAAAAAATATATATCAACTCATCTCTTGAAAATCTAAAAAATTTTTCTGAAAAAACTGTTAAAAAACTAATTTCTCTTAAAATTGACCAACATCAAAATTTTCTTATTACTCTTTCTGAAATTAACAATATTAGAATCACTTTGATTAAAGAAGATGGTGAAATTGCTTTTGATTCCCATTCAGATCCAAAAAAAATGGAGAATCATCTAAATCGTGAAGAAGTCTTTAAAAGTTTAAGAGAAGGAGAAGCAATTGCGATAAGATACAGTAACACATTAAATACGAAAATGATTTATTATGCGAAAAAGGTAGTTTTTAATAATCAAACATACATATTTAGATCTGCAAAAGAAGTTTCTACTCTAACTTATTTTATTAACCCCTACAAAAATAAATTTATTGCTCTCTTTGGTGGGCTTTTTTTGATAATGTTTAGTTTAGTATTCCTGTATTTCAGAAACTTTGTTAAAAGAATAGATAATTTACAATCGGTTATAACACAGATAGGCAGAGGGAACTTTAATACATTAATAACACTTCAAAAGAATGATATTCTTTATACAATTACGAAGAACATAAATACATTAGCATTATCGTTGAAAAATCTTACAGAAGATATAAAAAGTCAAAAAGAACTTTTATCAAATATTTTAGAGAATTTACCTTTCCCAGTTGTAATTTTTGATGAAGACAAAGAACTTTTAGTGCAAAATAAGTATTTTAGAGATTTCTTTCCAGATATTAATAATCTTAATGAACTTGCAAATATAATAAGAGATGAAAATTTATATAATGCTATCAAGCTTTTTGAAAAGGGAGAAACGAATTTTAATCTTGAAATTATTTTTAAAGATAAATACTTCTCGATCTTCTGTAACAAAATACTTTACCAGAAAAAACAACTTATATTGCTTACTTTTATAGATATCACAGAAATTAAAAAAGCCGAAAAAATGAAAGCAGACTTTACTGCAAATGTATCCCATGAATTAAAAACCCCAATAACAGTTCTAAAAGGTTATATTGAAACTTTAGAGGATGAAATTATTGAAGATCAAAAACCCCTGGTAAAAATTTTAAAAAAGCATATAGAAAGACTATCTAACTTGGTTAGCGATGTTCTCCTTCTTTCAAGACTAGATGCCAAAGTACCATTAGAAAAGGAATACTTTAATTTTAAAGAACTAATTTTGAGTGCTGTTGATGCATTTAATAGGGATGTAATGGCTAAAAACATTACATTAAAAATTGACATACAAGATAATTTAATTTTTTATGGTGACAGTTTTTTAATCTTTCAAGCTATTATTAATCTAGTTTCAAATGCAATAAAATTTACTCCTCAACAAGGAACAATTGAAATTAATGCTACTATTTCAGAAGAAAGCCTCTTTTTAAGGTTTTCTGATACAGGGCCTGGCATCCCAAAAGAATATTATGAAAAAATATTTCAAAGATTTTTTGTTATTGATAAATCACGCTCAAGACAATTAGGTGGAACTGGACTTGGACTATCAATTGTAAAGCATATTATTGAATTACATAATGGAAAGATTGATGTTGAAAGTGAGATGGGGAAAGGTACAGCTTTTATAATTACCCTTCCCTTATCTCATCCATGATTTTCCACTCGCGTGGTAGAAAACATTCAAAGGCAGGCAGGACAGGATTTCATGCAATTCCAGCAAAAGTATTGAAAACCTACAATACCAGCCTGATAAATCTTCCAGAATTCCACGTCTTTTATCATCTTCTTTTGATCATCCTTTGAACTGTCAACAAATTTCGTCCAGAATTTAATACTGCCACCAATTCCATAGGGCTGTGAATGACGAATACATTTCATCACATCAGTTTTACCTTCTTCATTTAAAGCACCTGTTGGACAGTTATCGACGCATAGATTACATTTTGTACAAAGGTCAACTTCCAATCGCTTATCCGATGGTAACTCAATATTTGTTAAGATTGCTGTAAATACCACCCTTGTGCCAAATTTTGGATGTATGACAAGATTGTGCCTTCCAAAGGTACCAAGCCCTGATAAGACTGCACAGTGTCTTAAAGAGACATCGCCAATTGAACCCATAGTTTCATAGCTCATTTCCAATGGGTATGATGCAGGAACAGACATTGCTTTTGCATTAAACATATTTTCAATAAACCTGACCATTTTGTAATTACAACTCCTTGAAAACTCCAGTACATCTAATCTACCGTTCATAGCAATTTGCATATTGTTGCTTTCGCAACTTGATGGTTCTTTGTAAGCCAAAACAACTATTGATTTAATCTCTGGATGGATAGTCTCAAGTTTCGGAGAACGTGGACTAACGTAATCACTGGCAGATAAAAACCCCACATCATCAATACCTAAACTTAACGCATAACTTTTGATTTTTTCTTTCATAGTATCCTCCATTTGCCTTACGATACAAAATCAACAGCAACTAATTTCAGCTGAGTTTTATCAAAAGGCATAAACTCTCCTTTTTCAAATGTCCCTTTGTTTTCAAGAAACTCTTCCAGTTCTTTTAATAGTTTCTTCCAGTTTTTATGTGTCTCTCTATAACTATTCCAGATTCCCCTTAGTATTTTTAGTCTTTTCTTTGTAAAACTTACTGTTAATAGTTTTTCTCTGACAGATTCCCACTTTTCTTCAAGCCCTTTATCTTCTGGAAAATCAAGATAATAATCATCAACTTTTAAGTCTAACTCTCTCAATACATACGAAATAAATTTTTTACTTCTATCTCCTGTTATTTCAGCAAGTGAAGGATCAACGAGATGTTTTTGTTCAATCTCTTTGTAGGTTCTCTCGATATCTTCAATGATAACTTTATTTACATCATAAATCGTCTCAAAGAAGTCAGGAACTACTCTTGGTTCATTTTGTGGACAGGCTATATACTCCAGTATTTTTGTTTTGTTTTTTATGATTTCTTTTTTTTTCAAATCATAAAGATACCAGAAATGAAAGTCTTCTCCATATTTGTAATAGAAAAAAATTGCTTTTATTCCCTTTTTAAGTCCGCTATATATTCCAAAAGGTAACATAGAAATTTCATCAATGGATTTTGATTTCAGATAGTCCATAAGGGGTTGATAAAATCTTTCACCACCACCAAAAACATCTCTTTCCAGTTCGTCAAAGATATTTTCATCTTTTTCCTTGATTCTTCTAATAACCCCGAAGACTTTTGGATTTACCTGTTCACCAAGAACAGTTGCATCAAGCCCAACTGAGTTATCTATATCTTTTATCTTATTCTGTAAAATTTCAACAAGTCTCAAAAGGTCTTCCAACTCTTCTTCAGGAAAGAAATTGTAGATAAAAATCTCATTATAGGGAGAGCCAATTCTATCTATTCTTCCAGCCCTTTGAATCATTCTTGTGGGATTCCAGTGCAGGTCATAGTTTATTAAAAATCTTGCCCGCTGAAGGTTCATACCTTCTGACAATACATCTGTACTCATCAGTATATCAATCCCACCTCCCATAAATTTCTCAATAATTTCAGAGCGTTTTTTCTCGGATACAATTCTTCCTGATATTTTCTCAATCCTTATTTTCTCAAATTCACTGTCATTAATTATTTCGTTAAAGATGTAATCAAGGGTATCAGCATAGTAGGTAAAAACTACAACCTGACCTTCTTTACCAAGAGAAAGTAAATATCTTTTCAATTCCTTTAACTTTGCATCCTCCTTAGCAGAAATTTGAGAAGTTTTTTTATTTATCTCACTCAAAATTTCTATATCTTTTTTTATGTCTTCAAATAATTGTTTTTTATCATAATCTTCCAGATTTATATCTTCCAACTCATCAATAAATGACTCTTCACTCTCTTCATCAGAATTAAAGATGTATTTATAAAATGAATGTTTTGATAGCAACTTTCCTTTTTCTAAATAGTTCAATAATTTCTCTAAAAACAAAATATGATTATTAATGCTTTTACAAAAAGCATATACACTACTTTCAAGTCTTTTAAGTAGTATTGTTCTAAAAATTCCTTCTAAAGCAATCATTCTTCCTAATGCCAATTCTTCTGTTTGGCTTAATTTTTCAGTCTTTTTATATTTCATAATTCTGTAATAAGCCATAGTGAGTTTTTCAGTAACTGTATGTGAAATTTTTTTGTAAAGTCCTTCGTAGGTTTTATCAAGCTGGTAATCTATGTTTTTCAGAATACGCTTTGGAAATATTAGTTTTTTACCATTTATTTCAGCATCGTGATAATTTTTTTGAATATAATCCCTTGTTCTTCTAATTGATATCTCATTCATAAGGTCATTTAAAAGTGATAAATCACCACTTCTATCAATCTCTTTAAAAAACTTGAATATATCAGATATGCCCTCTTTTAGAAACGCCTTCTGGTCAGAAAGTATTAATAGCATAATCTGCCAGTATAAATCCCAGATTGAGTTATTAATGGGAGTTGCTGTAAGAAAAAGAATATATGGCCTATTATTATTTTTTGCTATGTGGTCACAAACAAGGGTAAAAAAATTTTCCCAGCGGTTTGATAAAGGATTTCTAAAGTTATGACTTTCATCGACAACAATAAGAGATATCTCATTGATATCACTTCCCACAGCAGACTTTGTTTTCTCTATAAAATCATTTCCTGCCAGTTCTTCCTGTGAAATAATACTCTCAGAAAGTATCAAATCTTTAATCTCACTTTTCCACATATCCTTTAATTGTGCAGGACAAATAACAAGAAATCTCTTTCTTTTATAAAAACCAAACTCCTCTATCACCCTTTTTGCAATATATGTTTTTCCTAAACCTACTGAATCCGCTACCATACAGGCTTTGTATTTTTTAAGTCTTGTAAAAATCCTTCTTACCGCATCTTCTTGAAACTCTGCTAAATTTACCTTTGATGCGGGTTTAATATCAAAACTATCTTCTTCAAAGATGCTTAAATCATCTTTTTGTAACTCAAAAAGAGACTTAATAAAAACCTCATAGGGAGTGTATTCCCTGCTCCCAAAGCGAGAAGATTCAAGTAAATTTATAAGTTCTAACTTAAAATCTCTTGCTTCATTCCAGAATTTATCAAACCAATTGGTCCTTACATATTGGGCTTCTGATTCTAATGAAACCGAGTTTAGTTCAGTATTATGAGTAAGCCCCGACGGTGTAAAATTTGAAGAACCCACAACAACAAGCTGGTCAAAGATATAGGCTTTGCCATGAAGAAATTCTTTATCATAGATTCTTACTTCCACATTATCCCTTTTAAGAAACTCAATAAACTCTTTAACAAGATTTTGACTGTCCTTTGATAAGTCAAAACTTTCCACTTCTTCTTTCAACATCTTTGAAATTATATCGCCAAGAGTATTATCATTTCTGATTTCTGGAGCTTTTCCTAAAAGGAGTCTGAAATGTTTAACTCCCTTTAAATTATCTCTTATAAAAGCATAAGCCTTGAGATTAAAAAAGGCAGTTGCTATATCAAAGCAGGTATCGGGAATTTCTTTAAGAACTGCATTTAAAAAATCTGCAAGTTTTAAATCGCTATTGTCAATAATTTTTTTGGGTATCATATTATCCTATGATTTCAGCAAGTGTTTTCATACTTTGTTAATATATTAAAGATTAATCAAAACAACAATAGAAATTTTTGCAGAATTTACTTCACAATACACAAATTTACGAAGTTTTGTGTATTGTAATACCAAATTTAACTAAAAATTTCGAATTTTTTGGAAGATTTCAAACCTATGCAAAAAACAATTTTGGATCGGTGATGAAAAAATTTTCAAAGGGATTTTATTATAAATATTAACATACAGCTAAAAACTCACCAATTTAATATTAATAAACACCTATGATTAAGTATTTTTAGAAGATTTTAATTTATAGGTAGGACATTTTTATTATATAAACTTTAACTTAACGGTCCTATTATATTTATTCTTTACTAAAAGCCTCTTTGAGTTTTTGTCCAAAATCTGATATGTTTTTTTTAAAATCGGCTTTATTATATTTTTTATTTTTGGGGTTATTCATAATATTAATAAAAAAATTTCTTTTCTTTGTAAATTGTGGATGAAAATATTGAGGTGCATTATTTAT
>ENA-ORXB01002502-ORXB01002502.1-sediment-metagenome-genome-assembly--contig:-NODE-2502-length-15514-cov-4.528535_pt1 | contig 15514 bp, 12 predicted proteins | sample MGYA00237863_ERZ511475 | MGnify/ENA primary metagenome ERZ511475 (study PRJEB26305, sample SAMN06343858) | sediment metagenome | isolation source: hot spring sediment | place: Canada: British Columbia... | reverse complement strand
GAGAGGCGTGGCGAGGAGACACTGCCGCGAGCAGGTTCCGAGAGTCGCCAGATGGTCGCAGTCTACACCGACGATTCCGGGATACACCCGCGAGACCTTGCCGGGTCTGGCGTGCGGCGGTACAATACTGCCGTAGAGGGCCTGTCGCGCCGGGGCTCACCTCAGGTCGAGCACCCGCTCGAGCTCGCGGCGCCGCTCGTCAGGGATGCGGATGTAGAGGCCCTCGGCCTCGGCTGCGACCGTCCCATCGGCGAGGAGGATCCTGCCGCGTGCCTCGAGGGCGCGGCTCCGCGCACGCACGATCTCACCGATGGCGGTCAGGGGCTGTCCGATCGGTATCGGCTTGAGGTAGCGCACCTGAAAGCGCGCGGTGACGGCCCACATGTCTACCAGAAAGCAGGTCCGGCCAACCGTCTCGTCGAGGATGGTACTCGTGATCCCCCCGTGCAGGATGCCCGGCCAGCCCTGATGCTCCTCACCGGGGGTGAAGGTGGTGCGCACCTGGGACCCATCGATGTAGAACGTCAGGTGCAGGCCGATGGGGTTGTCGCGCCCACAGACGAAGCACATGCTCGAGTCGGGCTGACGCTTGATGGTATCCACGTGAGGCCTCCTTGGGCAGGCAAGGTGCGCGTCGGTCACAGCGGGCGAGTATAGGCGAAGGAGCAGTGTGCGTCAACACACCGGCGGCCGCGCCTGTTGCTCCGTGACGTTCTGGCAGGGGGATGACCGGTGCGCAACTCCGTACGGGGGGTGCTCGTATTGTCTACAGAGTGTGGGCGCGGTTGAGCGTGAAAGGGGTGCACGGGCCGGTGTACGATGAGGGATGAACGGGCGCTCGTACAGCAAGCTCTCCGAGGTGACGAGAAGGCCTTCGCCGGCCTCGTGGCAGCCTTTCAGGGGCCTGTTTACAACCTGTGCTACAGGTTGCTGGGCACGCCCATGGAGGCAGAGGAGGCAGCGCAGGAGACGTTCCTGCGCGCCTATCGTCGCCTCCACACCTACAACCCGGAGCAAAAGCTCTCGTCGTGGATTCTGGCCATCGCCGCCCACTACTGCATCGACCGGTTGCGGCGCCGCCGCTTGGCCAGCACACCGATCGATGAGGCGCAGTCAACACGCCCGGAAGGCGCACCGCAGGCACCGGAGGAGAGCCTCCTGCGGCGCGAGCGCGAGCGGGAGATACAGGACCTCCTGGCACGTCTGCCCGAGAGCTATCGGACGGTCATCGTACTGCGCTACTGGCAGGACCTCTCCTATGAAGAGATGGCCGAGATGCTGGGCACGACCGAGAGCGCGATCAAGTCAAAGCTGCACAGGGCGCGCGAGCTTCTGGCGGCAAACATGAAGGAAGGACGGGCGATCCCGACAATCGAGAGGTCGGAGAGGAGCGTTGCCGGTGATGGGCTGCGATGACGCGCGCGAGCTGATGTCACTCAGGCTGGACGGCCGGCTCGCACCGGCCGAAGATGAGAAGCTGAACCGACACCTGCGGAACTGCCCGGCCTGCGCCGGGGAGTGGCTGCGATGGCAGGAGCTGGATGTCCTGCTGCGCACCGCGCCCGTTGCTGTACCGCCTGAGCATCTGATGGCCGGGGTGATGGCGCGGCTTCGGCAACAGCGGGCACGGCAGATAGGCGGTGGCCTGTTCGTCATCGGATTGCAGGCGTGCGCGCTTGGGATCGTGACTCTGGGCTGGCTGGTGTACTGCCTGCGCTGGCTGGCTCCGGTGGTTTCGCAGGTACCGTACCTGGTCCCGGTCGGCCGCTTCGCAGCGGAGCACCTGCTGAGGGTGCTGGGGATGCTCGGCGAGGCGACGGGTGTGCTCGTGAAGGCGGCAGTGGCCTCGCGTTCTGTGCTCGTGGCGCTGGCCTATGCGCTGCTGGCGGGCAGCCTGGTTGCCATGTGGCTGTGGGTGGTCCTCAGGACGCGCCGGGTCCACGGGAATACGATGGAGGCGTGAGCGCGCCACCCGCCGAGGCCTCGACCGAAACAGCCTGTGGAGCCCTCCGGCAGGGGCCTCATTCAAAGACGATGGCCGGCATGCCGGTGGCATCGAGGGTCGAGCGGGCGAGGAACGGCGGGTCGTCGGGGCGCAACGCCTGCAGGCGCGGCAGTATGTGGCGGAGATCGGGCATGAGGTCGAGGCCGAGGGCCTCCGAGAGCGTGACCCACGCCAGCGACCCCTCGGCGCTCGGGATCACATCGGCCGTCGGCGCGACGCCGGTGAAGACAAAGACGGCGACGCCCCGCTGACCCTCGCTGGCGTGGATGACCCCGACCAGCCGCAGGTCGTCCACCGCGACGCCCGCTTCCTCGAGCACCTCCCGCCGGGCTGAAGCCAGGATGCCCTCACCCTCCTCCACATGGCCGCCGATGCCGTTGTACAGGCCCGGCCAGAGCCTGCGGTCGGCGGCCCTGCGGATCAGAAGCCACTGTTCGCCGCGGCGAAGGAAGGTCAGGGTTCGCGGGACGACCCGATAGCGCTGTTGATCGGCCATGCAGGACCTCGTGGGTGAGCGCTCTGTCCGCCCGGTGTTCTGGCGTCCCCGGCGGGTCAGGATGGTAGGGGCTTGCCCGTCATTGAGGGCCGGTCCGCCGGCCCGGCGGGGCGAGCCTCTTTCAGAGAAGGCTACGCGGTTGGCTGGGAGCTGTCAACCGGCCGTTGTAGGGCGGGTGTAGCTCACCCCGGGGCAGGCTCATCCGTGATGCTGCCAGCACCCCCCACGCCCGTGGCGCCCCTTCCAAAGCGGACACACCGCGTCCGCTTCGGGCGAGCGGCGCGGAGTGGCAGCATCTCTGAAGAATGCCGCTTTGGCCCGCCGCATGCCGGGCAGGGGCCGGCTAGATCCTGGCCAGGAGCCTGGCGAGGGCCGAGCGCCGCAGCTCGACGGCGTGCTGGGGGCAAAACTCGTGGCAGCAGTAGCAGCGGATGCAACGGCGGAGGTCCATGTGTGCACGCCCGTCGCGCAGGGTGATGGCTTCGACCGGGCAGTTCTGGGCGCAGACGCCGCACCCCGTGCACCGCTCGCCCGCTCGCGGCCTGGCTACAGACCGCTCCTCGATCCAGCGCCGGATGCCTGGCGGCGTCAGCAGCACCTCGGCACTGCCGGTCATCGGGACGTCAAAGTCCGGCACACGCACCTCGTCGAGCGGGAGCCCGAGGACCTCGAGGTCGGCGCTCCGACCGCTCGTCAGGCCGCGCCGCGCTGCCACGCGAATCGTGGGTACCGTCTGCGGGTCGAGGCCGATGATATCGAGGGCGGCGAGGTCTACCGCCGTAGCGTCCTCACCGGCAATGAGCAAGCCCAGCTCCCGCGGACGGCCGGCCGAGGGCCCCTCACCCTCCATGGCCACGATGGCATCCATGATGGTCAGCACGGGTTTTGCCCAGAGGGCAATATCCACGAGCATCCCCGAGAAGCGCTCGGTGTCCCGCAGCTTGGTGTGATAGCCCAGCTTGATGCGGCCGGGCACCAGCCCGAACAGGTTCTTCACGGCACCGGTGTAGCGCAGCAGGCCATGGGTCTTGAGCTTGGGCAGGTTGATGATGGCGTCCGCTGCGGTCGCGGGGCGCATGACGTCGAGCCGGTGTACCATGCCACCCTCCGGATAGGGGACCTCCAGCGCCTCACAGTCGAGGTTGAGCTCGGCACCCGTGGCGCGCGCGACCTCGTCCATGCCGGTGATGCGATAGAGCCGCCGCAGGGCCGGCGGGTTGTAGCCGGTGCCGCCACCTGGGCTGTCGGCGATTACGGCCTGGGCGCCTGCCTCTCGCACCAGAGCGGCGACGGCGCGTACGACTGAAGGGTGGGTGTTGATCGCCGTCTCGGGGGGTTTGAACAGGAGCAGGTTAGGCTTGATCAGCACGCGCTGCCCGGGGCGTACGAACCGACCGAGGCCGCCAAGCGCGAGCACCGCCTCGCGGACTGCTCGCTCGACCTCCTCCTCATGGTAGCTATGGCAGCGACCGATGTAGACCCTCGGCATAGAGCAGATCGCACCTCAGAGCGGCCATCGGCCTCTCTGAGGGCGGCCGACGGCCGGGATCAGGCTCGCATGCGGCCTATGCTTCGGATGAGGAAGATCAGGCGCAGGGAAATGAGCACAATCGGTGCCAGGAGCCTCGCCGAGCTGCTGAGGAAGGGTGTGGGATAGTGTGGGATAGCTGTGGGATAGCCGCGGCGCTGGCCGGCGCGGCATGGAGGGCACCCTACTTCTTCAGGATGTAGAAGGTGGCCCGCTTGTCGCCGATGCGGATCAGGACGTCCTGCTCGACCAGGTCGGCCAGGTCGCGGCGGATGGTCTCGGCGCTGACCTCCGGGCAGAGCTGCTGCAGGTCGTGGTTGGTGATTCGCCCGTGCTGGGCCACGAAGGCGAGGGCCTGCCGTTGCCGGGGGTTGAGGGCCAGCGATGCCCAGCGGAATCCGTCCGGGCGGGCCTCAATGAGGCGCTCGCCATGCCCGCGCAGAGTGACGCGAAAGCCGTTGGCCGTCTCCTCAAACGTCGGCTCGGGCAGGCTTTCGGCCTGCATCAGCGTCAGGATGCGGTCGATGCCGTAGCCTAGGCGCTCGACAAACCCCATGTCGGCCAGGACCTGTACCAGAATCTGGTTGCGGGCGTAGCGCTCGTGGACAAGGTTCTCGACGGTCACATGCCCGGGGAGGCGCCCCGGGCTGTAGACCTCGAGGCGGTCGGCGAAGAGTAGGACGCGGATTTCCTCGCCGCGAATGCGATAGTCCCGGTGCGCGACGGCGTTCACGATGCACTCGCGAACCGCCGCAAGGGGATACTCGGGCTGCTCAGCACGCTCGAGGGCATCGATGCGCGCGCCGCGGCGCATGTTGGCGGCGAGGAAGGCCTCGGCCTGGCGTATCTGCTGGGGGAGCGGCCCGCGGGCTACCTCTTTGAGAAACACGTCACCCATGGAGGTGCCGGGATAGCGCACGAGCAGTATCTCGGCCGAGGGCAGGAACCGCTGAGGCTCCCGACCGAACAGCAGCATTCCGGCATAGGTGGGCCGGCCGTCGGCGGTGAGCCCGCCGCGCTGCCTCAGGAGCTCCTCGGGGGATGTGCCGGGATGGGGGAGCAAGGCGGCATAGGTGCGCACCGCTTCCCAGTCCAGGTCCTCGGCCGTCCCGTCGGGGACCGGCTCGGCCTCGAGCCCGCGGTCGCTGCGTGCAAGAAAGAGCTCGCGCAGCGCTCGCGGCCCGAGGGGAACGTTGGCCGGCCCTTCCCGGCGAAAGTAGCCGCCCTCGCACGCGTAGACGCCGGGCAGCCCGGGCGGGACCGAAACAAGCATGAAGGCCCTGCCGTCAACCTCAATCGGCCGGGGCAGGGGGAGGATCAGGGGCGGATCGCAGGAGAGCGCTGCCGCGATGGCCCGGTCGGTCGCCGCGTCGCGCTCCTCGGGATCGGCGCTCTTCAGGGAGAGGAAGACCAGGCCGCCGGAGGCGTTGGCGAGAGCGGCGAGGGTCTGCGCGATCCTGGGCAAGGCGGTCGCGGCCGCCAAAACGGCGAACCGTTCTCCCTGCCCCATGGCCACGAGTGCCCTGTAGTCATCCTCGTTCACGGCATCCCTGTCCTCCCGGGTGGCGACCGGGCCCGGGTGAGCGCGGAGGGCTCAGGTGCGGGGCCTGATCACCTCCGCGCCCGTGTCACATGTCCGTCGATGGCGCTCTGTGCCGCTGGCGGCGGCTGGGCATCGGGCTCCCGGCCTGCATGGCCGGGGCGGGTTGCTCGGTGCCCTGCGAGGCAGGCCGGCGCGCTCGCGCCGGTTGCCGCGCCCGCCGTCGCGGCGCGGGCAGCAGTGCCGCTTCCAGGACCTCCTCCATGCGCTCGACCGGCACCAGCTTGAGCCCCTTGAGCAGATGCCGGGGCACATCGACCAGGTCCTTCTCGTTCCTCTTGGGCAGGACGAGGGTCTTGATGCCTGCGCGGTGCGCGGCAACGACCTTCTCTCTCAGGCCGCCGATGGGCAGGACCCGTCCCCGGAGCGTGATCTCGCCGGTCATGGCCACCTCGCGGTGCACGGGCCGTCCGGTCAGCGTGGAGATCAGCGCCGTGGCGATGGTGATGCCGGCCGACGGGCCATCCTTGGGGATGGCGCCCTCGGGAACGTGAACGTGGATGTCGATCTTGTCAAAGTCGGTGTTGGTGATGTTGAGCTCTTTGGCGTGAGACCGGGCATAGCTCAGAGCGGTCTGTGCCGACTCCTGCATCACCTCACCGAGTTGTCCGGTGAGGGAGAGGTTCCCCTTGCCCTCCATAGTAGTGACCTCAACGGAGAGCGTGTCGCCTCCGGCCTCGGTCACGGCCAGCCCGGTTGCGACGCCTACCTCGTCCTGCTCCTCTGCCAGGCCATAGGTGTACTGAGGCGGCCCGAGGTAGGAGAGCAGCGAGCGGGAGGTGATCCGCACCGGCGCGCGCTTGCCTTCGGCAACCTTGCGTGCGACCTTTCGACAGATGTTGGCAATGCACCGCTCGAGGTTGCGCACGCCGGCCTCGCTGGTGTACTCGCGGATGATCTGGCGCAGCACGCCATCGGGGATGTGGAGCTTGGTGAGGCCGTGCTGCTCCATCTGCCGCGGCACCAGGAAGCGCCGCGCGATCTCGAGCTTTTCCTCCTCGATGTAGCCCGGGAACTCGATCACCTCCAGGCGGTCATGCAGGGCAGGAGGGATGGGATCGAGAATGTTCGCCGTGGTGATGAACATCACGTGCGACAGGTCGTAGGGCACCTCGAGATAGTGGTCCGAGAAGGCATGGTTCTGCTCCGGGTCCAGCACCTCGAGGAGCGCGGCCGCGGGATCGCCCCGAAAGTCGGTACCGATCTTGTCGATCTCATCCAGCATGAACAGCGGGTTGATCGAGCCGGCGCGGCGCATCGTCTGGATGATGCGCCCCGGCAGCGCGCCTACATAGGTGCGCCGGTGACCGCGGATCTCCGCCTCATCGCGGATGCCGCCGAGGCTCACGCGCACAAAGTTGCGCCCCAGCGCCTGGGCAATGGACCTGCCGAGGGAGGTCTTGCCGGTACCCGGAGGCCCGACAAAGCAAAGGATCGGGCTGCGCATCTTGTCGCCGGCCAGCTTGCGTACCGCCATGTGCTCGAGGATGCGCTCCTTGGCCTTGGGCAAGCCGTAGTGGTTCTGCTCCAGTATCTCAGCGGCGCGGGCGATGTCGAGATTGTCCTCCGTGGCATAGGACCAGGGCAGGCTCACCAGCCAGTCCACGTAGGTGCGGATGATGCCGACCTCAGGCGCTCCGCTAGGCATAGAGAGCAACCGGTCGAGCTCTTTGTTGGCCCGCTCGCGCACCTCATCGGGCATGCCGCAGCTGGCGATCTTTTCGCGCAGCTCGGCGATTTCCTGCATCTGCGGGTCGCTCTCGCCCAACTCGCTCTGGATGATGCGCATCTGCTCCCGCAGGAAGAACTCGCGCTGGCTGCGGTCGACCTCCTGCTGCACCTGGGAGTGGATGCGGTTCTCCAGCTCGAGCACGTCGAGCTCTTTGGCGAGCAGGACGCTGACCTTCTGCAGTCGGGCGACGACGTCTTCCGTCTCGAGCAGCTCCTGACGCTGAGCGACGTCGAGGTTGAGCACGGAGCCGATCAGGTCAGCGAGCCAGCCGGGCTCCTCGATATTCATGGCGGCGACAAAGGCATCGTCGTTGAGGTTCCGGCTGAGGCGGACTACCTTCTCAAAGAGCGCCAACACGGCGCGCATGAGTGCTTCCGTGGTCAAGCTATGGTCTTCGACCTCGGTAATGGTCTCGACCCGGGCCGTGATGCACGGGTTCTGGCCGGTGAAGCCCAGCATGCGGACGCGGCGCCGGCCCTGAACCCAGACGCTGGTCGTGCCATCGGGCATGCGCAGCATGCGCCCGATCAGTACCTCGGTGCCGACCGGGTAAAGGTCGTCGATTCCCGGCTCCTGGACGTCCTCGTCGCGCTGGGCAAAGACCGCGATCCGCTGGTCACGGGCCATGGCCGTCTCGACGGCGCGGATCGACTTTTCCCTGCCGACGAAGAGGGGAGCGACCATGTGGGGAAAGATGACGGTGTCCCGGGCGGGGAGCACAGGGAGCTCTAGCACTTCTTCGAGACTGTGCTGCTCTCTGGTGATCTCTTCGTCGAGAAACGCTTCAAAGCCCTCCATGCCGGGGTCGTCTGAGTTGATACGTCCTCTAGCCATCCGGTGTCCAATCCTCCGGTCTTGGGTTACCATCTGCTTGCAGGAGTCTGTCCAGATTCGCTGGCGCGTTGCGGCAGCCGGCACGCACCCTGGCTTTCTGCGCCTCTGCGCTGAGGTGCATCTGCGAGGGTATACCTCCCGGCCCTGAGGCGGATGCAGGCCATCTGCCTTGGGGATGCCGGGGAGGAGGAGCAGGATGCGAGGCATCCGGGCCCCTCGGCTGTCGAGCCCGGCCTGCCGGTGCTGTGCGAGCGCGAGTCTGAACAGTCCCGATAGCCATGGGTATCAGGCTATCGCGAGTCAACTATACCACAGATTGGCAGGAAGACAAGCGCCTGTCGGGCCGGAACCGCCCTCTATCGCCGCAGCCTGCCGTCAGGCGGACGCATCTCGGCCCCGATGGGGCGCTTTCCACCCTTGTCGCAGAGCGGTCGTCTTACCCCTCCCGGTACGTTGCCCAGGCGTCAGGCGACTCGTAGGCCTGCACACAGGTGAGTCGCACCTCGGGGAGCGCCTCGCGCAGTGCTTCGTAGATGGTCCGGGCGATGTTCTCCGCGCTAGGGTTGATACGGTCGAAGGGAGGCGTCTCGTTGAGGTTGCGGTGGTCATAGCGGGCGAGGATCTCGTCCAGCACGCGCTTGAAGGCGGTAAAGTCGAGCGAGAGGCCGATCTCGTTGAGCGTCTCGCTCTGCGCGCAGGCGACGATCTCGTAGCGGTGGCCGTGGAGGTTCTCGCAGCGGCCCTGGTATCCGCGGAGGGCGTGGGCGGCGTCGAAATGTCGACGGACACAGACCTCGTACATGATCTCTCCTCTCACGGTGACAGGCGCGTCAGGTCGCGCGGGAAGAGGGTGGCCTCGCGGATGTTGGTCAGACCCAAGAGCTGCATCAGAAAGCGCTCGAGCCCGATTGCGAAACCTCCATGCGGCGGCATGCCATGCCGGAAAACCTCCAGGTAGCCGGCAAAGGGGGCGGGGTCGATCCCCCTGGATTCCAGGGCGGCGACATAATCGCCGTAACGGTGCAGCCGCTGGCCGCCGGTGACCAGCTCGGTGCCGCGGAACAGGAGGTCAAAGCTGTTGGAGTAGGTGGGGTTGCCCGGGTCGGGATGCGTGTAGAAGGGGCGCTTGGCCAGCGGAAAGCCGGTCACAAACAGCCAATCCGATCCATGCTCGGCCTCGGCCCAGGCCCCCAACCAGCGCTCGTCCTCGGGGGCGAGGTCCGGCTCGCCGCGGACATCGCGGCCGGTTGCCTGGAAGATCATCTCCAGCGCGTCCGGGAAGTAGACGGAGGGGATGATCTCGGGAACCGATGGCAGGTGTGCACCGAGGAGGGCAAGCTCCTGCTGATGGTTCTCGCCGAGGTGCTGGATGATGGCGCGGATGACCTCAGTGAGGAGCCCCATGACGGTGTGGTGGTCGTGGATAAAGCCTATCTCGACGTCGAGGCTGACGTACTCGTTGGTGTGGCGGGCGGTGTTGTGTGGCTCGGCGCGGAAGACGGGTCCGACCTCGAAGACGCGCTCAAAGACGCCGACCATGATCTGCTTGTAGAACTGGGGGCTCTGTGCGAGGTAGGCCCGGCGCCCCAGATAGTCCACGGGAAAGACGTTAGCGCCGCCCTCGGTCGCTGCCTCGACCAGCTTGGGGCTCTGAATTTCGGTGAATCCCTGGCTACAGAGGTAGGAGCGGAAGGCGTGCATGATGCCGGCGCCCAGGCGAAAGATGGCGCGCTTTTGGGGGTGTCGCAGGCCGACCGGCGCGTGCTCGAGAAAGACGTCGAGGCTCGGCTTGAGGACGCGCTTGTTCAGCTCGAAAGGCGGCGGCTCCTCGGCGGGCACGAGGACGCGAACCCGCGTCTCGTGCAGCTCGTAGCCGCCCGGGGCTTGGGGCTCGGCCGTGACTACGCCTTCGAGGGCCAGCACCGATTCGTCGTGGAGCGGGGCGACCTTGGCCAGCTCTTCGGGATCGTCGATCACCGCCTGGGCGATGCCCCAGCCGTCGCGCAGGGCGAGAAAGTTGATGCCTCCAAGCCGGCGCAGGCGGTGGAGCCAGCCGTGCATGGCGACCCGTTCGCCGACGTGGGCTGCGAGCTCGGTGGTGCGTACGCGCTCCATGTTGGCCATCGCTCCTTCTTCGGCGTCAAGGGATGGGTATACCACAAGGAAGGGGGCGGGTCAAGTGTCTTGCGCGGGGTTTGGGAGGGGCCCTATGATCGGTACACGCCCTCGAGGAGCGGGCCGATGCTCTCCCAGCCGTAGCGCTCCTCGACAAAGGCGCGGGCGGCTGCTCCGAGGGTCCGCCGGCGGTCGGGGTCGTTGAGGAGTTCGAGGATGCGTGCAGCGAAGGTGCGGGGGTCGTCGGCGAGGAGCAGGTGCTGCCCATCGGTGACCCCGAGTCCCTCGACGCCAAGGCCGGTCGAGACAATCGCCTGACCCATGGCCATCGCCTCGAGCACCTTCAGCCGCGTGCCGCCTCCCACCCGCAGAGGTACGACATAGAGGTCGGCGCCGGCGATATACGGGCGCGGGTCCTCCACCCGGCCGGTGATGGTGATGCGGGGCTCCCGGCGGAGGACGTCCAGCCGTCGCGAGGGCGACTGCCCGACGATGCAGAAACGCACGTCGGGCCGGCGCGACCAGAGGTGGGGCAAGACCCGCTCCGCAAACCAGAGCACGGCGTCGACGTTTGGCCGAAAGTCCATCTTGCCCACAAAGATCAGGTAGGGTCGGGCCAGGTCCGTCCGGGCCGGCAGGCCGGGTCGGCAGTGCTCGAGGTCGACGCCATTGGGCACAACCGCAGGGCGTATCGTGGGGTCGAGCGCCCGCAGAGCGCGGGCGTCGGCCTCCGAGACGGCGACAACGCGATCGGCGGCACGGCACACGCGCCGCTCAAAGGAGCGCAGACGGAGCCACTGCACGAGGGAGTAGAGGGACGCCGGCCATCGCGAGGAGGTCCTGAGATCAGTCAGGAAGGCGCGTTTCTGCAGCAGGTACTCGGCGTTGTGGTTGTCGAACACGATGAGCGGGCGATGCGGCCCAAGGGCGTCCCCAGCCAGCAGATAGCGGGCCAACTCGATCCCCTCGACCTGGAGGACGTCAAAGCGCTCCGCCGCCAGCCACCGCTTCAGGGCCTCTGCGTACTCCTGTGAGGCCAGGCGCCAGGCCATGTCGGGCCAGGTGGAGCTGAAGAGCGTTCGCAGGCGGTCCGCCCCACTGCGCCGCGGCGTAGGAAGCGTCTCAACGCGCTCGCAGAGGCATCGCAGGTGCTCGATGTGCTCGGGGCGTGTTCCAGGCTCGGCGAAGGAGAGCAGTGAGATCCGGTGCCGTGTGGCCAGGTAGCGGAGCAGGTTATAGTTGCGCACGCTCCTGCCCTGCTCCGGAGGGTAGGGGAGTCCGGGCGTCAGCATCAGCACCCGAAGGCCTGTTCGCCCACTGCTCATGTCGCGATCCCTAGCCCCGGCCGGCGACGCGCCGGTAGAGGTCAAGCGTCTCGCGGGCGGCGCGCTCCCAGGAGAAGCAGGCAGCGCGCTTGTATCCTTTGGCGATCAGCTCCTGCCGGAGCACCTCGTCGCTGAGCAGGCGCCACATGGCCACGGTCAGCTCGTCCACGTTGGTCGGATCGACAAGGAGGCCCGCATCGCCGACGATCTCCGGCAACGAGGAGACGTTCGACACGATCACAGGCGTGCCGCAGGCCATCGCCTCGAGCGGAGGCAGGCCGAATCCCTCGTAGAGGCTTGGCCACACGAACATGCGGGCGGTGTTGTAGAGCCATACCAGCTCTTCGTCGGAGACGCGCCCAAGGAAGAAGACGTGTCCCTCCAGACCCATGCGCCCGACGAGCCCGCGCACCTCGTCGGTCAGCCAGCCGGGGGCGCCGGCGAGCACGAGGTCTAGCTCGGGATGGTAGTGGTCGAGGAGCTGCTGGAAGGCGCTCAGCAGGGTAGGAACGTTCTTACGCGGCTCGATGGTGCCGACAAAGAGGGCAAAGTCACGATGCAGCCCGAAGCGCCTCTGGAGGCGCGGCCTGAGGTCGACATCCGGGAGGCGATGGAAGAAGCGCCGCGGGGCCTCGTAGACGACGGTAATCATCGACTCTGGAACCCCGAGGAGGCGGACGATGTCCCTCCGGGTGCTCTCGGAGACGGCGATAATGTGATCGGTGTGGCGCACGGCCTCGTCGATCTGCCCATAGTAGCGGGCGCTGCCTTTGGTCAGCGTCTGCGGGTAGAGCAGGAACGCCAGGTCGTGGATGGTGATGATGGAACGGCAGCGGCGGCGCATAGGCGGGATAAAGTCGGGGCTGTGCAGCACGTCAAGGGGCGTGAAGCGCAACTCGATGGAGAGGAGCGGCTGCTCCAGAGGATGGTGGCTGGGCGTCCAGAGAGCTTTTGTCTGAAAGTTGTGCTGGGATACCAGTTGGTGGCGGTCTCGCCGGCTTTGGAAGATCACGAACTGGTCTTCCTTGTCGATCTCGGCGAGTGCACGTACCAACTGCAGGCAGTATCGGGCTATACCGGCCTGGTGATAGTAGACCAGGCGCGCATCGATGCCTACCCGCATGGACAATGTGCCCTTCGAGAGGTCTCCAAACAGAGACCTGGAAGTGGCCGCTTTGGCGGGGCCGCCTGTCGGGCACCCCCGCGGCCTCCTCGTCCGCCGGTGCTACCCAAGAAGCAATCATACCATCAAAGGGAGGGGCCGTCAAGGGTATATCCCACAATCGCCGGCGCATTACGGGACGAGTCGTGCGTGTGGGTTCCACACTTCGCCCCCCGTTCAGAGACTTTCCCAGGCATGGGACCGGGCTCCACGCTCCGCCCCAGGCCGGTACGGAGCCATTCCAGGGGTTTGGCCTGGAGTCCTGGCGGTGACAGACGGGGTCTTGCCGGTTATGTCATTGCGAGCCGACCCGCAGGGTCGGCGAAGCAATCTCCTCTTCGGATCGGCGAGATTGCTTCGGCGGCTGCGCCGCCTCGCAATGACGGGCAGTGGCGTCCGCCACCGGCGGCGGTCGCTTGCAGGCCACATGTCTGCGGATCGGGTGGGGGGACGCGGTGGCGCAGTGCAACGCCAGCGAGACGCCTCCCTCGTGGAACCAGTTGCGCCTTCTGCGGACAAGACGTCGCGTACGGGAGGGGAGGCGTGGCGAGGAGACACTACCGGGAGCGGGTTCTGAGAGTCGCCAGATGCTCGCAGTCTACCCCGACGATTCTGGGATACACCCGGCCGTCAAGGAGACCGGCAAGTCACAGCTGTATGGAAACAGGCGGCCGCACCCGAAGGGTTGTAAACGGCGGTCGAGTCGCCTATACTGAGGCCGGGCTGTCAGCAGCGTGCTGATGCAGGCCCTTCGCCCCTGGTTCCCATGGAGGTGCCCTATGCGCCGGTACCGTCTGCAGGGTCTCGTCCTGATCCTCGCCCTCGCGTCCCTTCTCCTTCTCGGCCTCGCTCCTCATGCCCACGGAGATGGGGACAAGGAGTATCACTGGGACTATATCGCCGTTGACATCACGGTTCTGCCTGATGGCGACCTCGACATCGTCGAGACGCAGCGGTACGTGTTCACGGAAGGCACCTTCACCTTCGCCTACCGCGATCTGGCCCTGCAGCGAGTCGAGAGCATCGATGACATCTGGATTGAAGAAGGCGGGCAGAGGTATGGGCCGGATCGGATCAGAGTGGAGCAGCGGGGAAACGCCCTGCGCGTCACCTGGTACTATCCCCCGACGCAGAACGCCTCGCGGACGTTCGCCCTCCACTACCGGGTGAGCGGCGCGCTGCGCGTGTACGAGGGCGGCGACCAGCTCTGGTGGAAGGCGATCTTTGCCGACCGTGACTTCCCGGTGCGGCGAGGACGTGTGACGGTACACCTGCCGGCGGCCTTTACGCAGGGCCAGCTCAAGGTCGCAACCTATGGCGTGCCGGCCGAGTATGACATCGTTGACGCGCAGACGGTCGAGTTCGCGACCGGCACCGTGCCTGCCGGGCAGGAGCTCGAGGTGCGCATCCAGTTCCCGCACGGGGTGGTGCAGGCAACCAGGCCCTCCTGGCAGGATGCCTTTGACCGGCAACGGGCCTACGACGAGAACGTGCGCCCGGCCGTGACGCTGGCGACTGTGGTCCTCAGCCTCCTGGTTCTGATCGGCGGCGTGTTGGGGGTTTTCCTTCTGTGGTACCTGCGCGGCCGCGAGCGCCCGGTCGGGCTGGTAGCTGAGTATCTGACCGAGCCACCTGCAGACCTTCCCCCGGGGCTGGCCGGGGTCCTCCTGGACGAGAAGGCCGACATGCGGGACATTGTGGCGACGCTGGTGGACCTGGCGCGGCGGGGTATCATACAGATTCACGAGCAGGCCGAGGGCGGGTTGTTTGGCATCGGCGCCCATCGCGACTTTACGTTTCGGCTGCTGCAGCCCGAGGCCTCGCTGCGGCCGTTCGAAGCCGAGATCGTCCAAGGGGTCTTTGGCGCCTCTCTGGAGAGGCGCCTGTCGGACCTAAGGAACCGTTTCCACCGGGCGCTGCCTCGCATCAAGCGGCGCATGTACGAGGAGGTTGTGGCGGCGGGGCTCTTCCCCCGGAGCCCGGAGTCGGTGCGGTGGCAGTACGGGTGCCTCGGCGGAGGCATCATCGCCACGGGTGTGCTGGCGGCGACCGTCGGGGTGGCCTTGCTTTCCCAGTTCACATCGGCTCCCTTCTGCCCCTTTGGAGCGGTCATGGCAGTGGGGGCGGCGCTGCTCGCTGCCTCCGCGGCGATGCCCCGGCGCACGCAGCACGGGGCCGAGCAGGCAGCCCGCTGGCGCGCCTTCCGCCGCTATCTCGAGCACATAGAAAAGTACGCCGACCTGTCGGCGGCGAAGAATATCTTTGACCGCTACCTCCCCTATGCGGTGGCCTTTGGGCTGGACCGGGAGTGGGTGCGCAAGTTTGCGGAGATCGATGCCCCGGCCCCTGGCTGGTACGTCCCCTATCCGCCTGTGATCGTCACCGGAGGGCGGCCGCGGGGCGCTCCCGCAAGCGGTGCGCCGGACCTTGGCGGCGGGCTATCGGTCCCGTCCTTGCAGGGCATGAGCGACGGCATGGCGCGGTCGCTCCAGAGCATGAGCGACGGGCTGAGCTCGATGCTGAACTCGGCCGGCACAATCCTCTCCAGTGCCCCGAGCTCGCGTGGTGGTGGGGGTGGCTGGAGCGGCGGTGGCGGTCGCGGCGGTGGCGGAGGCGGCGGAGGTGGCGGCGGAGCGGGATGACACCCGCAGACCGCCCCGGCTGGATCGAGGGATCACCGGGTGGCGCAGTGACACGCCCGGCCGGTACGTATGCGG
>ENA-ORXB01002498-ORXB01002498.1-sediment-metagenome-genome-assembly--contig:-NODE-2498-length-15520-cov-3.046235_pt1 | contig 15520 bp, 11 predicted proteins | sample MGYA00237863_ERZ511475 | MGnify/ENA primary metagenome ERZ511475 (study PRJEB26305, sample SAMN06343858) | sediment metagenome | isolation source: hot spring sediment | place: Canada: British Columbia... | reverse complement strand
GATGCCGGCTGCTGCATGGGCAACTGTAATCACGTGTGGCACTATGCCCAAGCGCACGCGCGTCTTTTCCCGGCCGTCGCCCGGCTGATGCGGCAGCAGGAATTCCGATATCAAAAGGCGGACGGTGCCGTTCCGCATCGGCAGGGGCACACAGCACCCCAACGATCTCTCGCTGGACGAAGACAGCAGCGTGTCGCGCAGCCATGCCGTGATCACCCTGGAGGCCGGGCAGTTCCTCATCACCGATCAGGGCAGCGCCAACGGCACGCGGGTAGATGGTGTGCGCATCACCGCGCACCAGCCCTACCCCTTGCACGCGGGCGCGGTGATCCTGCTCGGCAAGGGCACCGAGCTGATCTTCTATCCCGGCGAACAGTTCGGCCCGCCGGGTGCCTCACCGGGGGGTAGCGACCTGGGCAAAACCAACTATGTAGACCTCAACCGGTCTGAGGGCTGAGCCATGCCAGGCCAGACGCTGACGCTGGACATCGCCGGGCAGACCGACATCGGTCTAAAGCGCAAACGCAACGAGGATTTCCTGGCTTTTCGCGTGCCGGAGCCGGACAGCGCCGAATACCGGCTGGGGGCGCTGTTCGTCGTCGCCGATGGTATGGGCGGCATGGGCGGCGGTGACGTGGCCAGTCGCACCGCCGTCGCCGAGATCATGGCGCGTTACTACGCCGACCCCGCGCAGGAGCCGCTGGTCGCCCTGCGCCAGGCCATCGAATACGCCAACACTGCCGTACGGACGCAGGCCGAGCGCGTCCATCTGCCGCGCATCGGCTCGACGGCGGCAGGGCTGGCGCTGTTGCCTGCCGGTGACGCCGTGCTCTTCAACGTGGGCGACAGCCGCGTCTACCGCGTACATCGCAACGCGATCGAGTTGCTCAGCCGCGACCAGAGCGTGCTGCAACACCAGCTTGACGCGGGGCTGATCTCGCCGGAAGAAGCCCGTCACGCCCGCAACGTCAACGTCACAGCCTTCATCGGCCAGCCCGCGCCGATCCAGCCCTTCTTCAACCGCGTTGCCACCGAACCGGGCGACGTATTCCTGCTGTGCACCGACGGGCTGTGGGACCTGGTCGAGCCGCACGAAATGTTGCACATCATCCGCACCCTGCCCGCCGAGGCCGCCGCCCGCAAGTTGATCGAGCTGGCCCGCAAGCGCGGCGGGCCGGACAACATCACCGCCATCATCGTGCGCCTGGGGACAGCGCCCCGCCGCAAGCGCCGCGCCTGGCTGGCGGTGGGTATGCTGCTCGCGGTCATGGTTGTGGCTGCAGCGGTCGTGTTCGCGCTGCGGAGTGGCGGGACGACCGGCGGTGACATCACCGACACACCTACACTGCTGCCAGCCGCCATCGCCGCCGTGCGCTCCCCCACGGTGAGCCTCACGTCCGCGCCAACGGCCACCCCTGGCCGGACGGTGGCTACCGCCACGCTCGCCGGAGCGCTGATCGTGCTGCCCAGCGACACGCCGACGACCACGCCCACCTTCACCGCGACCGAAACGCCCGCGCCGACCGATACGCCGTCGCCGACGCGCACGCCGACCGCCACGCGCACCCCAACGGCCACGTTCACCGTTTCGCCGACCAGTACCCCGACGGCCACCCCTTCGGCGACCCGCACGGCCACGGCCACGCCGTCTCCCTCTGCGACGCCGACACCGGTCACGCTGACGGCCACGCCCAGCCGGACACCCTCGCCGACGCCTACGCCACCCACGCCGACGGCCACGCTCGACCTGAGCAAAATTTCGCCAACGCCGACCGCGTCTCCCACGGCCACGGCCACGCCGTCGCCGGGCGAGGCCCTGCTGCGCCTGGCCGCCGCCGATCTGCCTGACGACGCGCTGGAGGGAGTGTTCCTTACCGAGGATACCACGCCTTATATGCTGATTGGCCTGGGAGCGTCTACCCCAACTCCGCAACCGCTCACACCACTGCCGGCGGGGACGCGCGTCATCGTGATCGGGCAGGACGATGTGCCGCTGCCCGACCAGCCGGAAGTGCTGTTGCGGCAGGTGCATGTCTTCGGCGGGCCGGAAGGGAAGGTGGAGTTCGACGCCTGGCTGGCGAAAGAGGTGCTGGAACGGGCGGTGCCGGTCGCGCCGTATGCTTATGTAATCAGCGACAGGCCGGTGAATGTGCGCACCGGCGACAGCACGCGCCACCCGATCGTCGCCAGTCTGTCTCCGGGCGATAGCGCGCGCCTGCTGGGTACCAACCAGGGTCGGACATGGTATAAAGTGCGTCTGGGAACTGGTCGGGAAGGGTGGGTCTTGGCGAGCCTGGTATTGACGCTGGGCCGCCCGCAAGACCTGGACGCGCTGTCCATTCTGCCGTCTCCACCGCTGCCCCCGCCGACGACTACCGCTACGCCCCTTGTCCCGCCGCCGGAGTTGCTGACGCCGTCGCCTGGGGCAGCAGAGAGACAGCCCGCCGATTCCGGCCAGAGCAGCGGCTGAGGCAGCGTGCCCGGCAGACTCAACCTGCGGCGTTGCCCCGTTCGCGGCAGGCGCGGCACAGGCCGAAGATAGCCATGTGATCAATACGCGGCTCGAAATCGTAGCGCTGGCGAAGCTGCGCGCGCAGCCCTTCCATCAGATCGTCGTCCAGCTCCACGATCCGCCCACAACCCAGGCAGACCAGGTGATGATGCGGCTCGCGATCGATGATCTGATACACCACTCCGGACTGCCCCAGGTCGGTCTGCGCCACCACGCCGCGTTCCTTGAGCCATTGCAGAATGCGGTAGACGGTGGTCTCGGTGAGCGCCGGGCTGCGTTCGGCCAGCAACTGCTGTACCTGCTGCACGGTCAGGTGCTCCCCGCTGGCGCACAACGCCTCGATGACCCATTGCCTCTGCACAGTCAGACGCTCGCCCTGCGCACGCAACCGCTCAATTATCGCCTCGGCACGCACCATAGCTGACGCTCCCCTGCACGAGCCACAGTGATATTCCCCATTGTAGACGTTCGGCAGGCAGAATGCTACCGGCCAAACTGGGGCCGCCGAAGCGCCGAATGGCGGGTTGTCCCGTCAAGGGGCTTGGGGTAAAGTTGCAGTAGCACTCGCAACAAGGATGCGCGCTTCCCCACAGCGTGGCGGAGCGCCGTCAACGGAGGGGAGACCATGCCTCGCATGTTTCGGATAGGCCGCCGCCCGCACTCCGCTCAGCTCGCTGAAGTTGCCCCGACTGCCGAGGCTGCTACCGAAGAGGAATGGGGCGACCTGGACCGTGCAGGGCTTGAGCCATTCGTGCCCGTGCCCGACGAAGACGCCTACGCCTTGCGCGCCTACTCCTACCGGGCCGAGCCGCCCCTTTCGTCCGCCGACGTCGCCAGGAGCACAGCGCGGCGCAGACGCCTGCGCTCGCCGCGCCTGTTGCCAGGTCTCCAGATTCGCTGGGGCTGGCTGATCCTGGCCCTTGCCCTGATCGCTGGCGGCGTGATCGGCACGCTGCTGCGGCAGGAGCGCCTGCGCGAAGAAGATATCGCCTGGTGGCCGGTCTTGCTCCTGGCCCTGGCTGGCGTCTGGATGCTGCTGGCGTTGATCAGACGGCGCGTAGCTTCTTTCCTCGGCGGGGCGGCCCTGGCCGGAGTGGGTCTGAGCGCCCTGTTCGATGCCCAGGATGTCGCGGTGCTGCGCGAAACGTTGCTGGGGCTGGTATTGGTCAGCATTGGCTTGGGTATCGTCATCCGCGGCTTCCTGTTGCGCGGGCGGATTGCCCGCTGATCTCCAGCGCGCCCCCTCAGCCAGGCGAGCACCTGAAACCCCCAGAGAAAAGTTGGCATCTCATGGATAGAACTGAGAGATTCTGATCACTCAGGACGTCGTACTGGATGGAGAGCAACGGTGAGCGGTGACGTAACGATTGGGCTGGCGTTTTTGGCGGGGTTGCTTTCGTTCATTTCTCCGTGCGTGCTGCCGCTGGTTCCCGCTTATGTCGGCTATATGGGCGGGCAGCTCACACAGCAGGTTGTCACGCCGCACGCTGTCGCGCGTGACTTCCGGCGGCGCTTCGGCACGCTGACGCACGGTATCTTCTTCGTGTTGGGTTTCACCCTGTTTTTCGTGATCTTCGGCCTGCTGACCACGGCTGCTGTGTCGTCCCTGACCGAAATCGGCGTTACCGAAGGGCAGGTGCGCGACGGCATCGCCCGCATTGGCGGCACGGCGGTGATCCTGTTCGGGCTGCACATCATGGGCGTGCTCAATCGTCTGTTCATCTGGCTGGGCGCACAGGCTGCCAGGCTGGATCGCTCGCCCTATGGCAACCTGATCTCCACGCTGGTGGGCATCGCCCTGATCGGAGCCATCTACTGGCTGTTCGTCGAATCCTGGTTCCTGACGCTGGTGGTGATTCTGCTGCTGGCACAGGTTTTCCGCGACGCGCTCAAGGCCGACACCGCCGGGCAGTTCTGGGGCCGCATCATCGCCCGCCTGCATACGGCCCTTTATGTGGACACGCGCCGACAGGCCCGCCCCGACAGTCGCTACGGTTATCTGGGATCGCTCTTCATGGGCGTGGTCTTTTCGGCGGGCTGGACGCCATGCATTGGCCCCATCTATGGCGCAGTGCTCACGCTCGCCTCGACTGGCGGCTCAGTCTCCAAGGCGGGCGTCCTGTTGACGGCCTATGCGCTGGGGCTGGGCATCCCCTTCCTGCTGACAGCCCTGGCGCTGGATCGGGCGCAGGGGGTTTTTCGCCGTCTGCAACGGCACATGCGCGCCATCGAAACCTTCAGCGGTGTCTTCCTGATCCTGATCGGGCTGTTGGTTTTCAGCGGACAGTTGCAGCAACTCTCTACCCTGGGCACTCAGGGCGACCTGGGCGACTTTCAGCTCAATATGGAAAACTGCGTGGTCGGCGCGCTGGAAGGGCGGGTGCTCTGGCGCAACGTGCCCGCCTGCATCGGCGACGGCATCAAGGACGGCTTCTACGTAGCCGCGCCAAAAGTCAGCGCGGCGGCCTCTGCGGATCGAGACCTGGGCGCGGCTCAGGAGACGAGTGGACTTTCAACGGCGGCGGACGTGCCGGTGGGCCTGAGCGTGGGACAGCGCGCGCCCGATTTCACCGTCGAGTTACTGGACGGGCGCACAGTGGCGCTATCCGACTTTCGCGGGCGGCCTGTGCTGCTCAACTTCTGGGCGACGTGGTGCGGCCCCTGCCGCGAGGAATTGCCCGATTTCCAGGCTGTCTTCGACCTGCAGGGTGGTGCAGAGCGCTTCGTGGTGCTGGCTGTCAACAACATGGAATCGCGCGAGACGGTCGCGTCGTATGTCGAGGAAGTGGGCCTTAGCTTTCCGGTGGCGCTCGACCCGGAGGGCCGCATCAATTTCGACCTGTACCGCATTCAGGGATACCCGACCAGCTTCCTGCTCGATGCGAACGGTGTGATCGCCGCCCGCTTCCAGGGATCGTTGAGCGGGTCACAATTGCTGACTGCCCTGGAGACCTTGCCAACCGGATAGGGACAGAGAGAGTAGCCGATGACGTCGCTTCTTACGGCGGATGAACGCGCGCTGCGGCGCGCCATTCGTACCAATCGCTGGGTGTTGTGGTTGGCGCGGCACTGGCTGTGGCTGGCGCTGCTGTTCCTGTTCGTCTACACTGGCCTGTCGTTGACCGCCCCCGTGTTCATGAAGACGGGCTGGGACAGCGCCGCCAACGTGGTCTACACCATCTACGCGCCGTTGTGCCATCAGTTCGCCTTCCGGTCATGGTTTCTCTTCGGCGACCAACTGGTCTATCCGCGCGCGGTAGCTGGGTCGAGTCTACGCCCGTTTGAGTATTACGCAGCGCAAGACCCGCACTTTGCCGGCGTAGACCTCTACACCTGGTCGGCGGACCTGCAATTGAAGGCGCGATCGTTTCGCGGCAATGAGCAGATGGGCTACAAGACTGCCCTCTGCGAGCGCGACGTGGCTATCTATGGGGCGATGCTGCTGGCAGGACTGCTCTTCAGCCGGGTACGGCGTTGGTTGCGCCCCGCTCCCATCCTGCTCTATGTTTTCCTGGGGCTGGGGCCGCTGGGGCTGGACGGCTTCAGTCAGCTTTTCAGCTATCCGCCGTTCGAGTTCTGGCCGGTGCGCGAGACGTTGCCCACCTACCGTCTGTTGACTGGCGCGCTCTTTGGGCTGATGAACGTGTGGCTGGCGTTCCCCTATATCGAAGAGTCCATGAACGAGACACGCCACCGGATCAGTGCCCGGCTACGGCTGGCGGAACAACGGCTGGCGGAAATTCAGGCCACGCCACGCTGAGCCTGTTTGCGTGGGAAAGAAAAAAGACAGCCCCAGGGATTCCATCCCTGGGGCTGTTCTTCTGAGGGCTGGTATGGTTTACTCCCCGCCGCCCCATCCGATGGTGGGGGTGGGGGTCGGTGTTCTGAAGGTCGTCGGCGTGTTCGTCGGCGTGTTCGATGGCGTGAAAGTCGCTGTCGCCGGGCCGGGCGTGGGTGTGTTGGTCCTGGTCGGCGTGGGTGTGCGTGTGGGCGTTATGCTCGGCGTCAGTGTGATGGATGGCGTCAGCGTGATCGTCGGTGTGCGGGTGTTCGTCGGCGTGTTGGTCGGCGCTGGCGTGGGCACCGTGTACTGCCCATAGCAGATGAAGTTGATCGTGAAGCTTGTGGCGTTGAAGTCATAGCTGTTGTAGCCGACCTGATCGAGCCGCTCGGCTATCCCGTCGAAATCGAGCCACACATCCACCTGCTGGCCAGGGTAAATCACTGCATCTACCAACCAGCCTGGCCCGCCCGAAACACCTACTGTGGGGGGCGTGGTGGACTGCGCCGCCGAATCCCATATCTTGATGGCGGACGGATCGAAGGCATTCGGCCCGCCCACCGCCACGAAGTCCAGCCAGATCGGCGGCAAGGTGCGGTTGTAGGTGTTCCAGTTGATGCTGAAGCCGGTGATATAGGCCACCGCGATGTCCGTGTTGCGGATGGTGTAGCGCACCACCGCGTTGGTGTCGAAGCCCGCAAAGTTCACCTGATAGTTGGTGCACACCGGCGTCGGCGTGCGCGTAGGCGTATTGGTCAGCTCCCATCCACGCGGCGTGGACGTGAACGTGCTGGTGGGCGTGGGAGTGGGCAGACCGGTCAGTTCGACGACACAATCAGTCGCTGGCCTGTAGCCTATCCCACCCCAGGTGGTGCCCAGGTAGATGCGCGTGCCATTGAATGCGCCTGGCACGAAATACTCGCTGAGGCGCTGCGGGCCGTTGAGGAACTCGACGCGCAGCGCTGTGATCGCATTGGCATCGAAGCGGCGGTTCTGGTAGGTCGGCGCGTCGTCATCCCAGCCGGGATCGGTGTTGTCTATGACCGTGGGCGGCGTGAGGTCTCGCCCCTGCCAGAAGGCCGTGCGCGTCCCCACGCGCATGGTGTTGACATACATACCTGAATACCCTGGCGGCTTGGACCACTGCAGTTCCACCCGCGAGACAAAGACCGGCCCGTACTCGTTGGCATTCTCGATGCGGATTTCCAGCAGATTGTCCACCAGCCGCACCTGATCGAGCATGATCAGATCGCACAGCGGGGAAGGCGTGGCCGTGGCCGAGGGCACCGGCGTATCCGTCGGCGTGTGACTGGGCGTCAGGGTAACAGTCGGTGTTTCGCTGGGCAACGGTGTGTTGCTGGGCAACGGCGTATTGGACGGCGTGAAGGTGGGCAGCGCCAGCGCGGGCGGGATGTTGATCACGCGCGTAGAACGGAAAGACTCGTTGATCATCACGCGCCGCGCCTGCAACTGAATGTAGTCGGCCAGGCCCAGCGGCGTGATCAGCGGGTGATTGAAGAAGACGACGATCTCCACCGCGTCGCCGGGGCCGCCCGGATCGTACTGGTTGACCCCCTCCATGCCCGGTTCTTGCACCTGGCATAGCCGGTCGCTGCGGTTTTGGCTGGGCCTGTAGCGGGCCGGTATGTCGTAGTTCACGCCGGGGCGCGAACTGCAAATCCACACGTGGAACCAGCCCGGTTCGCTGTCGGTGATGGTGCCCGTGTGCAGGTCGTACTCATCCGGGTATTTCAGACCGACATAGTGATCGCCAGGCTTGAGCGCCAGCCCTGCTGCGCCAATCCGCGCCCGATCCACGATGGAGGGGATACGCGCCACATCCTGACGCAGCCATTGATCCTCGATGGCACCGGGCTGACAGTCATGGCCCCAGTGTCTCCGGAAGGCAACGTCCTCGCCCTCGGTGCAAGGCATCAGCGTATCCAGGACTACCTGACGGCGCTGCTCCTCAGTCAGCCCGGCGGGGATGGTGTAGCCCATGGCCTGCGCCAGGATGTCCTCATCCCATTGTCCGGTGACCGCATAACGCGCCGCGGCCCGCGCTGCGTTCTGCAGGGTGATCCACGCCTGGAAGATGCGCGCGAACTCGATGACGCCGAACATCAGCATCAACAAGATGGGCAGGGTCAGCGCGAACTCCACCAGAGTTTGCCCGCGCCGACCGTTCGTTGCTGGGTGGGGTGATTCTGGTGCTGGACTCATGGGCACTCCCCTTTGATCGCTGCGCATGGCTTAGCGCGACAGGCGCGTGAACATGCGGCTGGCGATCTCTTCAAACACGTCGTTCAACTCAGCCAGACCGGCAGCAAAGTAGTACTGTCCACATTGCTGCGTGGGGTGCAGGACACGGGTTGGCGTTTCCTCGCAGACATCGGGTTCGCCGTAGTAGTCGGGATACGGCCCGCCGATCGGATAGGTGGGAATCGGGTTGCGATCCTCCCGCAGATCATGTTGCAGGTTGTTGTCTATGAAGCCGTTGTCGCCCGCATCGGCAATGTAGCGCAGCAAGGGCGCGGCTGTCGGCTCATCAATCACTTCCTGCCCGAAGCCAATCGCGAACATGGCAATGAAGTTACCAGGGATGTTGGGCTGAATTTCGATCAGACCGGCGAAGTCAGCCATATCGCGGGCGTAGTCGTCGGCGTCATAATGGCCAGCCGTGCCGCACTCCGGATTGCCGACCTCTGGCTTGTTGGTCTCCCAATCCATGCAAAAATGGCGTGACCGGGGGTCGTTGTCGTTGCAATAGGGCTGCGCTCGCTCGGCCTGGGAAGGATTGTTCTCCGTGCACTCTGGCCACACATAGCCTGCATCTGGATTCCGGTTGCAGAACGTCCACCAGGGACAGAAACCGTAATAGCCGTAATCGCGGATGCTGGTGGCTTCGGGGATGCGGTTGGTGACATTGGCCGCCCCGTCGCTCAGCACCACCATCACCCACACCGCATCGCGGCGCACATCTACCGGATCGGTCAGCGCATTGCTACCGGCCAGGATGCCCCCGCCGATGTTGGTATTGCCGCACGGGGCAATGGACTCATAGGCAAAGGGGCGGCGCTGTGGTTCTCTGGTGGGATCGGCCCCATCCGCTATCCACTGATTCCATTCAATCTGCGCACCCACAAATTCCTGGCAGATATTGTGGAGCTGCCACTGATTCGGGTTGATCCACACACCCACCTTCTGGTTGAGCGTGCCAATGGCCGCCTGTTCGCTGCGCAGCAGAGGGCGGAAATTGGTACCAGTGCCGTCCGGATCGTAGGCCACGCCCACTCGGTCGAAGGTCACCAGCACCACGCGGTCGCCGCGCACGAAGTCCAGGCGCTTGATGAACATACGCGCGGCATCTTTCACCTGTTTGAACGGCTGACAGATCAGCGTGGTGAAGTTGAAGCCCAGCGGATCGGTCAGGCTGCTACTCTGGGCCGTGCTGCTGGCCAGCCCATCCTCGCCGGGATCCCACATGTTGTTGAAGTTGGCGTCGTGCCAGATGTGGCCATTGGGCAAAAAGCCGCCTGTGGACTTGCGCACCGTGCCATCGCTCACCGAGCCGGTGCCGGGATCGTTGCAGCAACCGGCCCAGCGTTCCCTGGCGAAGGGACGGATGCCGGCGGCCAGGTCTGCCGCAGTGGTGTAGCATTCGGGACGGATAGTACGCGATCCGCCACCGCCGTAACTCAAACCGACGGCGGTGTAGTGCGTGATGTTGGTCTCCTGCGACATGGACTCCGAGGTGTCAATCACCAGCGCCACGTCGAGCACTGCCGTCTCGCCCACGGAAGTTGCTTCCAGGGTGATCGAATCAATGCCGAGCAGCGCCAGGAAGGTCGTCGGCGACTCGATCTGCGCGCTGACGCGGATCAGCTTGCGCGGGTCGTTCCAGTCGCACAGTTCGGTCTCGGGCATGTAGCGACTGACCGGCGAGTAGGCGGCTTCGGGGTGCGGCTCGCCTTCCCAGGGGCCAAGCCCCAGTCGCCATTTGTGGATGTCGGTCTCGCAGCTTTCGACCAGCACGCTGCGGGGATCAATGTTGTGCAGCTCGATGTACTGTTCGGCGATGACGGAGATGGTGGCGAAATCCGATCCTTCGCGCACCTGACTGGCCGCAGCGATAGCGGCAGCGTCTACCGCGCGGCGCAGTGCCGCATAGCGCACGAACAGCAGCGCGATATCCGTCACCAGGCCGACAAACGCGATGAGGGCGATGAACGCGAAAGCCAGCAGCAGGATCGACTGGCCGCGCTGACTGCGCCGGAGCAGGTGAGGGAAGACAGGCAGGCGTTTCATAGGCATCCCATCGCTGGTCGCTAATAATCCAGATCCGGTTCGGCTGCTGAAACGGGGAAGAAGGCCCACACATGCATCATCTGGCCTTCTTCGAGCGGCCCCAGGTTGAACCAGGGCAACGCCAGCAACTGACGGTGCCGCCAGAACACTTCTACCAGCACCAGGCCATAGTTGGGCACATGCGCGATCTTGGCGCGGTCGGGATCAGCGGCCAGATTCAACATTTCCTCGACCCGCTGTGTCGAAAAGGCCGATCCCAGGCAATCCATCGGCGCGCCGAAATTCATGCGGTGATTGCCACGGAAGACGTATCCCCGCACATTGTCCCACGTTGAATCGAAACGGGCGGAATCTTCGTCCAGGCCGGTGCCGCTGCCGTCGTGATTCCAGTCGAAGGGATCGAACAGGTCGTCGTTCTGGCATTCGTTGGCTTTGGCGGGCAGGCGACCGACCACGCGCACCTCGGCATAGGGGGTACCCCGATTGAGCACCACGTACTGAAACACCGAGACCACAATATCGTCAGTCAGATCGTTGAATTCCAGCGGCTGCATGTTGCCGATCACCGAGCAGGCCACACCGTCGTAGAAGCCAGTGGGTCGCTCGTCACCGACGCTGTAGCCCCAGGCCGTCAGGTCAGGGCCGGGCCAGGTGAGCTGTTCCTCGAAGGGACGTTTGTCGAAGTTGGTTTCCAGTTCCTCGCAGTCCATGCGGTGATACTTCAGTTCTTCACCGTCCGCCCACGAGAGAGGATCGAGCGTGGCCCCGAAGCGCCCGGCCTCACGTACCACGTCGAGCAGCGTCAGGTAGTTGTTGGCGTACCAGCCGATTTCGGTCAGGCCCATCAGCATGATCAGCAGGATGGGCAGGGTGAGGGTCAGTTCGACCAGGCTCTGCCCGCGCGTGCCTCTACCGTCCAGAAGCGCCAGTAGGTTGCGTAATCGGTCCCGCATGGTGTCACCTCAACGCGCCGGCGCACGCTGCCGGCTTGCAGATTGCCCCTATTGGCAATCATACCATAGGTAGCTTACCGGCCCTGTCAGACTATTGTGAGGAGTTTATAAGGATTTGTCAGCGCTGAACAGGCGTTGGCGTCTGTGTACCATATTCGATCAGCGCATTAAGGGTATAGCCGCGTCCATGCAACGACACGATGATGTTGGGGTGATCGGGGTCGGCCTCGATTTTGCGGCGCAGATTGCGGATGTGATTGCGCACCAGGGCCGTATCGCCGCTGCCCGGAGCATAGCCCCACAGCGCTTCCAGCAGGCTATGGGCGGTGTGATAGCGGTCAGCATGGCGGCAGAGGTAATCGAGCAGCTCGTACTCAGTGGCGGTGAGGGTAGCCCGCCGCTCGTTGATGGTCACCATGCGCGTCTCCGGGTCGAGCCGCAGCACTGGACGGGTGGCCTGCGGGCGTTGCGCCGCCCGCCGCAACAGGGCACGCACCCGCGCGCGCAGTTCCCGCGAGGCAAAAGGACGGCGCAGATAATCATCTCCGCCACAATCCAACGCCTGTGCGACGGCGTGCGCGCTCACGCGCTCGCTGACGAACAGGATCGGCGTGTGTGTCACATAGGGCAGGGTGCGCAGATAGGCGCACAATTCCAGCCCGTTCATATCGGGCAACGAGGTGTCGAGGATGATCATGTCCGGGCGATGCACCCGCGCCAGTTCGACCGCCGTCCGCGCATCAGCAGCTTCCAGCACAGCGTGACCTTCCGGTGCCAGCGCACGCCCAATGACGTGACGCGTCGCCGAATCGCTGTTGACGGTCAGAATGGTACAACGCCCTGCACTTCGTGCGAACATGGAGGACTTCCAGTTTTGCGTCTGTCGTCTGGCCTAAGTATAAGTGACATGGGGCACTTGTGGATGGCGCGCGCATGAAAGATCTGTGAAAAATCCTGCGACAGCCGAGGGCAGGGTGCCACAAGGGCTGGCGTTTTTGTCTGCCAATTATGCGCTGTGCCCCAGGCGAAGACGGCGGGACAAGAGAGGAAGGACCCTGTAGAGACTCCGGCTCAGCCGACGATCATATAGCCGACGCCGTGAATGGTGCGGATGTAGCTGTCGTCGCCGGCCCGTTCCAGCTTGGCGCGCAGATTGCGCACATGGGCGCGCACCAGGTCGGGATCGCCGGTGTCCGGCGGGTAGTCCCACACAGCTTCCAGCAGGTGCTGGGGCGAAAGCGCCTGATTGGCGTGTTCCATCATGTAGCGTAGCAGGCGATGCTCGGTCGCAGTGAGCTGGATCGGCATGCCGTTTCCTACCGTGACGCGATGAGTGCTGGAGTCCAGTTGCAATTGTCCCACCGTCAGGATGGGGCTTTCCAGCACAGCGCTGCGCTGCCCGCGCCGGATCAGGGCGCGCACGCGGGCGGTCAGCTCGGCAATTTCGAAGGGCTTGACGACATAGTCATCACCACCCGCATCCAGGCCAGCGACAATGTCGTCCGTCTGACCGCGCGCGGTCAGGAAAAGGATGGCCAGATCGTCGTATTGGCTGTTGGCGCGGATACGGCGACAGACCGTCAGCCCGTCCAGGCCGGGCATGATGATATCGAGGATGATCAGGTCAGGACGGCGTGCGGCCAACAGGTGCAGCGCCTCAGCGCCGGAGCTTGCCCGCCCCACCTCGTAACCTTCGCGCGTCAGCGCCCGATACAGCGTGCCCAGCACATCGGGATCGTCGTCTACGGCCAGGATATACGGTTTGCTCATACTACCCCCTCTCCCCGCCACACCGGCAAGAAAATGGTGAAGCGCGTACCCTCATTATAAGCACTCTGCATTCTGATGCTACCACCACACCTTCTAACAACCTGCTTACAGATGTGCAATCCCAGGCCCGTGCCTTCGCCCAGGGGTTTGGTGGTGAAGAAGGGGTCGAAAATCTGCCCCTGCAATTCAGCCGGAATGCCTATCCCGTTGTCCCAGACGGTTACCTCTACGCCGTCTTCGGCGTGCAGATAACGTGTGCTGATGCCAATCCGCGGGTCGGGACGGTTGACAACTGCATCGCGCGCGTTGAGCAACAGGTTCAGCCAGACGTCTTCCAGTTGACCGGGCACCGCTGACACCGGGGGCAGCCCGTCGGCCAGATCAACGGTCAAGGCGATGCGCCCCTGCCGGATGTGCGACTCGACCAGGGTCAGCGTATTGCGGATGGTGGTGTTGACCTCCTGCGGCTCAGGGACTTCTTCGCCGGTCTGCTGACGGGCCATGGTCAACAGGCGGCGTACTACTTCCAGGGCACGCTTGCCCGCGCGTTGAACCGCTTCCAGCCCTTCGCGATTGGGATGATCAGACGGTAGATCGGCCAGCAATAGCTCCGTATCTACCAGAATGGTGGTGAGGGGGTTGTTGATCTGATGCGCGACCGCTGCCGCCAGTTCGCCCATGGCCGACAGGCGCGCCGTCTGCACCAGGCGACTCTGGGTGCGATGCAATTCCTCCAGGCTCAATTCCAGATCGCGGTACAGACGGGCGTTCTCCAGGGCATTGGCCGCCTGCAACACCAAAGCCTGGGCCAGTTCGACCTCGCGGCGGCCAAAGTCGCGACGGGTGAGCGTATCTACCAGCAACACCAGACCGGCGGAGTTGCCGCGGATGATCAGCGGTAGGGCCAGCACGCTCTGCCCATGCACCAGGTCGGTCAGCCGCTTCAGATCGCCCTCCGGTGCGCCGCTGACCGCTTGCTGACTGGTCAGCACGCGGGCCAGCGTCGGGAAAGCCGTCAGGTCAAGTTGAGGCTTTGGCTCTTCCAGCCAGATGCCCCCACCGCACGACAGGGCGATGGTCATCTGGGCGTGCGTCGGGTTCCACAGGGCGATCTCCAGCCAGTCGGCCCCTGCGCTGGCGATCATGCGCTCCGCCGCGGTGAACAGGCTGCTCTGATGACGGCGAGCGTCTGTGTCGGCAAAGGCGCTCAGCAGGTCGTGCGTGTGATGCTGCAGCTCCTGTTGCGCCGAGCGCAGGTGTTCGTCGCTGAAAGGTTGCTGCAGCCGCGTCAATAAGACCGCGCCCAGGGGTTGATCGTGGGTCAGCAAGGGCACCACGATCGCCCCCTGCGCCGTGTAGCGTTGCGGGAGCAGCGCGGAGACGGGCTGCGCGTCGCGGTGAGTGAGCAGCGGGCCAAGCGCAGGACGGCGTGTGGCCAGCGCGCGCGCCAAAGCTGGGCGAAAGCCGTCGCCCGGCTCTGGACCATTTGCGCCGCGCCACAGGGCCCGGTAGTGAATGGCCCGCCAACGCAACACTTCCTCGCCCGGAGACCACTCGCCGATGTAGCACTGCCCGGTGCCCAGTGCCGCGATCAGTTGGCGGGCGATGATCGCCAGCACGCGGTCAATAGCCAGCGTGGAATTGGCTGCTTCGCCCGCTTCGACCAGGATGCTCAGTTCATGCGTGCGCTGCACGCTTTCCTCGTACAGACGCGCGTTTTCAATCGCTACGGCGGCGTGCGCAGCCAGGTCCTGCAGCAATTCCAGGTCGTGCTCGGTGAAGGTGCGGTCGGCGAACTTGTTGTTGACGCCGAGCACGCCGATGATCTGTCCTTTGATGGACAGTGGCACATAGAGCAGCGATTTGACCAGGTATTCCGTCTTGATCTTCTGCGGCCCCTGATCGCCCACCAGCACCGGACGCCCGGAACGATAAACCTGCCCCGCCAGCGAGTCTTGCGTCTTGATGCGGAAATTGCGCGCGGTTTCGGTATCCAGTCCCTTGGCGGCGCGGATGAGCAGGGCCTTGCCCTCTTCGTCGGGTAGCAACAGCAACCCCTCTTCGGCATGGCTCAGGCTGACTGCGGCATCCACGACCTGGGTCAGCAGCGTATCCAGGTCGAGCACGGCGCTCAGCGAGCGGGCCAGCCGCGAGAGCGTCTGCTGTTCGGTCAACCGCTGGGCCAGCAGTCGGAGA
>ENA-ORXB01002494-ORXB01002494.1-sediment-metagenome-genome-assembly--contig:-NODE-2494-length-15533-cov-5.842521_pt1 | contig 15533 bp, 11 predicted proteins | sample MGYA00237863_ERZ511475 | MGnify/ENA primary metagenome ERZ511475 (study PRJEB26305, sample SAMN06343858) | sediment metagenome | isolation source: hot spring sediment | place: Canada: British Columbia... | reverse complement strand
TTTGGGGGGGTGCTTGAAAGTACCTCGAGCAAATGCTAGGATTTCTAGGGCGGCGAGAGCCAGCTCTTTCACATGCAGTGATGCCGAAAGGCGTTTGAAACACACTACGCGGTCATCGGCACTATCGCCTTACTCGCTTTCACATGCAGTGATGCCGAAAGGCGTTTGAAACATCGCCTCCTGGAACAGATCCTCCTCATCCAGCTTCCCACTTTCACATGCAGTGATGCCGAAAGGCGTTTGAAACGGCCGGTACTCGAAAATGAACGGCAAATCGTAACTCTTTCACATGCAGTGATGCCGAAAGGCGTTTGAAACGGTGGCCAGCCCGCGCTATCTAGGAGGCGACTTATACTTTCACATGCAGTGATGCCGAAAGGCGTTTGAAACGCTGCTCGGGGCGAAGAAGATACGCCTGGTTTATGCTTTCACATGCAGTGATGCCGAAAGGCGTTTGAAACTAATAGGCAATAGTAACTTCGCCAGTTGATCCGTACTTTCACATGCAGTGATGCCGAAAGGCGTTTGAAACACTCCGAGTAGCGGGCGAGCGCTTGCGGCGTGACAACTTTCACATGCAGTGATGCCGAAAGGCGTTTGAAACACCACACCTTTCTGCCATTTAGACACTTCCGGTTCACTTTCACATGCAGTGATGCCGAAAGGCGTTTGAAACTTGCTGCCCAGGAGCCTGAGCTACCCGCTCCTGGTCTTTCACATGCAGTGATGCCGAAAGGCGTTTGAAACGATGTGGATGCATCATGACGCCGCGGTGTCATATCCTTTCACATGCAGTGATGCCGAAAGGCGTTTGAAACCCAGACAGTGACACATAAACCTCCATGACTCTCCTCCTTTCACATGCAGTGATGCCGAAAGGCGTTTGAAACAACGACCTCCGGAGTTGGAGGCGGGACGCTCGGACTTTCACATGCAGTGATGCCGAAAGGCGTTTGAAACGGGAAGTACTCGCCTACCTCCGAAACCTCGGTTACCTTTCACATGCAGTGATGCCGAAAGGCGTTTGAAACAGGAGCTGCTTGGCACGACGACGGGCCTCCCGAACACTTTCACATGCAGTGATGCCGAAAGGCGTTTGAAACGTGCGGTGGTAGGTAGTGAGTTGCTGCCACGTCATCTTTCACATGCAGTGATGCCGAAAGGCGTGGGAAGTCATCCCCTCTCCCGAAGCTTCGGGAGAGGGGACAAAGGGGTGAGGGCCAGCCCCTGATGCCGCAAGGCGCGGGAAACTTTCCGGGGGTGCAACCAACTTCTCTGGGAGTTCCCTGCCGGGCAGCTCTGCTAGTCTGGGGAAACACCTCGCGGGTTCAGCCCCCACCCCAGAAAATCTGGTTACACCCCTTTCAGGCGAGCAGTCGAGACGGCGAAGGGCGAATGGTGAAAGGCTCATCAGCAACGGGTCGGGACATTGGTGTGTTACTTCTGAGAGATGGCGAGCAGCGAATGGCGGAAAGCGGCGAATAGTCTAAAGCCTAATGATGAACAGAATGGCAAATCCTACCGTTGGATCTCAAACCATGCCGAAAAAATTTAAACTCAGACGGTCAGGTCATCGTCTATCCTTGTGACAGGTACTTTTCCATAACAAAGTCAAAAGACCTATGAAATAATAACAATTGTCACATAAAGGTTGATGAATCTATTCCACCATATTGCGATATGTTGAATACCGTAGATGAAACGAAAAATACAGCGTATCGTCGAATGAGCTGCAAAAAAACACGGGAAGATTTCGGCGATAGCGGCGAATCACCTAGCAAGCGAGAATCAGTTCCCACGGTGGGGGCTGATATTCACTCTAACTAACGGCAGGGCGTCTCGCCGCCCGGCTGTTCCAGGAGGTGCAACATGTTCAAGTCGATACTCTGGCTGGGTGGTGTGATGGCCGTTTTGGCAGGGAGCGGCAGCGTTCAGGCGCAATTTCCCTCGTACAGCACGCCGAACGTTTTCGGCGGGTCGAACTTCTACTCTCCGAAGGGGGGGATGAGCTGGAGTCGCCCCAATACTTACGGCGGATTTGACTACCACACACCGAAGGGGGAGATGATCTGGAGTCGCCCCAATGTTTTCGGCGGATTTGACTACCACACACCGAGGGGGGAGATGATTTGGAGTCGCCCCAATGTTTTCGGCGGATTTGACTACCACACACCGAGGGGGGAGATGATTTGGAGTCGCCCCAATACCTACGGCGGGTTCAACTATCATCGCCGGTGATGCCGGGGTGGGTGTCTCCTTCGACGGGGCCGGGAGCGGAAGTCTGCGGGAGCCGCTGCCGGCTTTCCTTTTTCCCAGGCTCTTTTTCTGCGGCGGTCGGAGAGGCCAATAGCAGGAACCCTTCCCGGAGGCGGCGGGGTTCCGTCGTTTCGTTCCCGTCGATCTGGGTTTTTCAGGTTGTTCGTGGGTCGTGCGGTGAGGTGGCGGAAGCGGGGAAGGGGCAGGGGGGCGGCTCAGGTGCGATCCAGGGGGATGAAGGAGGCGGGGTCGGTGGGGGCGTAGCGAACGTCGCCGGGGGGGAGCAGGAGCAGGGCGTTGGCGGCCAGCAGGGCGCGCAGATCGGGGGCCCCGGACCAGGGGAGGGGTTTCACGAGCAGTTCGGTGGGTCGGAGTTCGTAGCGGGCGGGGTGATAGGTGGGGCGGTCGTTACTGGCGGCGAAGGCTTCCCGGAAGCGGGCAGGGAGGACGGGGGGATAGCAGTCGGCTTCGGCATATCCGAGGAGTCGGCGGAGGGCGGGAAGGACAAAGAGCTGACAGCAGACGAAGGCGCTCACTGGATTGCCCGGCAGGCCGAAGACGAGGCGATCGCCGCAGCGGCCAAAGAGGAAGGGTTTGCCGGGTTTCATGCGGACCTGGCGGATGTGTTCGTCCAGTCCCAGGGTGCGGAGGGTGCGGGGCACCAGGTCGTAATCTCCGACGGACATCCCTCCGGCGATGACGATGGCATGGCACTGTTGGAGCATGCGTTCGAGGCCGGCGCGGAGGGGGGCTTCTTCGTCCGGGAGGATGCCGAAGTCGATGGATTCGAGGGGCAGTGCGGCGAGGAGGGCGGAGAGGAGGGGGCCGTTGCTGTTGTAGATTTTCCCTGGGGTCCCCGGCTGGCCGGGAGCGAGCAGTTCATTGCCGGTGGCGACGATGCCGACGCGGGGGGCGGCGATGACCTGTACGGACGCACGGCCGAGGCTAGCGAGCACGCCCAGGGCGGCGGGTGTCAGGCGGGTGTCAGGGGTGAGGATGGCTTCGCCGGCGCGCATTTCCTGACCGCGGGGATAGACCCACTGGCCGGGGCGGACGGGTCCCTGGCGCAGGCGGATGTGGCCGGTGGGGAGCAGTTCGACGTCTTCCTGCATGACGACGGCGTCCGCCCCGGCGGGCAGGGGGGCACCGGTGAAAATCCGCTGACACTGCCCCGGCCCGATCGCGGCCCCCGGTGCGGCTCCTGCAGCGATCTCCCCGATCACGGCCAGCACCGCTCCGGCTGGCGGACAGTCGGCGGAACGGACGGCGTAGCCATCGCGCAGGGATTTGTCGCAGGCGGGACTGTCCTGCGGGGCGATGATTTCTTCGGCCAGGAGGCGGCCCAGCAGGCGGCGGTCCAGGGGTTCGCGGGTCGGCGACAGCGGTTTGACAGCAGCCAGGACGATCTGTTGGGCGGCGTTCACTTCCAGCATGGCGAACGTTCCCTTGGAGGCAGACGGCGCTCTACTTTTTCTTCTTGGGAGGCGGGGCGGGGTCCGTGAAGGGGGGGCGTTCAAAGCGGCAGTCGGCTTCCACGAGGCGGGGGTCGTCCGCTGCGCGCAGGCGGCGTTCGAGTTCCTGGGCTAGCTTGTGCCGTGGGGCGTCGTAGCGGGGGTCCTGGGCCAGGTTTTTCATCTGGTAGGGGTCGTGGCGGAGGTCGTAGAGTTCCTCGGCGGGCCGTTTGTCGAAGGCGAGGCGGAAGAAGGGTTGCCAGCGTTCCTCGTGGCCGTGGAGGATGAGCCAGGCTTTGGTGGGTCCGGCGTCGAGGTCAGCGAAGGCGGCGAAGGTGTCGTTGGCGAGCACGTCCCAGGAGGGCAGGGGGGTGCGGGCGGCGGCTTTGGGGTCGCCCATCGGCCAGCGGTCCGGTGCGTAGTTGCGAATGTAGAGCCACTCCCGTGTGCGCAAAGCCCGTTGGGGATAGGGCCGGTTGCCGGCGCGGGCATCGGCCACGTGGCGCTCCCGACCGGTGATGACCCAGGTGCGGCTGGGATCGACCTGCCCGCTACGGTCGCTGCGCAGGATGGGCAGCAGGGAGCGTCCCGCGGTGCCTTTGGGCACGGGCACGCCGCCGAGCTCGAGAAATGTCGGGGCCAGGTCCATGAGGTTGACGAAGTCATCGACGGTCCGCCCGCCGGGGATGTCGGGGCCGGCGACGATCAGGGCCACCGCCGTGCCGAAGTCGTAAAGGTTGCATTTGCCACGGGGGAAGCCCGGCCCGCCGTGATCGCCGCTGAGCACCACGATGGTCCGCTCCGCCTCCCCGGCTTGTTCCAACCGCTTCAGCAGAACACCGAGCAGGCTATCGAGCGCTTGCACTTCCCCCAGGTAGTCCGCCAGGTCTTCCCGGACCTCCGGCACATCGGGCAAAAACGGCGGCAGGCGGCCGTGCAGCGCCTCCGGGTCGATCCCCCAGAGCTTTTTCCCGGAACCGCGCGCCCAGGAGCGGTGCGTATTTGTCGGGCCGAACCAGTAGAAGAACGGCTCCCCCGCTTGGCGCTGCCGTAAAAACGCCGCAAAGTTCTCGTCCACCTGCTGGAGCAGCCGCGCCTTGGCCTCCTCCACGCTCGCCCCTTGCTCCACCGCTTGCATCGCCTGCTGGGAGAAGCGCTGGAAGGCCATCCCGGCTTGCTGATAGGCGAAGCGCTGCCCGCCGAAGGGCGCATCCGCGGGCGTGCCCGGACTCCACACCTTCCCCGTCTTGCCGATCGTGTAGCCCGCCGCACGCAACAGCAACGGCACCGCCGGCAGGCTCTCCTCCCACTGCGCCCCTTGCAGGATCGCGCCCCGACCCGTCTGGAAGAAGTACCGGCCCGTCAGCAGGGAACTGCGGCACGGCGTGCAGGACGGCGCCGGCACAAACGCGTGGCGGAAAACCACCCCCCGCCGAGCGACGGCGTCCATGTTCGGCGTGCGCAGCACCTGGCACAAACCCGCCGGCGCCGCTTCGTGCGCCGCATACACCGAGGCGTACCGCCCCCAATCGTCCGCGAAGAAGAACAAGATGTTCGGCCGCTGGACCTCTCCCGCCGCCGCTTCCCCTCCTGCTAACACCGGCGCAGCCGCCGCCAGCAGCCCGGCGACTGCCAGACCCCAGACCCAAGTCCCCCCACCGGCACGCCGCCCCCGCCGCCTGGCCCCAACCTCATGCTCGTACCTCATCGCTTCCTTCCTCCCCTAGCCAGAAAAACTGTCCCCGCCGGGACAGGCTGTCTTCTATGATGCCGTCCGCCGCCGGCTTTGTCGAGACACTCGCCTCAGGAAGTAGCTGGCCAACCGAAACCGCCGCTGCCAAAACTTGTCCACCCCCAAGCATGGACAGCCCGGCGTCACCGGCCGTCCCCCTCCTCCGATCCGCCGCAAAACTCGACAGGCAGGAAAACCGGAAGAGGATATAATCCAAACAACCTCCAGACGGAATGAACCAGCTCATCTGGGATGAAAAACTTGCGAAGGACGCAGGGCCATGCGGGAGCGTGAGGTGCCGGAGCCGTTTGTGGTGGAGCCGTGGTGGGGACGGTTTGGGTCCACTGCACTGACACTGCTCCGTCAAATTGCCCAGCGGCCCTTCGACCCCCTGCCGCGCTTGATTTTGGCCGATTTTCTCGAAGAAAACGGTGCTTCGGCACGAGCGGAGTTTATTCGACTGCAAGTGCAACACATGCGGCAGCGCGAGGGGTGGGACGATGAGAATATGTGGTCTCAGCGGGAACAAGAGTTGTGGCGGCAGCAGCGGGCGGAGTGGCTGGAGGGGTTGCCGGATTTGAGCTGGCTGGTGTGGGGTGGTTTGGTGGAGGGGTTGGTAGTTGGGGATGCGGAGGAGTTGCGAGAAGCCCGACGGTATGTGGACCTGCGATGGGTCGTGTGGGATTCTCGTCGCCGTCGTGATTTTGTCGGTGTGGTGGGAAGTCCCCGAGGGCTGGTGGGTGTGGTGGCATTGAGGGTGTGGGGGATACGGCTTGGCGCTGCGGGTGCTGTGGCGTTGGCGCAGTCTCCGAATCTCCGAAACCTCACCACGCTGGACTTGGGGTGGAACGAGATTGGGGATGCGGGTGCGGAGGCGTTGGCGCAGTCTCCGAATCTCCGAAACCTCACCATGCTGGACTTGGGGTGGAACGAGATTGGGGATGCGGGTGCGGAGGCGTTGGCGCGGTCGCCCCATCTTCAGAACCTCACCATGCTGGACCTGGGGGGCAACGGGATTGGCCCTGCGGGTGCGGAGGCATTGGCGCGGTCCCCCTACCTTCAGAACCTCACTACGCTGGACCTGAGTGACAACGGGATTGGCGATGCGGGTGCGGAGGCATTGGCGCAGTCGCCCCATTTTCAGAACCTCGGCACGCTGATCCTGAGGTGGAACGGGATTGGCGATGCGGGTGCGGAGGCGTTGGCCCAGTCCCCCCACCTCCAGAACCTCACCACGCTGGACCTGGTGGGCAATAGGATTGGCGCTGCAGGTGCGGAGGCGTTGGCCCAGTCTTCTTACTTTTGGAACCTCACTACGCTGAAATTGAAGAACAACAGGATTGGCGATGCGGGTGCCAAGGCGTTGGCCCAGTCCCCTCACCTTCAGAACCTCATCAGGCTGGACCTGGGGTACAACGGGATTGGTACCGCGGGGCGGAAAGTGATCAGGAACTCGCCGTATTTGCGGCGGTGCCGGGTAATCGTGTGATGCTGTAGCGCGGTGGGGCGCGCAGGCTAATGAGTTGCTGAGGAGAGGCGATGGGGAGAAGAGGCGCTGGAGGAGGAAGGACCGAAGAGGTCTTTTTTCGGAAGGCTGGCAAGGGGGAGGGCGCTTGGGCCGCGGGCCGATTGGACGCTCTCAACGGCGCAGACGGAACAATTTGGCAATTTCTTGGCTTCCGAAAGGGGAGAGTAACTTGTTTCCGGCGGAGTCGGTGTTAAGATTTCATCTTATGAAGCCGACTCGTTGCATGCGTGAAGAGACGCTGAGTCGCTCCCGCATTCTCGGTGCCGTTTGGGGCACGAGGCGGAATCCCCCGACCCGACGAGGTCCGCGCCTGTATGTTCGAGCTTGATGCTCGCCGTTCGTTGGCTCCGGCCGTTTCGCCGTCTGCGGTGTCGTCCGAGGAAGAGGAACCTCCGAGTCGTCCGCGGCGCCATCCCACCTGGCACGAGGTCCCTGAGGAGCAATGGCAGGACTGGCGCTGGCAGATGCAGCATGCCATTCGCTCGGTGCGGCAGTTGCGCCGCCTGCTCCGTTTGAGCCGGGAGGAACTCGAAGCCATCGGCCGCCTGGAAGGCGACTACAAAATGGCCATTCCGCCCTACTACTTCTCCCTCATCGATCCGGACGATCCCCAGGACCCCATCCGTCTGCAAGCCGTCCCGTCGCCCCAAGAGGCGGAGTCTGCATCCGGCTACGCGCTGACCGATCCGCTGGAGGAAGACAAGGACTCGCCTGTGCCCGGCCTGACGCATCGCTATCCCGATCGGGTGCTGCTTTTGACCACGCCGAACTGCTCGATGTACTGCCGCTTTTGCACCCGCAAGCGGGCCACGCTCACTCGCGGCGGCTGGGAAGCCATTCATCCCAATGACGAACGGATGATCGACTACATTCGGCAGCATCCCCAGGTGCGTGATGTCATCGTCTCCGGCGGCGATCCGCTCACCTTGCCCCTGCCCAAACTGCGCTACTACCTCGAACAATTGCGGGAGATTCCCCACGTCGATGTTGTGCGCATCGGCACGCGCGTGCCGGTGACTCTGCCCCAGCGCCTCTTTGATCCTGAACTGATTGAACTGCTGGAGTCCGCGGAGAAGGTGTACGTCCACACCCATTTCAATCATCCGCGGGAGATCACGCCGGAGGCGAGCCGGGCCTGCCGGGCCTTGATCAAAGCGGGCATTCCCGTCAACAATCACACGGTGCTGTTACGCGGAGTCAACGACGATCTGGCCATCATGCGGGAGTTGATCCGCGGCCTGCTCCGGATCAAAGTCCGTCCCTACTATCTGTTCCACTGCGATCCGGTGGTGGGGGCCGGCCACTTCCGCACGAGCATCTGGAAAGGCCTGGAGATTATCGAAGGTCTGCGGGGACATGTCAGCGGCATCGGCATTCCGACTTATGTGGTGGACAGTCCGCACGGCGGGGGAAAGATTCCGCTGATGCCGAACTATCTGGTGTCGATGTCGGACGACGCGGTGGTGCTGCGCAATTACGAAGGGCTGCTGATTCGCTATCAGGCGGAGGACAAGCCGGCGACGATCCGGCCCACGGCCACGCAAGGGGTGAGTGCCTTGCTGCAAGGGGACCAGTCGGTGCTGGTGCCGGAGGGGAACGAGCGGATGGCCCGGCGGCGGGCGTCCACGGGCCGCAAGTCCCGGCGTAAAGGGACGGCTTCCGCCCCGCGCAGCTCCAGCAGCCAAGCCGCGCCCCGCATCCCGCTGCCGCTGGTCCCCGATCCCGCCCACTCCTAGACGGGAGCGGTTCGCTGGGACGGTAGCGGTGCGCTCGCCCCGCTTGCAGGAGGAGCAGCCATGAACCCATCGGATCACGGCGAGGCGTCCGCGGCCCGGCGCCAATTCGTTCAGGGCCTGATCTGGACCGTGCTGGCGGCGGCCCTGACCGTTGGCCTTTTGATTTACGCCCTCCAGCCGGAAAACCCCAAGGCCGATTTTTACTATGTGGCGGCCGCTCTGGCGGCATTGGCTGCCGTCGTCAATGGCTGGTCCGCCTATCAGGGGTATCGCCGCGCACGCAGGCCCTCTCCGCCCGCTGCTTCGCCCCCGGCTTCCTCCGATTAGCTCGCTGGCTCGCCCCCTCGCCTGTGCAGTCTCCCATGCGCATCGGCATTGCTTGCACGCTCAAACCGGACACACCCCCGCCGGCCGGTCTGCCCGACGACTGGCACGAAGAGTGGGACAGCCCCGAAACGGTCACGGCGATCGCCGAGGTCTTCCGCCGCTGGGGGCACGAGGTGCGCCTCCTGGGCGACGGACCGCCGCTGGTGCACGCCCTGCTCCGCGAGCCGCCGGAGTTGGTCTTCAACCTCTCGGAAGGGTATGGGGTCAGCCGCTGCCGGGAGGCGCGCGTCCCCGCCGTCTGCGAGCTGTTGAACATTCCCTACAGCGGTTCCGATCCGTTGGCCTTGGCCGTCGCCCTGGACAAAAGCCTGACCCGCACCGTGATGGCCGCCGCCGGACTGACCGTCCCCCAGGGCCTGACGCTCCCGCCCCCGGACCAACCCTACGACGGCGATTACGCCGAGTTCCCCCCGTTGCTCGCGGAAGCGGGCCTCGCCTTGCCCGTGATCGTCAAACCGGTCTGGGAAGGTTCGAGCAAAGGCATCCGCCGCCACGCCCTGGTGGAAGACCCCGCCGCCCTCGGACCGGCGGTGGTCCGCATCTGGCAAACCTACCGCCAGGCCGCCCTGGTGGAGGAATACATCGCCGGTGACGAAGTGACCGTCGGCATCGTGGGGAATGACCCGCCCCAGGCGCTCGGCGTGATGCGCATCGTGCCCAAGGCGGACCCCCAGCGCTTCGTTTACAGTCTGGAAGTCAAGCGGTCCTGGCACGACCAGGTGGACTACGAAGCCCCGGCCCGGCTCCCCCCCGCCGTCTATCAAGCGGTGGAAACCGACGCCCTAACCGCCTTCACCGCCCTGGGCTGCCGCGACCTGGCCCGCGTGGACTTCCGCATCCGCGACGGCATCCCTTACTTCCTGGAAATCAACCCGCTGCCCGGCCTCAGCCCCACCTCCGGCGACCTCTGCTACCTGGCCTACCGCGTCGGCTACACCTACGAGCAACTCCTCCGGGCCATCCTCGAAGCCGCCACCCGCCGCTGGGGACTGCCACCCCCCTGACACCACGATCTCGCATCCTGCGGAGGCACGCATGTCCGCATCTGTCCTGGTGCTGTACAACGAACCGGTACTCCCCCCCCACCACCCGCAGTACGAAGCGGAACGGGACGTGCTCGACACCGTCGCCGAATGCACCGCCGTGCTCCGCGAGGCCGGTTACGCCGTCCGCACCCTGGGGCTGGCCCACGACCTGCAACCGTTGCTCGACGAAGTCCGCCGCCAGCGCCCCGACGCCGTCTTCAACCTCCACGAAGGCGTGCCGGAATCCTCCGTGACCGAAGTCCAAGCCGCCGCCCTGCTCGAATGGCTCGGCCTGCCCTACACCGGCTGCCCCGCCCGCTGCCTGGCCCTTGGCCGCGACAAAGCCGCCAGCAAATACCTCCTCCGCGGCGCCGGACTCCCCACGCCCCCCTTCGCCCTCCTCGACGCCGACGACGAACCCCACTGGACCGGCCGCTACCCCCTCATCGTCAAACCCACCTTCGAGGATGCCAGCGTCGGCATTGAACAGGACAACGTGGTGACCACCCCCGACCAGCTCCCCGCCGCCGTCGCCCGCCTCCGCCAGCACTTCCCCCCGCCCCTGCTCCTCGAAGAACTCCTCCCCGGACGCGAATTCCACGTCAACGTCCTCGAAATCGGCCCCCCCGCCCAGCGCCGCCTCCTCGTCCTGCCCCCCGGCGAAATCGTCTTCCAACCCGCCGACCCCCGCTGGCACCCCGTCTACACCTACACCGCCAAATGGGACACCGCCAGCGGCGAATACCAACGCTGCCTCGTCCAGGCCCCCGTCACCCTCGACCCCGAACTCCAGCACGCCATCGACCGCCTCGCCCGCCGCGCCTTCCGCCTCTTCCACTGCCGCGACTACGCCCGCCTCGACATCCGCCTCGACGCCCACGGCCAACCCCACATCCTCGAAGTCAACCCCAACCCCTACCTCATCAGCCTCATCCTCGTCAACGCCCTCCAGGCCGCCGGCTACTCCTTTGAATGGCTCATCCTCGAACTCCTCCGCTCTGCCCTGGAGCGCGCCACGCCCAAATTGACAGCCGCCTGACGCTTCTTCTCCCCCACGCCCCCCTGCAATCCGCCCCACATCCCGCTCGGAAAAAATCCCTCTAGACACAGCCCGAACGCCTCGCCATAATAGTTAGTAGTCCTAATTATCGCGTCGCCGCCACCCGCCCACCGACGGGTTTTTGTATAGGGTTTTCCTATAAAATCCCTTTATAGGTTTCCCCTATAGGAGGTGGCCGGTCCTTGGTTCCCCACAATTCATCCACACAGCACCAAGTAAAGGAGAAAAGCGATGAGCACGACCACTCCCGCGATCCCCGGCTACACCTACGGCCAGGCCGACACGGCCCGCTCCCCGCTGACCCTCGAAGAACTCCGGCAGCTCGAACAAGCCGTTCTCTGGACGCCGGAGGACGAACAGTCCCTGCGCCAGGCCGGTGATGTCCTTGCCGATCAGGTCGAAGCCATCCTCGACCTCTGGTACGGTTTCGTGGCCGCGCATCCCCATCTGGTGCGCTACTTCACCGACACCCAGGGCCAGCCCATCCCCGAATATCTCGCCGCCGTCCGCCGCCGCTTCGGCCAGTGGATCCTCGACACCTGCCGCCGCCCCCGCGACCAGGACTGGCTCAACTACCAGTACGAAATCGGCCTGCGCCACCACCGCAGCAAAAAGAACCAGACCGACCACGTCGCCAACTCCGCCACCCCCGTCGTCCCCCTCCGCTACCTCGTCGCCTTCATCGCTCCCATCACCATCACCCTCCGCGATTTCCTCGCCCGCAAAGGCCACAGCCCCGCCGAAGTCGATAAAATGTATCATGCCTGGTTCAAAGCCGTCACCCTGCAAGTGGCCCTCTGGTGCCAGCCTTATGTCAAAGACGGCGACTACTGAACCGCCCGCCAAACCCCGGACCGCTGCCCTGAGGCCTTCCCGCCATGCCCGATGATGTCAACGCCAAAATCACCGCCGCCTTGGAACGCCTCGCCGTCGCCCTCCACAAAAGCCTCTGGGACGCCGCCTACGCCCAGGACCTCAGCGCCACCCAAGCCCAAATGCTCCTCTATCTCATCAGCCTCGATGACAGCGAAGTGTCCATGTCGGAATTGGCCAGCCGCTTCGGCCTGACTCTCCCCACCGTCAGCGATGCCGTCCGCAGTTTGGTCGAAAAGGGCCTGGTGGAACAGCGCCGCGCCCCCCGCGATGGCCGCATCCGCGTCGTGGCCCTCACCCCCGCCGGACGCCGCCGTGCCCGCCACCTCCAACACTGGGCCGACGCCATCCGCCAGCAAGTCGCCGCCCTCGACCCCAACACCAAAGGCACCTTCCTCGCCTGCCTCCTCGACCTCATCGCCCGCCTGCAACGCGCCGGCCTCGTCAGCCTCACCCGCCAGTGCCAAACCTGCCTCTACTTCCAGCCCCACCGCTACAGCAACCCCGACGCCCCCCACCACTGCGGCCTCCTCAACCAACCCCTCCACCTCACCGAACTCCGCCTCCACTGCCCCGACCACACCCCCCTCCCCACCAACCCCTGAAGACCGCGGAGCAGCCCCCAGAACACCTCCGCCGCCACCACGGCTCCACCACCAACGGCTCCGGCACTTCACGCCCGCGCATGACCATACCCTGTCACTCTCGAAAATTGCCAATTTGACAATCCGAAAATTTTTGGACATAAAGTCATTTCGACGCTTCTTTCCCACGGCTCATAGCCCCCACACCTTGCACCGCCGCAGATAGGGAGAGTTCCGCAACGCCTCCGCCCCTGCATCGCCAATCTCGTTGTCATTCAGGTCCAGCGTGGTGAGGTTGTGGAGATGAGGGGACTGGGCCAACGCCTCCGCCCCTGCATCGCCAATCTCGTTGCCCCCCAGGTCCAGCGTGGTGAGGTTCTGGAGGTAGGGCGACTGGGCCAACGCCTCCGCCCCCGCAGCGCCAATCCTGTTGCTCCCCAGGTTCAGCTCGGTGAGGTTGTGGAGATGAGGGGACTTTGCCAACGCCGCCGCCCCCGCATCGCCAATGCTGTTCCAACTCAGGTCCAGCGTGGTGAGGTTGTGGAGGTGGGGCGACTGCGCCAACGCCTTCGCCCCCGCAGCGCCAATCCCGTTCACTCTGAGGTCCAGCGTGGTGAGGTTGTGGAGGTGGGGCGACTGCGCCAACGCCTCCGCCCCCGCAGCGCCAATCTCGTTGTATCCCAGGTTCAGCGTGGTGAGGTTCTGGAGAGTCGGGGACTGGGCCAACGCCGCCGCCCCCGCAGCGCCAATCCTGTTCCCACTGAGGACCAACGTGGTGAGGTTGTGGAGATGAGGGGACTGGGCCAACGCCTCCGCCCCCACAGCGCCAATCTCGTTCCAACCCAGGTCCAACGTGGTAAGGTTCTGGAGATAAGGCGACTGCGCTAGGGCCATCGCCCCCACAGCGCCAATCTCGTTCCAACCCAGGTCCAACGTGATAAGGTTCTGGAGATGAGGGGATTGCGCCAACCCCTTCGCCCCCGCATCGCCAATCCTGTTCAAAGCCAGGTCCAGCGTGGTGAGATTCTGGAGAGTCGGGGACTGCGCCAACGCCTGTACCCCCTTAGCGCCAATCCTGTTGTCGCTCAGGTCCAGCGTGGTGAGATTCTGGAGGTAGGGCGACTGGGCCAACGCCTTCGCCCCCGCAGCGCCAATCCCGTTCACTCTGAGGTCCAGCGTGGTGAGGTTGTGGAGGTAGGGCGACTGGACCAACGCCTTCGCCCCCGCAGCGCCAATCTCGTTCTCACTGAGGTTCAGCGTGGTGAGGTTGTGGAGATGAGGGGACTGGGCCAACGCCTCCGCCCCCACAGGCCCAAGCCTCATCCCCTCCGCCCTCAGTGCCACCACGCCCACAAGCCATTCCAGCCTTCCTTGCACAATACTGCCGGCATTCAACACTACCCGCCGCAAATCCACATGCTGCCGGGCTTCCCGCCCCTCTTCAGCACCTCCAATCACTCCCTCGACCAAACCGCCCCACACCAGCCACCTCAAACCCGGCAAGCCCTCGAGCCACTCATCCCGATGCCGCTGCCACAACTCCCGCTCCCGCTGCGGCCAGTATTCCTTGTCCTCCCAACCCCAGCGCTCCGGCATGTGCTGCACCTGCAAGCGGATGAACTCCGCCCGTGCCGGGGCGCCGTTTTCTTCGAGAAAATCGGCCAGAATCAAGCGCGGCAAGGGGTCTAACGGCCGCTGGGCAATCTGACGCAATAGTGTCAGTGCGGGGGACCCAAACCGCCGCCACCACGGCTCCACCACCAACGGCTCCGGCACTTCACGCTCGCGCATGACAAAACCCCCGAAAATCCCGCTTTCCTCCACGATTAGACTTTCTCCAAATCTACTCCATCCTATCCCGTTCCCAGACACCCCGCTACCCCCGTAGTACCTCGCCGTGGGACCGCGAAACCGCATCGATTCGCCGGAAATCCTCCCGCTTCCTCTTCCTCTTTCGCCATTTACCATTCGCCATTCGCTATTCGCCATTCGCTGCTTTCCGCCGCTCGCTGCTCGCTGCTCGCCGCTCACCGTTTTCCACCATTCGCCATTCGCCATTCGCTGCTCGCCATTTTCCCCGACATTTTCCGGGAAAAAACGCTTTTTTGGAAAAATTTGGCCAATTCGATTTGACAGGACCAATTTTAGGGTGCATATTTATACTAAAACATCTGAACACTCAAAGTAAAAATGTCAAATACCGTGACGGCAGGGGGTTCGCCCACCCGCTGCATCCCGCCGCGAGCTAGACAAGGAGCGAGCCATGAGGACGCCGCACTGCACCCGCACCCCCTGGAGCTTCACCCCACCGCCCGACCTCGTCCGGGACCGGGAAGCCCACCGCGCTCTGCACCAACGGCGGCTGCAACTCGCCCGCTCGGCGTTCCTCGGTCGTTCCCTCCGACCCCGCCGCCGCTACGCCTCCCCCGGCCTACTTCTCTGGTGTCGTCGTCTGCTCGGCTGGCAGGAAGCAAGCCTTCTCCATCGCTGGGTCCTCCCCCTTGGCGGTACCCTCCTGTGGTATCTGAAAAGCATGCTGACCCAGCCAGCTCTGCGACGGAAGACCGAAGAATCCCCAACTCCCTGGCCGAAGCGGTCCAATTCGGTGACAGACAAGAGTCACTCCTCGGCTTCCCCTGGCTCTGCCATACCGTCCCTGCCTCTCACCCTGGAGAGCGCCCCCGCTCCTCCCCCGCCCCGACCGGCGCCCGCACCATCTGTCGAAGCAAAACCTGATCTTTTCTACCAATATCAACGTCGAACAAATCGTTCTGCATACGGTGCGAAATCGGCAAGCCGATCGCGGAAGCGGAGCGTGCCCTTTATCGTCGAGGCGAAGCCCCTTCCGGTGGTAGGTCGGCGAACAGCATCCCGCGGCGAAGAGCCTTCCCCCACGGGCCG
>ENA-ORXB01002493-ORXB01002493.1-sediment-metagenome-genome-assembly--contig:-NODE-2493-length-15541-cov-3.138127_pt1 | contig 15541 bp, 12 predicted proteins | sample MGYA00237863_ERZ511475 | MGnify/ENA primary metagenome ERZ511475 (study PRJEB26305, sample SAMN06343858) | sediment metagenome | isolation source: hot spring sediment | place: Canada: British Columbia... | reverse complement strand
TAATGTGGGTCTCGATGTGGTCCATGACATCGAAATGGTCTATTACAACGAATCCCGAGATCCGCGGGATTATCCGCCGCCGGCCCTGAAGGCGAAGATCGATCGGGGAGAATTGGGCGTGAAGACCGGCAAGGGTTTTTATCATTACCCCAACCCGGAATACCGCTCCCCCGATTTCCTTAAGGGGAAAAACGATTAGACGGCCCCCGCCTCCTTGAGCTTTCCGGCAATCGAAGCCTTATCCCATCCTCCCATATGGCGATAGACTTCCTTGCCCGATTTGTCGAAGAAGATCAGCGTGGGGATCATCTGGATCTTATACTGACGGGCCAATTCTTTCTCTTTATAGACATCAATGATGAGGATATGGGCCCGGCCCGCATATTCCTTCTCCATCTCTTTGAGGATCGGCCGAAGCTGCCGACAGGGGGCGCAATTATTGGCGCCGAAGTCCACCAGAACGGGCTTCCCGCTCTTCATGGCTTCCTGAAATTCCTGGCCGCTGTTCGTTGGAGGCGAGGGGATGGCCATCTTGGTGAGCCGGCTCTCATCCACTTCGATCTTGGATTTCTTCCGCAGGGCCGTCAAATACTCTTCCATCTTCTCGCTGCCTTTGGCCTCGCGCAGGAGGTTTTCCACCAGGAGATTCATCTCCTCTCGCGCTTTCTTATCGGCCGCTCCTTTGTGCTGTTTGGTAATCTCTTGGATCTCTTCGGCGGTCACCTGAACCTTGTCGAGAACCTCCTTCTGAATGAGTTTCTGGATGGCTGCGCCCTCGGCTTCCGCGGTGAGCGTCGCGCGGTCCGTGATCAGGCCCTGCCGTTTGGCTTCTTGCAGGATCAATTCCCTTACGATTAGCTGCTCGAGGTACTGCTTCGGATCTTCCCGCAACATTTCCTGGGCGTGCAGGGCATGCCGCGGCGCTATGTGGATTTCCCGGAATCCTTCGCGCTGTGGAATTACGTGTCCTCGATCGGCTACGCGATTACGCTCGTCGGCATGGCGTTCTTCTTCGCGATGCTGATCGAGATGTTCCGGCGCAGCCGCGAGCTGTCGGCCGGCCGCCTCGACGGACCGGCCGGCGAAGTGATCTTCGACCTGAGCGTCGGCTACGACCTGGCCGGCACGCACGTCGCGGCAGTGGTCTGGTCGACAGCGCCCGCCACCAGCGCGACAGCCCTCGACGCTGCTGTCGCGGCACTGGCCGAAGCGGCAGGGGGCGGTCGACCCTTGGTCGTCGTTCCAAGCGAGGGGACCCGCTGGCTCTGGATCCACGCTCGCGAAGCCCCCACAGCGGCACGACTGCGCGCTCACCGTGAGGCGCTGCGCGACGTCTACCGGGTGCGGTCCTTCGGCGACGCCCGCCGGCTCCTCGATCGGTGGCTCGCCCGGGTGTGTCGCTCGAGGATCCCGTCGTTCGTGAAGCTCTCCCGCACGATCCGCGCCCACCGCGAGGGCATCCTCACGGCCGTCGAGCTCGGGCTTCGAACTCGAAGCTCGAGGGGCTCAACTCCAAGATCCGGTTGATCAACCACCGGGGCTACGGGCGCCACTCGGCGGCGGCGGTCATCGCGATGATCTACCTCTGCTGCGGCGGGATCACCGTCGAGCTACCCACGGAAAGGTGAGGAGAACCTCAGGGGCATTTTCACCACAGTCAACTCGTCATCTTGACTCCTGTTCCTCTCGAGATAACCTGTAGGTGCTTGAGAGCTCCGGGGGTGGGAGATGCGCCAGGCGCCAGCGGTTCTTCCGCGTTGCTCTCGTCATGATGTTCGGCGCGGCTTTCGGAGTTGTTCGGGTAACACCGGCCTATGCGATCTGCAGTTCCGACAACACCAATAGCCACACGGTCGGTGGGGTGCCGCACGGCTGGAGCCGAGTATTCTGCCAGCCCTCGAACGACAACACGTTCACTGTCTGGACGAACCATGGGCACGGCACCAAGTACGTTGCCCTTGTGCACGCTGCACTTGAGCACACCCACTGCGACAACCTGGCGACCGGTTCGACCAATGCCACCTGCTCGAGGAGCGGTCTGAACGTTCATCACGCGAGCTTCCATGGCACCGGAAGCTCATGCTACGACCGATACAACGACGGGCATGGATTCGACTGTCATGTCATGGAGGCACTCCCATGATCGTCACGAAGTGGGCTGCGACGAAGTGGCGGCTGATGGTTGCGGTTGGGGTCGTTTTGGGGGCGCTCGTAGTTGTCATCGCGAACGGTGTATCCGCGAACCCGACGAACCCTGCTTCATCGTCCGACCCGGGCAACGTCGTCGGGGTGAACGCCAAGCTCGGAAGCACCACGCGAACCGTGGCCGTGGGTGGTGTCACATGGACCGTTAGCGCCTACTCGAGTCCCGGTGGCCCGTGCGTCGGCGTCGTCGCCTATGTGGACGGGGTAGAACAGGGACGCATCGGAGGTGGATGCGGAACACCGGACGATCCCCGGTTGTGGTAGGGGATCGGCGGCATCGAGATCGCGGGTCAGTGGTTCAACGTCGCATACGGCCTGGTTGCCCAGGCTGTGGACGCCGTGCGGGTCACGCTGGGCGATGGAACAGTGATCACAGACGATGGCGTGGCAGCTGCAGACGGCGTGTGGATCGTTGTGGTGCCCGGTGATCCGCTGAGCCAAGGAAGCGATGTCGCGACGATCACGGCGCTGAGTGCCGGGTCTGAGATCGCCACGGACAGGCCTCCATCGATCGTTGCCTATCGCCAACAGATCAAGGCGGGTCTCAAGGGGGAAGTGGCTGCTGGCGGGTAGGTTGAGCCCTCCGTTCCCATCCGGTTCCGTCCATCGAGCACGCTGGTTCCGAGCTTGCCTGATCCTCGTGGGCACGTGTCGGGGTACGGTGGAACGTGTCGCGATGCGATGTCGCCGCCGGAAACTAGGGACCACCTGAGACCAGTTTCGCCAAGAACTAGCTGTCGTTCCCACCGACCTTGTTGACGAGGACCACCATCGGCGGGAGCCCTCCCAGCGCGGTGTGGGGCCGTCGCTGATCGTAGGTGTACAGCCAGCGGGGCAGCGCCCGGCGCCGTTCCTCGTTCGAGCGGCAGAGCCTCGCATAGGCCCGCTCGGAGATCATCGTGCCGATGAACCGTTCCGCCTTCCCGTTCTCCTGCGGTCGGTAGGGCCGCGTGGGCCGGTGGCGAGCCCCGATCGCCGCCAGGGCCTCGGCGAAGGCCGCCGATGCCGTGTAGCAGAAGGCCCGGTCGGTCATCCTCCAGCCCCCGCCGTCCGGGATCCTCCCGAGCTTCTTCACGTCCAGGTGCAGGAGCTCCCCGGGGAAACGGGCCTGGTAGCGCACCGGGGCCCCGCAGGTCCGGTCGGCCTCCCGCAGGCGGGAGAGGCCGTGGCGGCGCAGCACCCCGTAGATCGTGGAGCGGGGCATGCCCAGCTCGTAGGCGAGCCGGTGCGGTCCCTGGCGCAGCCGGGCGCGGGCCCGCAGGATCCGGTGCACCTGGCGCGGGGGGAGCGCGTGCGGGCAGCGCCGCGGCCGGCTCGGCCGGTCCTGCAGCCCCGCCTCCCCCTCCTCGCGGTAGCGGCGCAGCCACTCGTAGGCGGTGGCCCGGGAGACCCCGAGCGACTCCGCCGCCGCGGACACCGGCCAGCCGAGCACCGTCACCCGCTCGACGAGCAGACGCCTTCCGAACGGGGTGAGCTTCGCCCTAGGATGGGCCATGAGAGCCTCCTTCCGGTCGGACTGACCCTTCTTCAGCCCCGAACCGTGCCAGGAGGCTCTCGCGTGTCAACAACGTTCGTGGGAACTACACCTAGCGCCGAGGCCCGCGGGGCGTCGCTCAGGTCTCGACCCGCACGCGGCTGCCGCGCGGCGACTTCTCGACGACGAGCCGGACCGGGATCCGCGCCGCGAGCTCCGGCACGTGCGTGATGACCCCGACGAGGCGACCGTCCCCGCCGAGCTGCTCGACGGCCTCGACGACGACCTCGAGCGTGTCGGGATCGAGCGTGCCGAACCCCTCGTCGAGGAACAGGCTGTCCAGGCGCGCCCGCTCCGTGACCGAGAGCGAGGCGACCTGCTCCGACAGGGCGAGGGCGAGGGCGAGCGAGGCGAGGAAGGTCTCGCCGCCGGAGAGCGTGCGGGCGCTGCGGCGCTCCTCGCCGTTCCAGGTGTCGACGACGGAGAACTCGTCGTCCTCGTAGACGAGCCCGTACCGGCCCGAGGACAGCGCCGAGAGGCGCGCCGAGCCCGCCGTCGCGAGGACCTGGAGCGCCTCCTGCTGGAGGAACGCGATGATCCGGTCGGCCCGGAGCTCCTTCGTGAGCGCCTCGAACCGCGCCCGCCGCGCCCGGTGCTCCTCGACCTCCTCCATCAGACGGGCCAGGCGCTCGAGGCGCTCGCGCAGCCGCTCGAGCTCGGCTCGGGCCTCGGCGGTGCGGCGGGTCGCCGCCGTGCGGGCCCCCTCGGCGAGCTCCAGGACCTCGGCGACCGTCCGGACCTCCACCTCGACGAGCCCCTCGAGGGCCTCCGCGGCCTCTCGGACGAACGCCCCCTCGTCCGCCGCCCGCTCGGCCGCGGCCGCCCGCACGAGCGCCGCCGCCCGCTCGAGCACCTCGCTCCACCTCGCGGCGGCCTTCGCGAGCCGGGCCGCGGTCTCGCCCCCCGCGAGCGCGGGCGGCGTCGGGGGCACGCCCCGCACACGGGCCCGCGCGCGCTCGAGCAGCGGCTCCACCTGGAGCGAGCCCAGCATCCCTCGCGCCTCGGCCACGCCCCGGGCGAACTCGTCGCGCTCCTGCTCGGCCCGCCGTGCCGCCTCCCGTGCGGCCTCGAGCTCGTCGCGGGCCCGCGCCTCGGTCGCGGCGAGCTCCTCGAGCCGGGCGAGCCGCTCGTCCACGAGCGCGAGCGGGTCCTCGGGGACCGAGCCGAGCGCGGCGGCGAGCTCGGCCTCCAGGCGCTCGGCCTCCTCGGCCGCGCGCGCGAGCTCCCGCTCGCGCCGCTCGAGCTCCCGGCGGGCCGTCGCGACGACGGCGGCGGCGGCGTCCCGGCCGCGGACGGCGGCGGCCAGCGCGGCCTCAGCGCGCTCGACGCGCGTCCGGGCCCGGTCCCGGCCGGCCTCGGCGCGCGCGAGCTCCTTCGGCCTGCCCGCCCTCGGCGCCCGCTCGATCCTCGCCCCACAGACCGGGCACGGCTCACCGACCCGCACGCCCGCCCGCACGGCCGCGACCAGGTCGGCGTGACGCGCCGCCTCGAGCGCCGCCTCGGCCTCCTCGAGCGCCCCGCGCGCCGCCGCGAGCTCGGCCTCGGCCGGCCCGACCCCGGCCTCGGCATGAGCGAACACCGCCTCGTCCTGCGCGAGGGCCTCCCGGGCGGTGGCGAGCTCCGCGTCCCGCGCCACGACCCGCTCGCGGGCCTCGAGCAGGCGCGCGGCGGTGGCGCGCAGGGCGGCGAGCTCCACGGCCCGCCCCCACGCGGCCTCCGCCTCGGCGCGGGCCCCGGCGGCCCGCGCGAGCGCGCGCTCGGCCGCTCGCGCGGCCTTCGCGCGCTCGCGCACCCGACCCTCCACCGCCTCTGAGGCCACCGCGAGCGCCTCCAGGGTCTCGGCGGCCGTCGCCGCCGCCCCCGCCGAGCGCTCCAGGTCCTCCGCGAGCGCCGCGAGCTCCTCCCCCTCGCGCGCGGCCCGCTCCCAGGCGGCGGCGACCTCGCGTACCCGAAGCTCCGCCGCCGCGAGGGCCCGCTCGCGCTCCTCCGCCTGGAGGACCTCGGCCTCGGCGGCCGCGAGCGCCTCCTCGGTGACGCCGGCGTATTCCTGCTCGAGCAGCCGCTCGCGCGCGACCACCTCGACCTCGGCCGCGCGCCGCAGCTCCCCCGCTCTCCTCGCCAGGCGCTCGAACAGCTCGAGCCCGAGGAGCTCGGTGAGGATCGCGCGCCGCTCCTTCGCGTCGCCGACGAGGAACTCGGCGAAGCGGCCCTGGGGCAGCAGCACCGAGCGCGTGAAGGCCTCGTAGTCGAGCCCGATCGCCTCCCGGATCAGCGCGTCGGCCTCGCGCACCCGGTCGGCGCCCTCGCCGGCCTGGACCCAGCCGCCGTCCTCGAGCCGCTCGAGCAGGATCCGCGTCTGCCCGCGGCCGGCGGTCGTCGAGCGCGTCACCCGGTACCGCTCCCGCTCCACCGCGAACTCCAGGGTGACCGACATCCGCGGCTGCCCCTGGCTCACGAGCTGGCCGACCTGCCGTCCCACCCGCTCGACCGCGCCGAAGAGCGCGTAGGTCATCGCGTCGAGGATCGAGGACTTGCCCGATCCGGTCGGTCCGGTGATCGCGAACAGGTCCAGGCCGTCGAAGGCGACCTCCTGCTCGTCGCGGAAGGCCGTGAACCCCTTGAGGCGCAAGGCGATCGGCCGCACCCCTCACCCCTCCCCGAGCTCGAGGGCGAGCACCTCGTCGAAGGCGGCCATGAGCTCCTCGGACGGCTCGGCGCCGTGCTGGTGACGGTGGTAGGCGACGAACTGGTCCCGGGGATGCAGCGAGGAGACCGGCTCGCCCTCCGGTCCCTCCTCCCCGCGCTCGTAGACGAGGTGGACGTCGAGGGCGTTCGGCAGCTCCTCCCGGATGCGGTCGGCGATGCCGGGGACCGGCCCCTCGGTCTCGACGAACACCCGCAGGTGGGCGTCGGGGAGCTCGCGACCTCGCGCCAGGACCGCATCGAGCGTGCCGCGCACGTCGGCGAGGGGGCGACCGGCCGAGAGCGGGACCTCGCGGACCTTCGCCGGCTTGCCGGGCGTGGCCTCGACGATCGTGACCGACTTGCGCTGTCCGGCCTCGCCGAAGTCGAGCTGCAGCAGCGAGCCCGCGTACCGGGCCGGGGCCGGCGAGCCGCGGACCGCCTGCGGCAGGTGGACGTGGCCGAGGGCGAGGTAGGACACCGTGCCGGGCAGCCGCGAGGGCGGCACCGCGTAGGCCATGCCGATCGTGAGCTCGCGCTCGCCGCCGCCGGGCGTGACGAGGGCGCCGTCGGTGAACAGGTGCGCGAGGACGAGGTGGACGTGCCCCGGCGTGCAGGCGGCGGCCATCGCGCCGAGCAGGTCCCCCATGCCCTGCGCGTAGGCCCGGAACCAGGTCTCGCTCGCCTCGAACAGCGCGGCGGCGTCGCCGAAGCGGCGCTCCGGCACGAACGGCACGCACACGACCTCCGCGACCTCCTCCCCCGAGCGCGAGGGGATCTCGACGATCCCGCCCTCCCGAGGGCGGCGGACGCGGGGGACGACGCGGACCCCGATCGAGGCGAGCAGCCCCGCGAACGCCTCGAGCCTCGCCGCCGAGTCGTGGTTGCCGGGGATCACGACCGCCGGGATGCCGGCCTCGTGCAGCCGCAGGAACGTCTCGAACACCAGGGCGTCGGCCTCGGGCGAGGGCGCCGCGTGCTCGTACACGTCGCCGGCGAGGAGCACGGCGTCCACGCCCTCCTGCTCGGCGATACCGACGACCTCCGCGAGGGCCGCGCGGAACTCCTCGGCGCGCGAGCGCCCGCGGATCGCCCGCCCGACGTGCCAGTCCGCGGTGTGCAGGAACCGCATCAGTCGCCCCGGAAGCGATCGAAGACGTCCTCCGGGGCCGGCGCGGCCTCGTCCGCCCGCGTGGCCCAGGACGGGAACGGGAAGCGGATCTGGAGCGGGACCGGGATGTGCGGCTGCTGGAGGATCATCGAGCCCGGCTTCAGGATCGCCGCGCGCTGGCGCGTCACGGCCGGCAGGAACCCGTACTCGCTCCGCTGGGCCTCGGCCGTGTCCAGGCGCCCGACCACGCGGAACGCGCTGTTCGCGATCACCCGGCGCTCGACCTCGGAGGCGGTCTGCTCGGCCCCGACGAGGATCATGCCGAGCGAGCGGCCGCGCTCGGCGACGTCGAGCAGGACCTCCTTGATCGGACTCCAGCCCTCGCGCGGCGCGTAGCGGTTGAGCTCGTCGAGCACGAGGAACGCGAGCGGCTCCCGACGGCCCATGCGCTCCTTGTGCTCGAACAGCCGCTTGATGACCACGCCGGTGACGAAGCGCTTGGCCCGGTCGTGGAGGTTGTGGATGTCCACGACCGTGACCTGGTTGGCCTCCCAGTCCACGCGGTGGCGCTCGGGGTGCTCGGCCTCCCGGCCCCAGATGAGGTGCCCCATGCGGAAGCGCGCGGCGTCCAGGCGCCGCAGGAAGGCCGAGACCGTGGCGTCGGAGACCCGTCCCCGCCAGGGCGAGCCGTCGGTGTCGACCTCGCTCGCGATGAGCTCGCACAGCTCGTCGAAGCTCGCCACCGGACGATCGTCGTACCGGACGGTGGCGTCGTGATCGGGGTCGTCCTCGCACTCGCGGTCCAGGTAGGACTCGACCCGCGCGACGAGGTCGGCGATCTGCGAGCGCTCGTCCTCGGCCTCGGCGAAGCAGAACCGCAGCAGCTTGTCGCGGACGAACTCGCGCACCGTCCAGTAGTAGGCGGCCACGCCCTCCGAGCGGCCCTCGACCTGGGGGATCGCCTGCCCGCCGGCGTCGGGGCGGACCGGCGCCCACAGCCCGACGCTCGCGAAGGCCCCGCACGGCAGGCCGAGCCGGTCGTAGTCCTCCCGGTCCTCCGGGCGCAGGCGCGCGTTCGGGGTGTCGAGCCACATCAGGTCCTCGCCCTTCACGTTGAAGACGATCGCCTTCGTGTTGGCCCCGTACGGGCCGAGCGCGTCCGAGTGGAACAACGCGTAGAGGAGGAACAGCGCGTAGGTCGTCTTCGTCGCGACGCCGGAGACCCCGGAGATGTTCACGTGCGCGCCGCGCGAGCCGTCGAGGAAGTCCAGGTCGAGGAACACCGGCTCGCCGTCGCGCGTGAGGCCGGCGGGGAGCCGCCGCTGCATCTGGTCGAAGTACAGGGCCTCGTCCCGGTCGGCGCCGCGGGCGCGGAACGCCGGCAGCCCCGGCATCGGAGGCACGAAGATCTCCGGCTCGAAGCGCGTGGCGACCACCTGCGCGGCGACGGCGGTGTCCACCGGCAGCACCCCGCGGTCCACGAGGAACACGTCGGTGTCGAAGGCCGCCCCCTCGTGCCGAGCGCGGACCTCCTGCACGATCCCGGTGATCCGCACCGAGCCGCGGCCGGGGACGGGGGTCTCGACGAGGACCGTGTCGTCGAGCTGCAGGTACGACTCGGAGGCCACGCCCACCCAGAACGTGAGCGGCGTGGCGTCCTCGGTCCCCAGGACCATCCCGACCTGCTCCGATGCCATCCTCACCCTCCCTGCTCGATGAGCCACGCCGTGAGCGCCCGCCGGATCAGCCCCCGGTGGCCGAGCCGGTGCTGCAGCCAGGCCTCGAGCGCGCCGACCGGCGCGAGGTTCTGCGGCGCCCGCGGGTCCGAGGGCCGCCCCGCGAAGGCCGGCAGGAGCGCGCTCACGCGGTCGGCGAGCGCAACGGCCGCCTCGAGCCCGATCCCCGACCGCGTCTCGCACCGCACGACCCCGGCGTGGTCGTGCCAGGCGGGTCGCAGCGGCACCAGGCGCACGTACCACGCGTACCGCTCGAAGTCGCGGTCGGGCTCGGCGAGCGCGAACAGCGGCGTGCGCTCCCCCGGGCCGAGGGCCGCGACGAGCGCCTCGTGCCGCGGCTCCAGGTACTCGCGCGACCAGCGCTTCACGACGCCCACGACCGGGGCCGGCGTCGGTCGCTGCGAGGACCACCGCCCGTCGGCGAGCACGAGCTCCTCCCCCGAGCCGGCGAGCTCGAGCGCGAGGTCCAGCTCCGCCCGCTGCATCTCCTTCTGCAGCCGCAGCAGCGGGTCGTCGGGCTCGCCGCCGGGCTCACTCAGGGGCTCGAACTCGAGCGCCGTCCCCCCGAGCCGGAGCCGCACCGGCTCCGGGCGGCCGAGCCCGCCGCCGGTGATGAGCAGCCGGCGCACGAGGGCCCGCTCGAAGGTGGCCCGCCCGTCCGAGCGGACCGCGCCCGCCGCGACGCTCCCGAACAGCCCGTAGGCGCGGCGGCCGTCCTCGTCGGCGAGCAGCCGGAGCTCGATCCGGCGCACCCCGTCGACGAACCACACCGGGCCGCCCTCGGCGGGGCTCGGACGGACCGGCCGGTCCCAGTCCGAGCGCTCCACGGCCGGGTCCACCCGCGCCGGGGGCTCGTCCAGGCGGGCCTCGAACCCCATGCCGTGGTCGGGGGTCCAGGGGTCGGCCCGCAGCGCCAGCATGCCCCGAAGGGTACCGCGCCCCTCCGACGCCCCGCCGCTCGGTCACGACGGACTAGTCATCCGGAACTATCCGCCATCGGGGGGACTTCAGCCGGGGCTCTCCACCTGCCGATACGGGCAGTAGCCACTTCGAACGTGGGGGGCGTCATGTTCGGAAGATCCCATCGCCGGGAGCGACGGGCGCTGTGGGGTTCCCTCACCCTCATCATCGTCATCGCCATCGGGGGAGCCCTCGCCGCGGCCGCCTCCTCCCGGGCACGCCTGACGGAGCGGGCCGCCACCGACGCGCGCCTCATCGCGCAGACGCAGCTCGCGCCGCTGCTCACCGCCCGCGACCTCGAGGCGCCGATCACCGGCGACCGGGCTCGCGAGCTCGGTCAGGCGATCCGCTCGGAGATCGTCTCGACCGGCCCGATCGAGAAGATCCGCCTCTACTCGAAGCTCGGCCGGATCCTCTACGACGCCGACCCGGGCATCGTGACGGTGCGCCCGTCGTTCGTGCGCGATCTCATCTACCGGGTCGCGACCGGGGAGGCCGAGAGCATCGTCCGCGAGGGCCACCTGCTCACCTACGTGCCCCTGTGGACGAGCCCGGGGGGCACGGTCGTCGTCGCCGAGATGAGCCAGCCCTACGGCCCCATCGCGGCCGAGGCGACGGCGACCTGGTACCGGATCGCGCTCGGCCTCGGCCTCGCGCTCGCCGTGACGTTCACCCTGTGGGTCCGCGCGATCCGGGCCCGCGAGCGCACGCTCAGCCTCGTGGAGGTCCGGGCCCACCCGGAGTTCGTCGCGGCCGAGGACGCGCGGGCCCGTGCGGAGCAGCGCGCGGCGGCCGCGGAGGCCGCGCTCACCGACGTGCGCCGGCAGCTGCGCGCGGCGCTCGATGAGATCTCGACGATGGAAAGGACGATGGAGATGCTCGAGCAACAGGACCGGTCCGAGGAGGTGCGTACGCTGCGCGAGCAGCTCCGCGACACGGCGGAGCGGCTGCAGGCGGTCGAGCGCGACAACGCCGCGCTCCGCGAGCGACTGGCGCTCCGCCAGCGGGAGCTCGACGAGCACAAGGCCCGCCTGCTGCAGCTCGAGGCCCGCACGCCGAGCGCCGAGGTCGAGGAGCTCCGGCGGCGCCTCGAGGCCGCGGAGCGGCGCGCCACCGAGCTGGAGAGCGAGGTCGAGCGGCTCGAGGCCGAGCTCGACGCGACGGCGGGGTCGCTGCACCTCGCCAAGCTCTCGGAGGCGCTGCGCGAGATCGACAACGACGACGCGCTCGTCGAGGTCGACGAGGACCGCGAGGAGCACCCGACCGTCATCTTCGCGGTCGACCGGCCGACGACGCGGACCCGGAGGTGAGTCGGATGGCGGACAGGAACGGGGGAGCCGACCAGGCCGGCGGCCTCGCGCGGACGATCTCGGTCGTCGGCCTCGCGATCAGCCAGGCGGCGGACGAGCTCCAGCAGGCGGCCGAGCGCCTGGTCGCGGCCGAGGAGCAGGCCCGCGACGCCGAGCTGCGCACGCAGGCCGCGGAGGAGCAGCTCGCGCAGAGCGCCGGGAAGATCTCGGAGCTGCTCCAGATGGTCGAGACGGCGAGGGAACAGGCCGCGGAGTCCGACGAGCGCGCCCGCCGGGCCGAGGCCCAGCTCCAGGCCGTCGTCGAGCAGGCCCGCGAGCTCGAGCGGCAGGCGCGGGCGATGGAGCAGCGGGTGCGCGAGCTCGAGGTCGACGCCGCCCGGGTGGCCGAGCTCGAGGGGCACCTCGGCGAGCTGCGGGCCAGGCTCGAGGAGGCCGAGGCCCGCCCGACCGTGATCGTCGACGAGGAGCACGGCGCGCTGAAGGAGTCGATCGCGGCGGAGGTGCGTCGCCCGCTCACCTCGATCCTCGGCATCACGCTCGCGCTCAAGCACACCGACTCCAAGTCCCCCGACGGGCGGGAGATGATCCGCCAGCTCGCGACGCACGCCCGCAAGCTCGACCGTCTCGTCGGCGAGATGCTCGAGATCGACCGGATCGCGGCCGGGACCTACGTGCCGAACCTGCGCCGGACCGACCTCGAGGCGCTCGTGCGGCGCGTGGTCGAGGAGTGCTCCGACCTCGCCAACCGCGACGTCGAGCTCCGCACCGACCACGTGGCGATCCACGTCGACCCGGCGCTCACCGAGCAGATGGTCGAGTCGCTGCTCGCGAACGCCGGCCGGCGGACGGTGCCGGGCAGCACGGTGTGGATCTCGGTCACGCCGGAGGAGGGCGGGGCCGTCATCGCCGTCGAGGACACCGGCCCCGAGGTCCCCGAGGGGGTGCGGCGGGCGCTGCTCGCCGGCGACGGGGACCCGGGCGTGCGCGAACGCGCGAAGGGCGCGGCCGGCCTGTCCCTGCTCTCGCGCCTGGCCGAGCTCCACGGCGGACGCTGCTGGGTCGAGGACCGGCCGGGCGGCGGCGCCTCCTTCCGCGTGTTCCTCCCCGACGCCGCGTCGCTGCGGGACCGCGGATCGGAGCAGGAGCCGAGGCCGAAGGCCGCGCGCCCGCCGCGCGAGCTCGGCGAGGCCGGTCCCGAAGCCGTACCACCCCGGGAGGTTGACCCGGCTCTGGGTCCAGGCGAAGACCCAGGGGATCGCCCGGAGGTCCTCGAACCGGGAGCCGGGGTTGCGGGCAGCGGGACGGCTCCCGATGTTCATCTCGTCCAGGTGGTGGATGGGGGTCGCCGCAAAGAAGTAGCGGAGGCCAGCCTCCCCTTCCCCAAACAGGAGATCCCGGTAGGCTCGGTAGGCGACGTCCGAGAGTGCGGACATCGCGGACTCCCACTTCTCCAGAGGATCCGGGCCTGCGGGGGGAGATCCGAGATCCTCCTCAAGGCGCTTGACCGCCATGGCCCAGACAACCTGCTCGAGGCTCCGGAAGGCGATGTCGGGGATGAGGTAGCGGTCAGAGAGCACCTCCCCCTGCTCTGTGAGTTTGATCCCCCACCGCGTCGAGCCGGCGGGCAGCCCCAGGATGGCCCGGCTCGTGGGTCCACCCCCTCGGCCAAGGGCGCCGCCCCGCCCGTGGAAGAACCGGATGCCCACGCCGTTGCGGCCGGCGAGCCCCATGAGCTGCCTCTGGGCCAGATAGAGGTGCCAGTTGGCCGTCAGGTAGCCGCCGTCCTTCCCGCTGTCGGAGTAGCCGAGCATCACCTCGCAGATGTCCCCCTGCCTTGCAACCATCCTGCGGTAGGGGGGATAGGCGAGGAGCGACCCGACGATGTCCACCGCCTTGCGGAGGTCCTCGATGGTCTCGAGGATGGGGACGACGTTGAGGGCCGGAGGGTCCTCTGGACGGGACACGCCGCAGGCCTTCTCCAGGACGATCACCTCGAGCACGTCCGCGGGCTCGTGCGCCATGCTGACGATGTAGGTGTCCAACGCCTCTGGACCCATCTCCTCCCGGGCCTTCGCGATCATCTGGAACACGGCAAGGAGGTCTCTCGTCTCCTCGTCGGCCGCGTCCCGCGTGGCGGTGAGGTCGTGCACACAGGAGGAGAGCCTCGCAACGGCTTCCCGATCTTCCAGGATCCTGCTCAGCAGCTCGGCGCGTGATGCCCCGTCCAGGCTCAGGTACCCCTCCGCAAGCCCGGACCTGCGCAGGAGGCCGGCAAGGACCCGTCCGTGTACGTCGCTGTGCTGCCGGATCTCTAAAGGTGCCAGGTGGAACCCGAAGAGCTGCACTTGCCGGATCACGCGCGCAAGAGCTCCCAAAGCCACCTCGCTCCCGCCGTTCGCCAGGAGGCTCTCCTGGATCAAGCGCAGGTCCCGCAGGAGTTCCCCCGCGCTCCGGTAACGTCCCTTCGTGTCTGCAGGCGCCGTGCTCTGCGGGGTGTCCAGGGAGAGGTTGTGCTGGCGGAGGAGCTCAAGGCGCCAGATGATCACCGCCAGCTTGCGGCGGTAGGGCTCCGTTGCGTCCCAGCGGACGAAATCCGGAGTCCTTCCCTCGAGATCCGCCTCGTCTTCCTCCAGGGAGGCCAGGAGATCCCTGCTGACGCCCACGAGGAGGGTGGATTGCCCATACCTCGCCATCAGGCGGCGCAAGGACTGGATGTACCGGCGGACCGCAAGATCCCGGGCGAGCCGCAGGGCGTCCCACGTCACTTGGGCGGTGACGGCAGGGTTTCCATCGCGATCCCCGCCCACCCAGGTGCGGAAGCGGAGGAAGGGCCGCAGGACCTGCCCTTTCTGGCGAAGCATGGCCTCGACCTCCGGGTAGGTCCTGGCCAGCTCCCGCTCCAAGGCAGTGTAGATGGCGGGAAGGGTCTCCCAGAGGGTCTCGTGAAAGTAGAAATGGTTCAGGCGTACCTCGTCAAGCGGAAGGGGGCGCACCGCCCGGATCTCGCTCGTCTGCCAGAGAATCACGAGGAGCTCCTTCATCTCCCGCTGGATCTCCTCGAGCTCCGGCGGTGAGACCAACGGGTTCTCCCTCCGCTCCAGGAGGTCGTACAGGGAACGGAGGATGGCCAGGACCGTCCGGCGAGTGGCCTCTGTAGGGTGGGCGGTCATCACAAGATCGATGGAGAGCCCGTTGAGGAGGTCCAGGGCCTGCTCCCCCGAAAGGCCAAGCGCGCGGAACCTCGCTGTAAGATCTTGCAGGGACTTGGGCTGGGGCACCCGGTGCTCCCGGGCATAGGCGCGCTTCCGCCGGACCCTGTGGTGCTGCTCCGCCAGGTTCACGAGCTGGAAGTATAAATTGAACGCCCGGATCACCTGGATCGCCGTGGCTGTGTCGAGGCCTTCGATGAACGCAACCAGCTCCTGCTCAACCACCGGGTCGTACCTGGACCTGAGCCGCTTGGCCAGGAGCCGCACCCTCTCGACCGCCCGGAAGAGCTCCTCCCCGCCCTGCTCCCGGAGGACCTTCCCGAGCAAGCTCCCGAGGAAACGGACCTCCTCCCGCAGAGGCCTCTGACGGTCGCGCAACCACTGTTCCTCTAAATCGATCCCTGGGCTCGCTTCCATTTCCCCGGCGGTGTTGTCTCGCTCCACAGCGCTCCTCCCTCGTAGGGACGGGTAGTTTTTTCTTAATATAATAGCACAACGGTGTACTCGCTAGAAAGGCTAATGGTCTTATGCACGCTTGGTTGCGGGCTATGGGAAGCGGAACCGAACGCGACCGCTTAACCGCGCTTCCCCGGTACCCATGCGGGCAGTACGCAGAGGGGGCTACCAGTCAGACTAGCTACATGCCACGGGCAAGCCAATTGGCCACTCCCTCCTCTGTCCGGTTTTCCCTTGGGTTCCATCATACAGCCACACCTCTCAACGAAAACTCCCTACGAGCCACCTAAACTGGACCTTCTGTGGTAAAGCCTGTTCCAGCCAGTGCTGTCTTCAGC
>ENA-ORXB01002492-ORXB01002492.1-sediment-metagenome-genome-assembly--contig:-NODE-2492-length-15544-cov-3.945626_pt1 | contig 15544 bp, 14 predicted proteins | sample MGYA00237863_ERZ511475 | MGnify/ENA primary metagenome ERZ511475 (study PRJEB26305, sample SAMN06343858) | sediment metagenome | isolation source: hot spring sediment | place: Canada: British Columbia... | reverse complement strand
CCCGACTCCGAAGCCTGGCGGCAGGCACACGAGTAGCGCTGAGCCGGGGTGTGGGAACGAGCGAGCGATCCGCCTGCGGACCGGAGCAGAGCATGTCCAAAGCTGTGTGTATCCGTCGCGCCGATGCGCAGCCCTTTGCCTTCGGCGACCTCCAAATCTGGCGGTATGAGCCCGGGCGCGAGCCCACAAGCTCTGTCGCCCTCGTACAACTCAAGCCGGGTGTGTCCCACGGTCGTGCCCGTTCGACGCGGTCGGACCAGTACTGCTACGTCCTGAGCGGCCTCGTCGAGTTCGAGGTTGGGCAGATCTCTTACTGGCTGACGCAGGGCGACCTCATGATCGTGCCCAGAGGCGAGTGGTACGACTATCGGAACACCGGGCCTGAGCCGGCGTCGCTTCTGGTCATCCATACCCCATCGTTTCGGCTCGACGCGGAGCAGTTCGCCGCCGAAGAGTGACAGGCATCCGGGCGGCCCGGGAGAGCTGCCCGATGCACCCTACGCACGTGCCGTGCCGGGACTCCAGCGGCCTCCGATCTGTCGGAGCCCTGGAGTCCCGGCACATCTGCGGGGTATCAATCCATCAGCACGGAGAACGCGATCCCCGTTTCCTTGGCGGGCAGTCGCCGCCTCCCTCACCGGCCCCTCCCGAAACAGCCTACTGCACTATCACCAGCGGGCGCAGCTTCTCGAGGAGGGAAGGGCCGATTCCACGCACACGCTCGAGGTCATCTACCGAAGCGTAGGGTCCGTTGGCCTCCCTGTCCTCGACGATGCGCTGGGCGAGGACCGGCCCGATTCCGGGCAGGGCGTCCAGATCGGCGGCCGAGGCGGTGTTGATGTTCAGGGGCACCCCCGGCTGCAGGGAAGCGGCTCCGCGGCTCGATGGCGGTGGCGCGGTCGGCTGTGGGAGAGGCGTCTCCCCGATGGCAGGAATGTGGACCCGCTGACCGTCCTCGAGGCTCTGCGCCAGGTTGAGGGCGGAAAGGTCCGCGTCGCCGCGGGCACCTTCGGCGGCTGCCAGCGCGTCCTTGAGGCGGCTCCCCTCCGGGAGGGTGTACACGTCGGGACGCTGGACGGCGCCGCTGACGTAGATGACGATGCGCCCGGGGGTGTGTGTCGGCTGCGGGGTGGCTTCGGAGATCAGGATGGGCGGGGGCGGAGGGCGGTGGAGGTGCCAGAAGGCGCCAAAGGCGGCAAGCTCGATCAGCGCCAGGGCAAGGTAGCCGCGGTATCTACGCAGCCAGGCTTCCATGAGCGGCCCTCCGTATACAATGCCGCGGCGGATTGTAGCACATCCCCCAGAGAGCATGCAAGTTGTCCAAAGCGCGCATTCACCCCGGCACTTTGCACGGTTTGGCTGAGGTCGGTATACTGAAAGGGTTTCCCTGCCATTTCCGTTGACCGCGCAGTTCCCGATGTTTCAGGAGCACAACGTGCAAAAGCGCGAGTTCTCGGTAGCCGGCGAGTATCCCTACAATCGCGCCGGCCCCATCCGCTGGATGATTTCCCATGTGCTGCGCTACCCGTGGCTGCCGGCGGGCGCGATTGGCCTGAGCCTTCTCTCCGTGGTGCTTGAGAGCGCCAACACGGTGCTGGTCGGGCGCGCCTTCGATCTGGTGCTCAGCCCCGGCGTGACGCAGGCGCTCCTGCTGCGCGCGGCGCTGGTGATCCTGGCCGTCGGGCTCGGGCAGGGCTTGAGCCATCTGGCGAGGAACCTGGTCATCGAGCTCCTCGCACAGCGCATTGAGCGCGACGCGCGGGACGAGCTGTACCTGAGCCTGTTGGGCAAGAGCCTCTCTTTCCACGGGCGCCAGCGCATCGGCGACGTGATGGCCCGCGCCACCAACGATGTGCGCCAGCTCAACTTTATGATCAACCCGGGGCTCACGCTGATCTTTTCTTCCCTCGTGGGCCTGATCGTCCCCATGGCGGCGATACCGGCAAGCGTCCCCGGTTCGTTGCTCCTTGCGCCCAGCATCTTTGTGGTGCTCTTCATCATCACGCTTCGGCGCTACGTCCGGGAGCTCGAGCCGGTGGTCGAGATTGTGAGGCGCCGCTTCGGTCTGCTGAACGCGCGCCTCGCCGAGACGATCAGCGGCATAGAGGTGGTAAAGGGGTCGGCTCAGGAGGAGCAGGAGCAGCGCATATTCTCCACGAACGCGCGGCTCTGCCGGGATGCCTTTATCGAGCAGGGCCGCGTGCAGGCCCGGTACCTGCCCCTGCTCGTCTTCAGCGTGGCGCTCGGGGGCGGGTTCCTGCACGCTATGCTGCTCCTGCGCGCCGGCAGCCTGACCGTCGGGCAGGTCGTCACCTACATGGGGCTGCTGCGCATGCTCAGCTTCCCTTCCTTCATCTCGATATGGACCTTCTCGACCGTCCAACTCGGGATTGCCAGCGCCCAGCGTATCCTCGAGCTGATCAACGCCGAGACCGAGCTGGACGAGAACCCGCAGGGTGTGAGCCGCCCCCTACGCGGCGAGATCGTGTTCGAGAACGTGAGCTTCTCCTACAACGGCACGCCCGTGCTGCGCGATATCTCTTTCCGGGCCGCGCCCGGAGAGACGATCGCCATCGTCGGTCAGACCGGCTCGGGCAAGACCACGCTGACCCGCCTGGTCAACCGCACCTACGATGTGACCGCCGGGCGCGTGCTGATCGACGGGATCGACGTCCGGGAGTGGAACCTGCACTCGCTGCGCTCGCAGATATCGGCCATCGAGCAGGACGTCTTTCTCTTCTCGCGCACGCTGGCGGAGAACATTGCCTTTGGCGTGCACCGGCCGGTGACGAAGGAAGAGATCGAGCGCGCAGCGCGCGAGGCGCAGGCGCACGACTTTATCATGAGCTTTGCGGATGGCTACGCCTCCATGGTTGGCGAGCGTGGGGTCACGCTCTCAGGCGGGCAGCGTCAGCGCATTGCCATTGCGCGGGCCTTTCTGACGGACCCGCGCATCCTCATCCTCGATGACTCGACCAGTGCCATCGACAGCGCCACCGAGGACGAGATCCAGAAGGCCATGCGCCGCATCATGAAAGGCCGCACGACCCTGCTCATCACCCATCGCCTGTCGCAGATCCGCTGGGCGGACAGAATCCTCGTGCTGCGGCGCGGGGAACTGGTGGACCAGGGCCGACACGAGGAGCTGATGGAGCGGTGCGAGGCCTATCGGCGCATCTTTGCACGCTACGGCAGGTGAGCTATGGGCTGGGTGATGGATGGCCTGGAGAGCGACTCCTACGACCGGACCTACGGCGACGTCAGGCTTGTCCGCCGCATCTTTGCGTACTTTAAGCCGCAATGGCGACCGATGCTCGTGGTGGCCGCCATGGTCATCCTCGACTCGGTGGTCAGCGCCGGTACGCCGATCCTGATCTCGCGGGGGATCGACGTGGTGGCCTCGACGGCGTCGAGTGCGGCCCTGTGGGTGATCGCTCTGGGGGTGCTGCTCTTCTACTCCCTGGGCTGGGTCAGCAACTACTACCGGCAGACGCGCTCGGCCGAGGCCGTGAGCAATGTGGTGCTCAAGCTGAGCGAGGATGCCTTCCGCGCGGTCACCGAGCGTGACCTCTCGTTCTATGACGAGCAGCCATCCGGCAAGATCGTAAGCCGCGTGACGTCGGATACCACCGCCTTCGGGGACGTGGTCATGCTGGTCACCAACCTGATCAGCACGCTGCTCTACGTCCTCATCCTCTTTGCCGCGCTCTTTGTGATCAACGTGCGCCTGGCGATGATCGTGCTGGCGACCGTGCCGGTGATCATGGGGCTGGCGCTATCCTTCCGCGGTGTGGCGCGCCGCGTCACGCGGAACGCCCGCCGGGTGCTGGCCGAGGTGAACGCGCTCATTCAGGAGTCTATCAGCGGCATCATCGTGGCCAAGAACTTTAGGCAGGAGGCGGCGGTCTACGAGGGCTTTCTCAAGGTCAACAGGCGCGCCTATCAAGTCAACCTGATCCGCGGCTGGGTGATGAACACCATCATCCCGCTCCTTGAGACGGGTATCGGCGTCAGTGTCGCGCTGGTTATCTACTATGGGGGCGCGGCGCAGCTCCGCGGCCTGGTGACTCCCGGCGAGTGGTTCCTTTTTGTACAGACGGTGGGCATGATCTGGTTCCCGATGACGAGCGTGGCCTCCTTCTGGAGCCAGTTCCAGGATGGGCTCTCGGCTGCTGAGCGGGTGTTTTCCCTCATGGATGCAGGGCCGCGCGTCATCCAGATAGCGTCCGAGCCGGTCAAAACGCTCGCCGGCCGAATCGACTTTGTGGACGTGCATTTCAGCTACACCGGCCGCGAGGTTGTGTTCGACGGCTTCTCGCTCTCAGTCGCGGCCGGCGAAAAGGTCGCCATCGTGGGGCATACGGGGGCCGGCAAGTCCAGCCTGGCGCGGCTGGTGGAGCGCTTTTACGAGTTCCAGGGCGGGCAGATACTGATCGACGGACGCGACATCCGCACCTTCGACCTGGCCCAGTACCGGCGCCATGTGGGGATCGTCCCTCAGGAGCCGTTCCTGTTCTCCGGGACGCTGGGGGAGAACATCCGCTACAGCCGCCCGAGTGCCACCGACGAGGAGGTCGCCGCCGCGGCGCGCCGCATCGCCAAGGGCGAGTGGCTGGACGACCTCCCCGACGGGCTGAACACCGACGTCGGCGAGCGCGGCGCGCGGCTCTCCATGGGGCAGAGGCAGCTGGTGGCGCTGGCGCGGGTGGTGCTGGCGGATCCCCGCATCCTCATCCTCGACGAGGCGACGGCCAGCGTGGACCCCTTTACCGAGGCGCAGATCCAGGAGGGCCTCGATGAGGTCATGAAGGGCCGCACCTGCATCATCATCGCCCACCGCCTGTCGACCGTGCGCAATGCGGACCGCATCATCGTGCTCCGCAACGGCCGGATCATCGAAGAAGGGAACCACGATTCGCTCCTCGCGGCCGGGGGCCACTACGCCGAGCTGTACAACACCTACTTCCGGCACCAGTCGCTGGAGTACATCGAGCAGGCGCGGCGGCTGGGGGAAGAGGAATAACGGGGATCCCGGGAACCGTGTGAGGCCGGAACACCGCCCTACCGCTGCCCCGGAGAGCCGACCCGCTCACAGTACAGCCGGTAAGCGTCGCCGACGGTGCGCATCTGCCAGGCGAGGTCGGGTGAGAGCTCAAAGCCCTCGTCCTCGAGCTGCAGCACAACGTCGAGCATGCGCAGGGAGTCGATCCCCAGATCGGCGACAAAGCTGGCCTCGGGAGTGAGCTGCTCCGGCTGCAGATCGAGCAGTGTCGCGAGGCGCAGGCGGAACTCTTCAAAGGTCATCGGCCCGGCCATGCCTCTCCTCCGTCACGACCATCTCCCTCAGCCTGTACTTCTGCACCTTGCCCGTCGCCGTCACCGGCAGGCTGTCGACAATGCGAACGACTTCGGGCACTTTGAAGGGCGCAACCCCGCCCCGACAGTACTCCAACACCTCCCGCACCGTGACCCGCGCTCCGGCTGCAGGCACGACGAACGCCCAGAGGCGTTCGCCACAGACCGCGCTCGGGATGCCGACGACCGCCGCCTGTGCGATTGATGGGTGCTCGCACAGATAGTGCTCGACCTCGGCCGGATAGACGTTCTGGCCGCCGCGAATGACCACATCCTTCTTCCGGTCCACGAGGCGCAGGTAGCCGTCCTCGCCCACGTAGCCGACGTCGCCGGTGTGCAGCCAGCCCTCGCCGTCCAGGGCCTGAGCCGTGAGGGCAGGGTCCCGGTGATAGCCCAGCATCATCTGCGAGCTCTGTACCAGCACCTCGCCGATGGCGCCTCGGGGAAGCGGCTCGCCCGCCTCGCCGACAACCTGCACCTTCACCCCGGGCGCCGGCCGGCCAACCGTCGTGGCGGCGACCTCCCACGGGTCCCCTTCTCCGGTCCAGGAGATGATGCCGCCCTCGGTCATCCCGTAAAAGCTCTCGATGTGGCAGCCAAAGCGCTCGTGGAGCGCCCTGACGAGGTCCGGAGGGCAGGGCTCGGCTCCCAGAGTCAGCCGGCGCACCGAAGAGAGGTCGTAGCGCTCCTGCCCCGGGGTGTTGAGGAGCAGGCGGTACATCGTGGGCGATGCGCCAATCTGGCTGACCCGCTCCTCCTCGATGAGCTCCAGCATGCGCTGGGGGCTGAACCGCTCCGTGAGGACGACCCTGCCGCCCGAGAGGAAGGCGCTCATAACCCCCAGCCAGCCGGCATAGTGGTAGGGCGGGAAAGGGAGCAGCAGGCATCGCAGCACGCTCAGGTCCAGGCGGCTGCTCGCGCTCTGGTGCGCCAGGCCCCAGTAGCCCTCCCGGGCGTGCACTACCCCCTTGGGCAGCCCGGTCGTGCCCGAAGTGTAGGAGATGCGCCCCGGCTCTCCCGGCCGAAGGCGCACGCGCGGGCGCCCGGAGGCGTCCGCGAGAAGCCTCGGGAGCGACAGGGCCCCGGGCGCGCCGGGGTCGCCCGGCTCGCGCACGATGATGTGCTGCAGGGCGGGTGTGTCGGCCCGGATACGGGCCAGCAGGCCGAGATAGTCGTGCCCGGCCCATGAGCGCGTGGTGATGATGGCGCGGGCGGAACAGTCGGCGAGAATGTGGCGCAGCTCGTGCTCGCGTAGAAGGGGGTTCAGGGGGACCTCGACGGTGCCCAGCACCCAGGGCAGGAACAGGGCCAGCACCGCCTCGGGGCAGGCCGGCAGCAGGGTGGCGACGCAATCCCCTTTGCCGATCCCCAGCGCTGCCAGCCCGGCGGCCAGCGCCTCGACCTGCGCAAAGACCTCGCGGCGCGTCAGCCGCCTTCCGTCACAGACGAGGAACTCGCGGTCGGGCGCGGCGCGCCGCGCCAGAGAGATCAGTTGCTGCGGCCCCAGGCGGCCCAGCAAGGCTCGGACGATCATGGATCCTCTGGCAGCTCTCGAGGATGGGGCCAGTATATGGGTAGATTCACCCGGTGTCAATGCAGGTAGCCCTTGCCGCGGAAGGCAGCACGGGCACCGTAGCCGGGCAGGCGAGCTCGGGCGGCGGGGCTCAGCTCTCCGGCACCGGCTGCGGGCGGGCAGCCCGCAGCCAGGGCGTCAGCAGCAGGCCGAGGAGGGCGATGAGCGCCCCCGCGAGAAAAGTCGCCTGATAGCCGTACAGCTCCCACAGCCGCCCGCCAAGCACCGGCACAAAGACGGCCGAGAGGTGGTTGATGGTCTGCCCCACCGAGATGTTGGCGGTGATCTCCTCGGAGCTCAGGGCGATCTTCTGAAAGTAGGTGTTGAGCGCCAGGTAGGTGCCAAAGAGGACGTTGTCGACCACGAAAAACACCAGTAGCAAAGGCAGCCAGGAGATGTAGGCATAGCCCACAAAGATGGCCACAAGGAGCGCAAAGTTGGCGCTCAGCACCGCCCGCTCGCCGAGGCGGGCGGTGAGACGTCCGATCTCACCGTAGCAGAGGGTGGTGGCAAGGCTGTTCACCAGGAAGAGGATGGCCATCTGCTGCACGGGCATGTGGTGGATCTTGACCATCAGGAAGGTGGCAAAGGTCGTAAAGATGTGGCGCCGGCTGCCGAACAGAAAGGTGAGGAGGTAGTACAGCCAGTAGCGGCGGCGGAAGATGATCCGCCGCTCAAGCTTTTCCGTGGCTCCCTGCCGGCCGAGGAAGAGGACGATCATCCCGCCGGCAAGGGTCAGGCCGCCCAGCAGGTAGATGAGCGTCCGATACCCGAGGGGGCTGGCGAGGGCGACGATGGCCAGCGTGCCGGCAACGGCGGTCCCGGCGCCTATGGCGCCCAGCATGCCGAGGACGCGAGGAGCGCTCTCCTTGCTGGCATAGGTGAGCACCAGGGAGGCGTTGGTCGAGTCGAAAAAGTGGAAGCCGATGCTCATCACCATCGTGCCCAAAAGCAGCTCGCCAAACCCGCGCGAGCCGGCGGTCAGGAGCAGCCCGGCGCCCATCAGGACGACGCACAACCCCGTCAGCCGCATCTCCGGCATGACCATGACGATCCATGCCAGCACAAAGCCCAGAAGGCCGGGGATCTCGCGCAGGGATTGGATCCAGCCGACCTGCTGCGCATCGAGGGACAGCACCTCGACGGCAAAGTTGTTAAAGAGCGCGCTCCAGGAGTTGAAGCCAAAGAAGAGGAAAAAGCCCGCCACCACCAGCAAGCCGATGACCCTGCGCCCCTCGGGGCTGGCCTGGTGGTCAAGCGAGAGCGGGTTCGGAATGTGCATGGCTGGCTCCTTCCGCAAGGTCGGGGATCAGGGGTGAGACCTCTTCGCGCCCGCGGGGCCGGGCAGAGGCACCGGCCCTCGTGGCTCAGCAGGCTCTCTGAGGGGCGTCCTCCTTGCAGCCCCCTTGGCCCATGGAGGGCGCCCTCTGCAGCTGGGGGACCGTCGCGGCCCTGGGAACCCTGCTCGTGGTCACCAGGACGACGGCAGCGATGATGATGCCGGCCGCCAGGATCGTACGCGCGGCAAGGGGCTCGCCGGCCACAGCCCAGCCCAGCAGGACGGCGACGACAGGGTTGACGTAAGCATAGGTCGCGACACGTGTGGCCGGCACGACGCGCAACAGCCACACATAGGCGGTAAACCCGATCAGCGAGCCAAAAACGAGCAGGTACGCCAGGGCGGCCAGAGAGCGAGCTGAGACGGCCGTCGGATCAAAGCGCCGCACTTCGCCGGTGATCGCCGAAGCCACAAGCAGCAGGGTGCCGCCGGCCAGCATCTCGATGCCGGTGCCCAGCAGCGGCGATTCCGGCAGGGGCGCGCGGCGGGAGTAGAGCGAGCCCGCCGCCCACATGAACGAGCCGACGATGAGGGCCAGCGCGCCGATGGGGTCCACATGGCCGCCGCCGAGGTTCCCCGGGGCGACGAGCAGGGCAATGCCGGCAAAGCCGAGGACCAGCCCAAGGGTCACGCGACGGCCCGGCCGCACCCCGCGGGGCGTCAGCCACTCCAGCAAGGCGATGTAGAGGGGCACGCCGCCGACGAGAAGGGCCGCCAGGCCCGAGGCCACCCGGCGCTCCGCCCACACCACGCCGCCGTTTCCGCACAGCAGAAGCAGCCCGCCGACCACAAAGGCGCCCTGCCAGTTGCGACGCTGCGGCGGCGGGGCACCCCGCAGCCGCGCGATGAGATAGAGGATGCTCCCCGCGATGATAAAGCGCAGACCGGCCATCAGGAATGGGGGAAGGGTCTCGATGGCGAAGCGGATCGCCAGGTAGGTCGAGCCCCAGATCAGATAGATGCAGGCAAAGGCCAGGGCCACGCGCCAGCGGGGCGGCGCATTGCCGGGGTCGGGAGTTTGCACCGGTTAGCTCCTCAGTCGCAGTGTTGGCCGGGTCGCCGGGCGGCGTCGCTCCGGTGCAGCCGGCGCGATAGCGGGGGCACCCAGCGCCGGGGCCAAGCACGTGCCGGAGATGATACGCCTTTTTGAGGAGAGCGCCAAAAGGGGCCAGCGAGGTGACTGTTCAGACTCGCATGCTGGCGGCCGGGGACGCCCCTCCCCCTTTACCGCGGCGCGCCAGCGGAGCCCGAAACACCCATTGAGCCTACACCCTCAGGGTCAAAAACTCTTCCAGGCTCTCAAAGGCCTCGCGGGCCAGCGTGTCCGGGTCCATCAGGGCGTAGGTCTTGTTCGGGACCTCGACCGAGATCGGCCCGTCGAAGCGCAGGTCGCGCAGCACCGCGAAATAGTCATCGAGGGGAATCACCCCCTCGCCAGGCCAGAGGCGGTCGGTGTCCTTGAGGACCGCCGGGTCCCTTGGCGGGGCATCGGCGATGTGGACGATGTACAGGCGCTCCGGCGGGATGAGGCGTGCCTCATCGAGGGGCAGGCCCGACTTGAAGAAGTGGAACAGGTCCAGGGCGATGCCGAGGTTGTCCTGCCGGCTGATGCGGATGATCTCCAGCGCCTCGCGCGGTCCGGGGATCAGGGGATCGCGCCCCAGCGGCTCCAGCGCCAGGCGGAGCCCGTAGCGGCCTGCAGCATCGCAGAGGGGCAGCATCAGCTTGGCGAGATAGTTGAGGGCCTGCTCCTTGCTCAGCTCTGGCCGCCTGCCGACCACGATGAGCAGAAGGAGGTGGCAGTCGATGCCTGTGGCGACCTCGCCGTAGCGCCTCAGGTCGGCCATGGCGCCGGCCAACGGCTCCTCCCGGCTCAGGTCGATGGCGATGAAATCGATGGCTGCCGGCCGGAGGTGACGGGCGTGGAGCTGCGCCGCGAGGTCCTGCACGCTGTGGCGCTGGAGGCAGGGCTCGAGCTTGGGGCCCCAGATCTCCAGCGCCGGGAAGCCCGCCCTGGCGGCGGCAGCGATATCCTGCACGAGGCTGTACGGTTGCGATGAAGCTCCGCTGAAGCAGACCTGCATCGCTCTTCACCTGTGGAGTTCTGGCCCGCATGTCACGGGCGCTGTGTATCCTCAGCAATAGCACGAATCGGACCACGAGCCCGCCGGGTGTGGCGCTCGGGCGCGGGCCCCTGTCGGGGCCTGTAGTTGTCGATGCAGTGGACGGCCCTATTACAGCCTTTGCAGCCATCGTCCAGAGGGAATTGCATCCTCGCATTCCCCGCTCTGAGTTACCCCTCACCGTCCCCCCGACACGGCTATGCATTACCCGTAAGTCGGGCTGCAGAGCATCACGGGACGTGAGATAGCGCCCTGGCGCGCATCCCAGCGGTCCACCCGCCGCCCACACTGCTGCTGGGAACACGCCGAGCGGTAACCGCGGTGTGCTGCAACTCGAGTGTTCCCCTCCCCCGAGCGGGCACGCCGTGCCCGCTCGGGGGAGGGGCCATTTTCTATGGGTGCCCCGGGCTCTGCTGGCGCGCCGCGGCGCGCCAGCAGAGCCCGGGGCACCCTCAATCGTCTCCCCCTCCCCCAGGCGGACGCCGCGGCGTCCGCCTGAGGGAGGGGGACAGGGGGAGGGGGTTCCCTGACGAGCCGGCGCAAAGCCGGTCTCGGTGGGCAGGGATACGCGCAGCCTGCCTCCGCTCCATGCGCTGAATGCGAGTCTGAACACTTACCGGTACAGGCGAGTTTGACATGTGGATAGGAAAACATGGCAGGGGCGACACCCCTCCACTTGACGCCCTCCCGAGGTGAAACGATGACGATAGCCTCCGAGCGCGGCACCGACCAGACTCCCCTCGTCGGTTACGCCAAGGTGGCGGGTTGGAGCTACCTGCCGCCCCACGAAGCCCTGCGCCTGCGAGGCGGCGAGGATCAGCCCTTTCTGAAGACGGTGCTGCGGATCACATTAGAGTGCGCCCGCAGGAGATCGATCGCTTGACTCTCAACCGCCGCCGGACTATCCTCTCCCATAGCCCTGGCCCAGATACGCCTTCGCGGATGGGTTACGCGCGCCACAACGTGGCAGACGATCGGGCGAGCGAGGTGCTGTGTGTCGCCGAGGCTCCCGTACTGGCTCAGGCTGGTGCTGGCTTTCCTGACGGTCATCGCCCTCGCCGCGGGCGGTGCCGCACTCCTGGGCAGCCGCCTGGCTCTGGCTGAGATGGCGCGCGGTGCGGATGCCGCGGCAGCCGGGCGGGCGGCGGCCCTGAGACAGGCGCTCGTGATCGCTGCCGCGGTCAGTGCCGGGGCCGCTCTGCTCGTGGCTTTGGGCCTGACGCGCCTCCTGTGCGCGCCGTGGCGCGCCCTGGCCGCGGCAGCCGAGGCCCTGGCCACGAAGCGCGGCCTGTCGGTTGGTGCCAAGGGCGACGAAGAGGTGCGGCTTGAGCAGTCGCTCAGGTCCATAACTGAAGCCCTCGAGCAGCAGGAGGCCGTCCGCCAGCAGCTGCTGGCCGACATCGCCCACGAGCTGCGCACACCCCTCGCCGTCATCCGTGGCAACCTCGAGGCCATCCTCGACGGCATCTATTGCCCGAGCCGCGAGACGGTTGCGCCCATTCACGAGGAGGTGCTCCTGCTGGCGCGCCTCGTCGATGATCTGCGCGACCTGGCCCTGGCGCAGGCCGGGCAACTTCGCCTACATGTGGCGCACGAGGACCTCACCGAGCTGGTGCGGGGGGTGCTAGCGGGCTTTCAGGCGCAGGCCAGCGAGCGCTCGATCGAGCTCCTGCTGGTGCTTCCTCCGAGCGAGCTGCCACGCGTCGAGATCGATGCCGCCCGGATCCGGCAGGTGCTCGTGAACCTCATCTCCAACGCGCTGCGCCATGTGCCGCAGCGTGGGCGCGTGCGTGTGGCGCTGCGGCGTGCGTCGCCGCGGTTCGTGGAGGTGCGCGTCAGCGATAATGGCCCGGGGATCAGTCCGGAGGACCTGCCGCACGTCTTCTCGCGCTTCCACCGGGGAGAGCGCGCCCGCGCGCTGGACCGGAGCGGGTCGGGCCTCGGGCTGGCCATCGCCAGGCACTGGGTCGAGGCCCACGGCGGGAGCATCCGCGTGGAGAGCGCCCTCGGAGAGGGGACGACCTTTATCTTTACCCTGCCGGTCAGCTGAGGGTGCGCAGGAAGCGCTCTATCCTCTCGAGGGCCTCCTCGATCGCCGCCTTGGAAGTGGCGTAGGAGCAGCGGACGTAGCCCTCTCCGCAGGCGCCAAAAGCCGTCCCGGGAATGACGGCGACCCTGGCCTCAAAGAGCAGGCGGTCGGCAAACTCTTCCGAGGACAGGCCGGTGCCGGCGATGGACGGGAAGGCGTAGAAGGCGCCGCGGGGCTCGAAGCAGGGCAGGCCGATGCTGTTCAGGCCGTCGACGATGAGCCGGCGCCGCTCATCGTAGGAGGCCACCATCTCCCTTACAGCTTCCTCCCCGTTCCGCAGGGCCTCGATAGCAGCGACCTGCGCCATGGTTGGGGCGGACATGATGATGTACTGGTGCACGCGGCGGGCCGCGGCGACAATCTCTGCCGGGCCGGCCACGTAGCCGATGCGCCAGCCCGTCATGGCATAGTCCTTCGAGAATCCTCCGAGGAGCACGGTGCGCTCGCGCATACCGGGCAGCGCGGGCACGCAGCAGTGCTCGACGCCATAGACAAGGCGGTCGTAGATCTCGTCGGAGATGACGAGGAGGTCCTCCTCGCAGGCGAGCTGGGCCAGGGAGAGGAAACGATCCCGCTCGAGCACGGCGCCGGTGGGGTTGTTGGGGTAGCCGATCAGAAGGAGCTTGGTGCGGGGGGTGAGCGCCGCCCGAATGGCCTCGGCGGTGACCTGGAAGCCATCCTCGACGTGCGTCTCTACGGGAACGGGCGTGCCATCGGCCAGGGTGACCCCAGCGCGGTAGGCGACGTAGCTGGGCTCGGGAACTATGACCTCATCGCCGGCGTCTACAAGGGCAAGAAGCACGCAATGCAGACCTTCGGAAACGCCCACGGTGATGAGGATCTCGGTCTCGGGGTCGTAGCGCACGCCATAGAGCCGCTCGAGATGGGCGGCCAGAGCCTCGCGGAGCGCGGGCAGGCCCGAGTTTGACGTATAGCCAGTCATCCCCGCCTCCACGGAGCGTATGCCTGCCCGTCGTATTGGCTCCGGGGTCACAAAGTCAGGCTCGCCGATCCCCAGCGAGATGACCCCATCCATCGTCGATGCAATGTCAAAGTAGCGCCGTAACCCCGATGGAGGTGTGGTGCGGACTCGCCGCGCAAGCTCGCATCTCATTCGGACTCGCCTCAGTACGGTGGAATGACTGCGACAGCACGTGTCGCGATGGTATGGAAGATGCTGGGTTGGTGGCCCGACGCCTGCCGGCGGAGAGACGAGCGCCACCAGGCGGGGCACGCGGCGAGCGGTGCCGCCGATCATCGCCATCGAGGGGCCGGGATGCGGCTCCCGGCGCGGCTCCGGTCACGCGGGGCCGCGCGGCGGAGGGCGCGTCGGTGCGCGGGGAGCAGCCAGGCTCCGGCTGGATGGAGGAGGACAGCAGGCGCGACACTCGCAGAGGCGCGTGCCGCCCGCTGTGCAGGACTCAACGGGAGGGGTCGGCGAAGCGTATCAGGACGTTCCGCACGAGCCCCAGGACCCAGGCCTGCTTGTCCTCCGGGAGTGCGTCAAAGCTCGGCAGTTCCTCGCCCCTACCCTGCGCCAGCTCTGCCACCGCCTGCGCCACCTGCACGAGCATGGCGCTTGCCTGCTCCCGGACAACGCTGGGGCGAATGGTCAGATAGGCAGCCTGGGCCCAGAGATCGGCCGGCAGCGGTACGTATAGCGTCCTGAAAGCCGGTACGTCTGACATGGACGTTCTTCCCAGTCCGTTTCACCCAGTGGAGGGGGCAACGAGCACTAAAACCAGTATAGCGCCGTTCGCACTTTGTGTCAAAGCTGTTAGAGGAAGGTCGAGTTTCGGTCGTTTGACGGGCTGCGCACTCGTGTGTATGCTCAGCCCTTGTTTTCCTTCGTGGGTGCTCTAGGGCATAACGGCGGGAGAAGGAGGAGCAACTGTGCCCCGCGGCGGTCAGCAACGCGACGTGTGGCTGGGGCTGGCCCTGGCGCTTGGCGGCCTGCTGGCCATGGGCACAGCAGTTTTGGGCCCAACCGTCGCACTTTCCCACCAAGAGAGCCGACGGGGCGCTCTGGCGCCGACAGCGTCGCCGACCCGCCTCCTGACTCCGACCTGGGAGGCGACTTCTCCCGAAGCTACGGCCACCCACAGCGCTGCCGCGCCCGCGGAAGGCACCGCGACTCTGGCGGCGACGCTTGTGCCTACCCCATCGCCGCAGGCCACGCCGGAGCCTCCGTTGCTGCCGACGCCCGATGGTCAGGCTCGTGTAGCGCACGTTCCCATTCTGATGTACCACTATGTCGGCGAGGACCCGCCGGATGCCGATGCCATCCGTCTGGACCTGACGGTGCCGCCGGACCGCTTTGAGGCCCAGTTGGCCTATCTGCGGCAGGCGGGCTACACCAGCATCACGCTCGAGGACCTGGTGCTCTACCTGACGACCGGGCGTCCCCTGCCGGAGAAACCGATCATCTTTACCTTTGACGACGGATACCTGGACAACTTCTTATATGCTTTTCCCCTCCTGCGCCAGTACGGCTTTGGCGGCACATTCTTCGTCGTGACCCAGTTCCTCGATGAGGGCCGGGCGGGCTACATGAGCTGGCAGCAGGCGCGCCTGATGCAGGCCAACGGCATGGAGATCGAGTCTCACGGCGTATCGCACGAGGACCTCGCCGGCGCGCCGGCTGAGTTTGTCGCCGAGCAACTCAAGGCGTCCCGTGCGAGGATCGAGAAGGAGCTGGGGAAACCGGTCCGGTTCTTCGCCTATCCCTACGGCAGCTATGACCGGAGGACGGTCGAGGCGCTGCAGAGTGCCGGGTACTGGGCGGCCGTCACTACCGAGGGCGGCGCCGTGCACTCGTCCGACGGCCTCTTCACGCTCAGGCGGGTGCGCGTGCATGGCTCCCACGGGCTGGACCGGTTCGTGGCGACTCTGGACTACTACCTGCGCTGAATGCGGAGCACGGCCGGCGCATCCCGGCGCCAGGGAGCCCCGGTCCCTTTCCCGCGTTGGCTCGGGGGCAGGTAGCCTCCATACGCCCGTGCAGGTGTGAGGATCCTCGGAATCCAGGTAGGAGGGGGTGTCCGCGGGCGGCAAAGCCGCCCGCG